>VFQS010000488.1_pt1 | contig 43809 bp, 38 predicted proteins | sample 3512361 | NCBI WGS metagenome assembly VFQS01 (sample SAMN10412375, study PRJNA504923) | tailings metagenome | isolation source: Relicate 1 Philex TSF3 active mining | place: Philippines
GTTCGCGGCGCTGGGTTCGAGGTGGAGAGAAAAGTTTGTCCCGGAGGACTGGCGGAGACGGAGGGATTCGAACCCTCGGTACCGGATTTACCAGTACGACGGTTTAGCAAACCGTTGGTTTCAGCCACTCACCCACGTCTCCGGATCGCAGCGGCGAAGCGGCGCTATAGCGGGGGGTTTTGGGGGCGGCAAGGGGGGATGGGAGGATTCTTTGCGATAGCGGGCAGGCGCGCGCGGGGCGGGGCAGGGACTCGTCTGGCCGCAAAAGCGACTCGATTCATCGCCGGTGCATTGTGGCGCGGGCAGGGTTGGATTCTGTAGGGTTGCGGGCCTCCGCGCGCAGGAAAAAGGGTACAGGATGAACAGGATGACGGCTGGATTCGGTTCGGCGCTGCGCGGGGCGCTGCTGGGCATGATGGGAGCGGCGGCATTGTTCGGTGGCGCACCGGCTGTGGCGCAGGTTCAGGCGGTCGATCCCGACAAGGCCATTGATGCCGACCTGGCGCAACCGGCCGCCCCGGCAGCGGCTACGGCTCCGGTTCCGGCGACCGCTTCGGCGACGCCCTCGGTCGATGTGGCTCCTGCCGCGACGGCGACGACCACTGCCACCGATCCGGCGATGCCCCCGCCACCCGCCACCCCCGCGCCCAAGCCCGGCACTTACAAGCAGGACGACCTGATCGGCGCGGCCGAGGGCGTGTTCGGCAAGGGTGCCAAGGGGCTGGCACAGATGATCGAGGACCTGCTGAAGAAGCAGGGTGAACCGAACGGCTATATCGTCGGGCGTGAAGGCGGCGGGGCGCTGGTCGTGGGGCTGCGCTATGGCTCTGGCACTCTGCACCACAAGGTGGAGGGGCAACGCCCGGTCTACTGGACAGGCCCGTCGATCGGGTTCGATGCCGGCGCCAATGCCGGCAGCACGTTCGTGCTGGTCTACAACCTCTACAACACCGAAGACCTCTACAAGCGGTATCCGGCGGGAGAAGGGCAGGCCTATCTGGTCGGCGGTTTCAACGCCAGCTACCTGCGGCGCGGCGATGTGGTGCTGATCCCGATCCGGATGGGGGCGGGGCTGCGGCTGGGCGTGAACGCCGGCTATATGAAGTTCTCAAAGAAGCAGAAGTGGCTGCCGTTCTGACAAAGGCCGGTCGCATCCGCGAATAGCCTGCGGCACCGGGGCGCTCCGAAATTCGCCCTTTCGCGAATTTCGGAGCGCCCAGTCCCTGTTTCACTTCACCTCTGGCGCGGTGGTGAACGGCTTGATCTCCAGGCGCGGATAGATTTCCGGCGGATAGTAGAACGCGCCGTCCTTCACCACCATGCGGATCGCCTTGATCGCTTTCAGGTCCCTGGTGGGATCGCCGGGGACCAGGAAGAAATCGGCCAGCTTGCCGCGCTCGATGCTGCCGAGCTGCTGGTCCTGACCCAGGTATGCAGCCATTTCCAGCGTCGCGCGCGAGAGGACGTCGGCCGGGCTCATCCCGAGTTGGCCGAACAGTTCCAGTTCGCGGTGATAGGTGAACGCACCGCCGGTGTCGGTGCCGGGGATCAGCAGGATACCCTTGCGGTGCATCTCACTGAGGGTTTCGACGATCTTGCCATAGGCGGCGATGTATTCGGCGCGCTGCTGGGGGGTGTCGGCGCCGAACAGGGCCTGCTTCAGCTGGCGCTGCTCGGCGGGGGGCATGTGATCGATATAGTCGATCGCACCGGGGTTGGGCTTGCCGTCGAGCGCGGTCAGCCCGAGTTCGTGGATGCCGATGGTCGGTTCATGCGCGACCTTGTTCTTCACCATCGCATCGAGCGTGGCCTGCACCTGGGCCGACTTCACGTCGAGCGAGGGGAAGCGGCGCATCGCGGTGAAGCGGAACAGGGTGCGGGTGTCCTCACCCGGATTGAGCACCCAGCCCAGCATCAGCTGGTTGACGTGGGTGATCTCGTCAAACCCGGCGGCGATCATTGCGTCGGCGGTGGAGAACGCCGGAACGTGGCCCGCGACCCTGAGGCCAAGGCGGTGCGCCTCGGCCGTGACGGGGGCGGACCATTCCGGGTTCATCGAGTTGTAGAGCTTGGCCTGCCAGAATCCGCGTGCGGCATACTTGCGCACGGCGTCCATCGCCTCGGCCTGGGTGGAGACGAGCGTGCCGGTCATCGAACTGAACGGGCTTTTCCCCTCGATGAAGCCGCTGCGCACGATCCGCGGGCCGGCGACTTCGCCCGCCTCGATCCGGGCGACCAGCTTGTCGAGCACGGCATCGTCGTTGCCCATGTCGCGGGTGGAGGTCACGCCCGCCAGCACGTTGAGCAGCGCGTCTTCCTGGCCGATGTGGCCGTGCATCTCATAGAGGCCGGGAACCAGCGTCCCGCCCGCGCCATCGACCGTGGTTTCGCCGGGAGTGGCAACGCTGCCGGTCGGCACGACTTCGGCGATCTTCTGGCCGTACACGACGACGTCGCGCGGATCGGTCAGCGCCTTGGCCTTGGGGTCGAACAGGCGGACATTGCGGATGCGGACCGGCCCGGCATAGCGCTTGGCACCGTCCTTCTGCAGCATGGCAAAGCGGTCTGAGGCCAGCTTTTCGGACAGGTCGCGCAGCGGCTGGTCGGCGGCTTTTTCATAACCCGCGCGGGCCATGATGAACCCGGCGCTGGCCAGCGCGAACATGTCGCCTTCAGCATCCAGCGTGATGTAGGTGGGGTTGAGCGAAAGGCCCGCCAGCTCATAGGTCACGACCTCCAGCTTGCCGTCGGGGCCGTCAAAGCTGTTGCGGGCGCGTTCGGTCAGCGTGGCGGTGCCGCCGGGGGCGACGGGCATCGACTTGTCCGGATCGGCCAGCAGCGCCTTGGCCAGCGCGGCAACGTCATAGGGCGAACCGTTCTGCGTGACGTAGTAACGGGGGGCGTCCTTGCCCTTGATGCTGCCGGGGCCGGCCAGATCCTTCCATTCCACGCCCTTGCCGGTGCGGCGGAAGCTTTCGCTCACCGCGTTGCCGAAGGTGGTGCGCCCGGTGATCGTCCAGTCCAGCGGCGTGCCGTCCTTGTCGAGCTTGATCGTTTCCTTGATCGTCGGCCCGCGCCCGTTCTGCTTGTAGTCGTAATCGATGCTGACGGCGCTGCCTTCGCGGTCGATCCTGAAGTGGCCGATGTCGCGGCTTTGGGTGAGGACGCGGTACTCGACCGGCTTGGCGGCGAGCGGCGCGGCGAACGCGGCCACCGCAACGGCGGCAAGCAGACGGAACTTCATGGATAGTCTCCCGGTTGGGTAATGGAGCCAGCTTAGCGGATCAGCGCACCCCTGCCAGTGCCTTTTGTCGCCGCCGCTGGACCGAACTGCCAAGGCCGATCGCCTCGCGGTATTTGGCCACGGTGCGGCGGGCGAGGTCATAGCCGCGCGCCTTCAGCAGATCGACCAGCGCATCGTCCGAGAGGATCGCCTTGGGATCTTCGGCGTCGATCAACTGCTTGATCGCGGCCTTCACCGCCTCGGCCGATGCGCCGCCTTCGCCATCAGCCCCGCCGACACCGGAGGTGAAGAAGTATTTCAGCTCGAACGTCCCGCGCTCGCACAGCAGGTACTTGTTGGAGGTCACGCGGCTGACGGTCGATTCGTGCATGCCGATGGCTTCGGCCACGGTGCGCAAGGTCAGCGGTTTGAGCTGCGACACGCCGTGGCGGAAAAAGCCGTCTTGCTGCTTCACCAGTTCGCTGGCGACTTTCAGGATGGTTTTCTGGCGCTGGTCCAGCGCCTTCACCAGCCAGTTGGCATCGGCCAGCTTGTCCGACAGCCAGCCGCGCGCGACCTTGTCATCGCAGGCGCCGCGCATTTCGACGTAATAGCTGCGGTTAACGATCAGGCGCGGCAGGGTCGCCTGGTTGAGCTGGATATTCCAGCCGCCATCGGCGCGCGGCGTGATCAGGATGTCCGGCGTAACCGGCTCGCCCCCGCCGGTGGCAAAGCGCAGCCCCGGCTTGGGATCGTATCCGCGCAGTTCGGCCAGCATGTCGGCAAAATCTTCGTCATCGACCCCGCACATCCGCTTCAGCCGGGGGATTTCGCCGCGCGCCAGCAGTTCCAGATTGTCGATCAGGCGGGCCATGCACGGATCGTAACGGTCCGCCTCTTTCGCCTGCAGCGCGAGGCATTCGGACAGCGAGCGCGTGCCAACCCCGGTGGGATCGAAGGTCTGGACCAGCGCCAGCGCCGCTTCCACCTCGGCCAGCGGCACGCCCAGTTCGGCGGAAATGTCGCGCAGCGGCGTGATGAGGTAGCCGGCATCATCCAGCTGGCCGATCAGGTGGCGGGCGATGAACGCCGCGCGGGGATCGCGGGTGGCCGGGCCGACTTGCGCGTGGAGGTGCTCCGCCAGTGTCGGTTCGCCCGCGCCGCGCTCGTCGATTTCGGGGCCGGCCTCACCGGGCTGGATGCGCGCGTCGGCGCTCCAGTCTCCGGTGTCACGGTCACGGTCGAGCGCGGACACATCGATATCGAGCGGGCGATCCTCATCCGCGCGGCCTTCGCTGACCAGTTGATCGACGGGCGAGGATTCCAGCGTCGTGCGGCGCAAGTCCGGATCGGCGGCCGCGGATTCGGTGGGCGCTTCCGCCGGGGCGGGGGCGGCATCGCCGATTTCCAGTAGGGGGTTCGCGTCCAGCGCATCGCCGATGAACGCCTCGATCTCGAGGTTCGACAGCGCCAGCAGCTTGATCGCCTGCTGCAACTGCGGCGTCATCACCAGCGACTGGCTTTGCCTTAGGTCGAGGCGCGGCCCCAGTGCCATCGCTCAGCCGCCGCGTTTGCGCCCGTGGACCTTGGGCCCAGTCACCTTGGGCCCAGTCACAACGTGAAGCCTTCACCCAGATAGAGGCGGCGCACGTTCTCATCGGCGACCAGCGCTTCGGGGCTGCCCGCGAACAGCACTTGCCCGCCATAGATGATGCAGGCGCGATCCACGATATCCAGGGTTTCGCGCACGTTGTGATCAGTAATCAGCACGCCGATGCCACGCTGCTTCAGGTCTTTCACCAGATCGCGGATGTCGCTGATCGACAGCGGATCGATCCCGGCGAAGGGTTCGTCGAGCAGCATGATCGATGGCTTCGCGGCCAGCGCGCGGGCGATTTCGCAGCGGCGGCGTTCCCCGCCGGACAGCGCCATCGCCGGGCTTTCGCGCAGCCGGGTCAGGCCGAATTCGCCCAGCAGGCGTTCCAGTTCCTGCGCGCGCACGTCCTTGTCCGGCTCGATCAGTTCCAGCACGCAGTTGATGTTCTGTTCAACCGTCATTGCCCGGAAGATCGACGTTTCCTGCGGCAGATAGCCCAGCCCCAGGATCGCGCGGCGATACATCGGCAGGTTGGTGACATCGACCCCGTCCATCAGGATGCGGCCCGAATCCGGGCGCACCAGCCCCATGATCGAATAGAAGCACGTGGTCTTGCCCGCGCCGTTCGGGCCCAGCAGGCCCAGCACTTCGCCCTTGCCAACCGACAGCGAGATATCGGTCAGCACCGCCCGCTTGTCATAGCTCTTGGCGATCGAGATCACTTCCAGCCCGCCTTGCGGGATGGGCGGCGCGGCATTGGCGCGCGGCTGCTCTGACTGTGCGGTTTCGGTCATGTCACGAACCATTTAGAGAGCCGCGCGGGCCGGGGCAAGCGCACTTGGCAGGGTTCATGCATGACAGGGGCGCGGGTGTGCCCGCCCGGTCACGCCTGCCCCATCACGCCTGCCCCATCACGCCGGCGCGGCCACGCGAACTTTGGTAAACCGGGCTTGATCGCCGCGGCCTTCGGTGATTTACTCATTCTTCGGGGAATATAAGGGGAGTGCCGATGATCAAGGCATGGAACGGCGCCAACGCTGCGCAAATCGGGGATGCTGAAACGGGTCGCGCTGCCAAGGGCAAGCCGCTCGACTGGCGCAAACGGATGAGCGACCATGTCGCTTATGCCCTGCTGGTCTACACGGCCTTGCAGATTTTCGTGACCATGGGCGCGCTCCACGCCAAGGGCACCACGATGCTGCCCTATTTCGCGCTGGTCATGCTGGTTGCCGCGATCATTCCCGCCTGTCGCCGGTTCGAACGCCGCTGGGCGCGGCTGAGTGATGCCCAGGCCGCCGACATGGCCTTTGCCGCCGATTACCGCCGTGATCGCGCCTGGCTGTGGGCGCTGGCGATCGGCCTGCCGTTTGCCGTGACCGGCCTGTTCAAGGCGCTGGCCTACATCTTCGGCGGTTGATTGCGATCGGGCCGATTGCCCTTGGCCTGATCAATCCCTAGATCGGACGCTCCTGAATTTGCGGAGCGTCCATCACCCCATGCTTTCTGCCCAACAAGCCCAGGATCGCGCTGCCGCGCTGATCGATCTTGCCCGCCGTGCCGGTGCCGATGCGGCCGATGCGGTCTATGCCGGCGGCCTGTCGGAAGGGGTGCAGGTGCGGCTGGGCAAGCTGGAGGACGTGGAGCGCAGCGAGAGCGAGCATCTGGACCTGCGCGTGTTCGTGGGGCGGCGCTCGGCGAGTATCGGTTCCAGCGATCTCAGCGATTCGGCGCTCAAGGAACTGGCGGAGCGCGCGGTGGCGATGGCCAGCGCCGCGCCGGAGGACCAGTTTGCCGGGCTGGCTCCGGAAGAACTGCTGCTGCGCGGCGGCTTTCCCGATCTGGACCTCAACGAAGCGGCTGAACCCAGCCCGCAGGACCTGCTGGCGCTGGCGCAGGCGGCAGAGGATGCCGCACGCGGCGTGGCGGGCGTGACCAACAGCGAGGGCGGCAGCGCCGGGGCAGGGCAGCGCGTGTTCGCGCTGGTCACCAGCCACGGCTTCGCCGGGGCCTATGGCGGCACCAGCCGCTCGCTCAGCGCCAGCGTGCTGGCGGGTGAGGGTGCGAACATGCAGCGCGACTATGCCTGGCGCACCGCGCACCACGGTGCCGACCTGCCGCCGCCAGAGGAAATCGGCCTGCTGGCCGGGCAGCGCGCGGTCGCACGGATGAACCCCGGCCGGGTCAAGAGCGGGGCGATGCCGGTGGTGTTCGATCCGCGCGTCGGCGGTTCGCTGATCGCGCATCTGGCGGGCGGCATGTCGGGCAATGCGATTGCCCGGCGCGCCAGCTTCCTGCTCGATCATGCCGAAGGACAGCTCTTTGCCCCCGGCATCACCATCGTTGACGATCCGCTGCGTCCGCGCGGGCTGTCCTCGCGCCCGTTCGACGGGGAAGGGCTGCCCACGGCGCGTCGCAATCTGGTGGAGAACGGGCGCCTGACCGGCTGGCTGATGGACAGCGCCGCCGCGCGCCAGCTGGGCGGCCAGCCGACCGGCCATGCCGTGCGCGGCGCGGGCGGATCGCCGGGCGTTTCGGCGAGCAACCTGCACCTTGAACCGGGCGAGCTTTCCCCGGCGCAGCTGATGGCGGACATTGCCGACGGGGTCTATGTGACGGAACTGATCGGCCACGGGCTGAACCCGGTGACCGGCGATTACAGCCGGGGGGCTTCTGGCTTCCGGATCGTCAACGGGGAACTGGCCGGGCCGGTCGCGGAATTCACCATCGCAGGCAACCTGATCCCGATGTTCGCGGCGCTGCGCTGCGCCAACGATCTGGAATGGCACCGGTCGGTCAACGTGCCGACCATCCGCATCGATGGAATGATGATCGCGGGGGATTGAGGGGATCCCCCCTCGCCGCGGGGCGAGAGGGGGGACCGGATCGGGCCTTGGCGGCCCTGGCCTTACTTGGCCTTGCTGGCTTCGTAGCGCTCGATGCATTCGTGCACGATGCGCTTGGCATCGTCGGCATCGCCCCATTTGCCGATGCGGACCCACTTTTCAGCTTCCAGGTCCTTGTAGTGGGTAAAGAAGTGTTCGATCTGCTGCAGCACGATCGAGGGCAGGTCCTTGCGTTCGCCCACGTCGGAATAATACGGGAAGGTTGAATCGACGGGCACGCAGATCAGCTTTTCGTCGCCGCCATGCTCGTCTTCCAGGTTCAGCACGCCGATCGGACGGGCCCGCACGACGCAGCCCGGCACGAACGGCGAGCGCGCGATCACCAGCGCGTCGAGCGGGTCGCCATCGTCCGACAGGGTGTGCGGCACGAAGCCGTAGTTCGCGGGATAGCGCATCGGCGTGTGCAGGATGCGGTCCACGAACAGCGCGCCAGAGGCCTTGTCGAACTCGTACTTCACGGGTTCGCCGCCAACCGGCACTTCGATGATGACGTTCAGGCTATTGGGCGGATCATCGCCCACGGGGATCATGTCGATACGCATGGCCGGGGCCTTAGCCCCGACCATGCTGCACTGCAACGTCAGACCTTGGTCTGATTCATTTTTTTCAGGTTCACTTCTTGCCCTTGGTTCCGGCGCCAGGGCGCTTGGGCATCAGCAGCAGGTCCAGCCCGGTCGGGGCGGTGCCGGGCGCGGCGCGTTCCAGCCACGGGTAGCGCAAGCCGCCGCGGTAATCGATCTTCACCGTCTGGAACTTGTCCCCGCGCTGGAACAGCAGCTCAACCCCGCGCCCGTCCTTGGCCGCGGTGATCGCCTTTTTCAGCTCGTCGGCGGTATAGGCGATGCCGTTCACCGCCAGCACCCGCGATCCGGTGACGACCCCGGCGTTGAAGGCCGGGCTGTCCCACTGGGTGGAGGTGACGCGCGCGTCCTTGTCGATCGACACGCCCAGCGACCAGGCCAGCGGCAGGTTCTTCGCCTCGGCCATGCGGGCCTTGTCGAACGGGTTGGGCTCTTCCTTCCAGACCAGCTTGTAACCGCCCTTCTCGATCCCGCCGACCGGCGCGGGCTGGCCCGGCTGGTTCAGGCGGGTGTCGATGAAAGTCGCCCAGTCATAGGGATAGACCTGGCCCAGCTTGGTGACGATCTCGTCCACTTCGAACGTCAGCTGGCCCCAGTCGCCATCGCGCATCCCGAAGAACAGCTTGGCGAAATCGTCGATGCTTTTCTTGCCGCCAGTCCCGGCACGGATGATCTGGTCCGCTTCCAGCCAGATCAGCGCGCCTTCGGTGTAATAGTCCTCGTTGCGGGCCAGCGAGGCATAGGGCTTGGCTTTGCGGTTGCCGAACACCGGATCGAACCCGGTATCTTCCACGCTGCGCCAGCGGCGGCCCGGCTGTTCGGAGAAGTTCCCCGCCCATCCGGCCAGCATCCCCAGCACCATGTCCTTGCCCTGCAGGCCCGACCGCGCGGCCAGCACGAGGCCCCAGAACTGGTCCTGCCCTTCATAGGTCCAGAGCAGGTCGCCCTGCATCGGCTGGCGGTAATCCGGCGTCCACAGCCGCGCCGGGCGGCGGAACTTGCCTGCCCAGCTGTGCGCGTATTCGTGCGGCAGCAGGTTGCGGTCGTATTCGTTCTTGTCCCACTCCAGGAAGGCATCCGGCTCCAGCTGGTTCTCGCTGGAGCGGTGGTGTTCCAGCCCGATCCCGCCCATCCGGTCGGTCAGCGCCAGCAGGAATTCATAGCGGTCGAAATGATTCGCCCCGAACGCCAGCCGCGCCTCGGTCACGAGGTTGCGGTGCAGTTCGATATGCTCGGGCTTGGCCGCCAGCTGCTCCGGCTTGTCGGCGACGACGTTGAGCGTCACGTTCTGGCCCAGGTCCCACTTGCGGAAATGCTTGCCCGCAAAGATCGGCGAATCGACCAGCACTTCGTAGTTCGTCTCGGCCCACGACAGTCGGTTGCCCTCTGCGCTCTGCCCGTCGAGCGCGACGGCGGCGGTCCAGCCCTGCGGCAGGGTGACGCTGGGCTTCACCTTGATCTGGCGGACGTAATGGCCCGCGGGATAGAGGCTCATCTTCTCCCACTGCAGGTTGAGCATTTCCTGCGTCATCGTGATCCGCCCTTCGCTGGATTGCAGCGGGCTGGTGTGGATGAAGCGGGCGACCACGTCCTTTGCCCCGGCGGGCACGGTCACGTGGAAGGCGTGCAGTTCCACCCGGTCGCGCTTCCATTCCAGTTTCTGGCCGCCCGCGGTGAACGACAGGTCGACCAGTTCGGCCATTGGCCCGCGCGGGGCGTGGTTGCCGGGCAGCCATTCGGGCAGCAGCAGGGTCAGCCGGGTCGTGCCGGGGGCGACGGGAATCGTCTGCGTCACGCGATAGACGCCGCGCACCGTATCGCTGGCATCGATATCCAGCTGCATCGTCCCGCCCGGATAGGGGGTATCCACCGCGTCCGGCACCGTCGCCACGATCGGCACGGCGGCCGGGGCGGAAAGCGTGGCGGCGATGGAGGCGGTCGAAGTCGCCAGGGCGAAGGCGGCCAGCAGGCGGCCAGTGGTCGTCTTGATCATCGTCGACCCATGCAAAACCCCCGCGCGCGCGGTCAATCCCGCTGCGGGGCAAACCAGACGGCTTTTCGACAAAGTGCAAACCGGGTAGGGGCGAGCGCCATGAGCAACACCCCACAGGCCATTCGCGGCACCCAGGACATTTTCGGCCCCGACGCCGAGGCTTTCGCCCACGTGGTCGAAACGTTCGAGCGCGTGCGCAAGCTCTACCGCTTTCGCCGCGCGGAAATGCCGGTCTTCGAAAAGACCGAAGTGTTCAGCCGCTCCATCGGCGAGACGACCGACGTCGTCTCGAAAGAGATGTACAGCTTCAGGGATCGCGGCGACGAATCGCTGACCCTGCGGCCCGAATTCACCGCCGGGATCGCCCGCGCCTACCTCACCAACGGCTGGCAGCAGTTCGCCCCGCTGAAGGTGGCCACCCACGGCCCGCTGTTCCGTTATGAGCGCCCGCAAAAGGGCCGCTATCGCCAGTTCCACCAGATCGACGCCGAAGTGATCGGCGCGGGCGAGCCGCAGGCCGATGTCGAGCTGCTGGTGATGGCCGATCAGCTGCTGCACGAGCTGGGCATTGCGGACGGGGTGACGCTGCAGCTCAACAACCTGGGCGACGGCGCCAGCCGCGAGGCATGGCGTGCCGCGCTGGTCGAATACTTCCGCGCGCACCGCGCCGACCTGTCGGAAGATTCGCAGGACCGGCTGGAGCGCAACCCGCTGCGCATCCTCGATTCCAAGGACCCGCGCGACAAGGTCTTCACCGCCGCCGCGCCAAAGATCGACGATTTCCTGAGCGCCGAGGCGCAGGACTTCTTCGGGCAGGTTACGGCCGGGCTGGACGCGGCAGGGGTTGAGTGGACCCGCGCCCCGGCGCTGGTGCGCGGGCTGGACTATTATCGCCACACCGCGTTCGAATTCGTCACCGACCGGCTGGGTGCGCAAGGCACCGTGCTGGGCGGCGGGCGCTATGACGGGCTGATGGAAAGCCTGGGCGGCGCGCCGACCCCGGCGGTCGGCTGGGCGGCGGGGATCGAGCGGCTGGCGATGCTGGTGGGAGAGCGTTCTGGCGAATCTTTGCAGGTCGCAGTCGTTGTTGAAGAGGAAGAGGTGCTGTTGCGCGGCCAGAAAATTGTTGCCGGTTTGCGCAGGCATGGTCTCGTGGCCGAGTTGATAGCGACTGGATCGCCCAGGAAGCGCCGCGATAAGGCTGTAAAGCTCGGGCCTGAGTGCATTGTCTCATTGAGCAGCCGATACACTGAGCGGGGTTTCAACATTTCCACATCAGGTGAAGATGCGCTCTACCGGAAAGTCGACCAGCTTGTCGTTAGCATTGTCGGACCGGTGGCTTGAGACTCACAAATCCTCGTCACCCCGGACTTGATCCGGGGTCCATCTCTCGTCCTGCACTTTCAGTTGCCGGGGCACGATGGATGCTGAAACAAGTTCAGCATGACGGCGTTTTGCGAATATGGCGCGCTGTGAATCCGAACCACCACCAATCCCGTCACCCTGAACTCGTTTCAGGGTCCATCCCTCGATTTACGCGGTGGCAGCGGGTCAAAGCCCAGCCCGATGGCCAGATCGGCCCAATGCGGATTCGCCGTTTCGATCAGATTGATCTTCCATTGTCGACGCCAGTTCTTCAGCTGCTTTTCACGGGCTATCGCTGTGATCATGTCGCCGTGCATTTCAAACCAGACCAGCCGGGTAACACCGTGCGCGCTGGTGAAGCCCGGCAACGCGCCCTCGCGGTGCTGCCACAGGCGCGCCGTCAGGTCGGACGTCACGCCAACGTACAGCGTGCCGCGCGGTTGGCTGGCCAGAATGTAGACGCAGGGGTTGCGATCGGCAGGCATCGGGCAGACCTTGCGGCACGATGGACCCTGAAACAAGTTCAGGGTGACGATGCGGGGAAGGCGGCTGCATGTCGGTAAGTGACGCCCGTCTGGCCCAGCTGGCTGCGCGGTTTGCGCAGCTGGAGGCGCGGCTTGCTTCCGGGACGCTGGAGGGGGCGGAGTTCGTGGCCGCCAGCCGTGACTATGCCGAGCTGGAACCGGTCGCGCGGATTGCGGCCAGCGTCACGGCCATGCGCGGGGAGCTGGCCAGCCTGGCCGAGCTGGACGATCCCGAAATGCGCGAACTGGCCGAGGAGGAAATCGCCCGGCTGAAGGACGCGCTGCCCGCTGCCGAGCATGAGCTGGCCGTGGCCATGCTGCCGCGTGACAGCGCCGATGCGCGTTCTGCCATGCTGGAAATCCGTGCCGGGACCGGCGGGGATGAAGCCGCGTTGTTCGCGGGCGACCTCTACCGGATGTACGAACGCTATGCCGCCGAGCAGGGCTGGCGGATCGAGCCGGTCAGCATGAGCGCGTCCGAAGTCGGCGGCTTCAAGGAAGTCGTCGCGCAAGTGACCGGCAATGGCGTGTTCGCCAAGCTGAAGTTCGAAAGCGGCGTGCACCGGGTGCAGCGCGTGCCGGTGACCGAAAGCGGCGGGCGCATCCACACCAGCGCGGCGACCGTGGCGGTGCTGCCCCAGCCGGACGAAGTGGACGTGCAGATCGAGGACAAGGACCTCAAGATCGATGTCTATCGCGCGTCGGGCGCGGGCGGGCAGCACGTCAACACCACGGATTCGGCGGTGCGCATCACCCACTTGCCGACCAATACCGTCGTCACCTGTCAGGACGCGCGCAGCCAGCACAAGAACAAGGAAAAGGCGATGCAGGTGCTGCGCGCCCGGATCTATGAGCAGATGCGCGAGGCCGCACATGGTGCCGAGGCGGAGGCACGCAAGGCGATGGTCGGATCAGGTGACCGCTCCGAACGGATCCGAACCTACAACTTCCCGCAAGGCCGCGTCACCGATCACCGCATCAACCTGACCCTGCACCGCCTGCCGGAGATCCTGGAAGGGCCGGGGCTGGGCGAACTGGTCGACGCGCTGATTGCCGAGGATCAGGCCAAGCGACTGGCGGCGATGGGTGAGTGACGGTCGCTGACGCCATCCGCGATGCCGCCGCCGTGCTGGCGGCGACCAGCGATACCGCGCGGCTCGACGCCGAAGTCCTGATGGCGCACGCGCTGGGCGTCACCCGTTCGGAACTGCTGCTGCGGCATATGCGCAATCCCGCCCCGCCGGGCTTCGCCGCGCTGGTCGCCCGGCGACAGGTGCATGAACCGGTGGCCTATATCGTCGGCGAGCAGGAGTTCTTCGGTCTGCCTTTCCGCGTCTCGCCCGCCGTGCTGATCCCGCGCGGGGATAGCGAGGTGCTGGTCGAGGCGGCGCTGGCAGCCCATCCGGCGCCGGAGCCTGATGCGAAGCGCGTGCTCGATTGCGGCACGGGTTCGGGCGCGCTGCTGCTGGCGGTGCTGCACGGCTTGCCACAGGCCAGCGGCACGGGGATCGACCGCAGCGCCGATGCGCTGGCCGTGGCGCAGGACAATGCCGCGCGGCTGGGGCTGGCCGGGCGGGCAGCCTTTGCGCTGGCCGACTGGCACCAGCCAGGCTGGGCCGACAGCCTTGGCGGGCCGTTCGATCTGGTGCTGGCCAATCCGCCTTATGTCGAGGACGACGCGGACCTCGCTCCTTCGGTGCGCGTGCACGAACCGGCCGGTGCGCTGTTTGCCGGGGCGGAGGGACTGGACGATTACCGCGTGCTGGTGCCGCAACTGCCGGGGTTGCTGGCTCCCGGCGGCGTGGCGCTGGTGGAAATCGGCCATGCCCAGGCCGATGCGGTAACCGCGCTGGCCGCGCAGGCGGGCATGGAAGCCACGCTCCACCGCGATCTGGGCGGGCGGGCCAGAGTTCTGGAGTTGCGGGTGCCGGGAATGCAGGGGCTGGAACGCAAGATTCCGCTTGGCAAGGGCACGGCCACCGCGTAAGCGCTCGATCAGACCGGTGCAGGCTGGCCCGAACGGGGCGCGGCGCAGGTCTAATTCCAACATTTGCGAACCGCGTGGCCCATCCGCCCCGCAAGCGCGCAGATGGCGGGGCCGCGCTGGCACATTGGGTGTCCGTGGCGATGGGTCATGCAACCGTGCGTAGGCGAAACTTCCGGGACCACCGGATGGCAAGGCTACAGCCGGAGGCTCGATTAGGGACCGTTACCCTTGAACAACATTAGCCGTGGCAACAACAACAACAGCAACCGCCGGCGTGGCCGGAACAATCGCCAAGGCGGCGGTGGTGGCGGTGGCCAGCAGCAGAACCGGATCGACAGCCGCGCGCGGGGCAATGCTCCCCAGCTGCTCGAAAAGTATCGCAAGCTGGCGCAGGATGCCCATCTGAACGGCGACCGCGTGCAGGCGGAATACTACCTGCAGTTCGCGGACCATTATTTCCGCGTTATCGCCGATACCCGCCTGCGTCAGGAAGAACAGCGCAAGCCGCGTGAGGAACGCTGGCAGGACGGCGGCGAGGAAGGCGACGACAGCGGCGACTTCACCGTCGACAACGATTTTCCCGCGTTCGACCAGCCGACGTCCAACCGTCCCCGGCGCGAGGAGCGCGAAGAGCGCCCCCGCCGTGAGGAGCGCGACGAGCAGGCGGCCCGCGGCGAGGACGCTGGCGAAGCTCCCGCTGGCGAAGCGGCTGAGCCCAACCCGTACGAGCCGCAGGAAAACCCGTTCGTGCGCGCCGATCGCCCGTCGCGCGGGCTGCGCCCCCGGCGCGAGGATCGTCGCCCCCGGCGCGAGGAACGCCCCGCTGGCGAAGACGGCGAACCGGCCGGGCTGGACCCCGCCTCGCTGCCGCCCGCAATCAGTGCCCGGCGCGATGAACCGGCCGAGGACAGCGCCGCTGCCGAGGCGGAGGCCAAGCCCAAGCGCACCCGCGCCCGGCGCAAGCCCGCCGCGGACGATGCCGGTGAAGCGCTCGAATCCGTAGGTTGAGCCGCTCCTTGGGCCGCCTGGTAACTCTCGCGACCCGCTACCCGCGCCTTGGTGCCCTGGTGCTGGGCGCCGGTGCCGCTTGCGGCTTTCAACCGCTGGCGCTCTGGCCACTGACCCTGCTGGGCGTGGCCGGATTGATTGCGCTGGTCCGCGCCGCCGCCGGCTGGCGGCAGGCTGCCCTGCTGGGCTGGTCGTTTGGCGTTGGCCATTTCACTGTCGGCAATTTCTGGATCGCCACCGCCTTTACCTATCAAGCGGCGATGCCCGGGTGGCTGGGCGTCATCGCGGTGGTGCTGCTCTCGCTTTACCTGGCCGTCTATCCCGCGCTGGGCGCGCTGGGCGCATGGTGGATCGGGCGGCGGGGCACCGCGGCGTTCGCGCTGGCCTTTGCCGGCTGCTGGACGATCAGCGAATGGCTGAGAAGCTGGGTCTTCACCGGCTTTGCCTGGAACCCGCTGGGGGTGGCCGCGCTTGGTCCGTTCGAGCGGCCGGGGCTGGCCGGGCTGGCCCCGTGGCTGGGCACGTATGCGTTGTCGGCACTGGTCGTGCTGCTGGCAGCGTGCTGGTGGATCGCGGCGGTGCGTCGGCGTGCCGACTGGCGGGGGCTTGGCCTGCTGCTGGCGCCGGTCGCGGCCATGCTGGCACCCATTGGTTCCGGTCAGGACGATGGGGGGCCGGGCGGCGCCTTCACGCTGGTGCAGCCCAACATTCCACAGGAAGAACTCAACGACTACCGGATGTTCGAGGTGAACTACCAGCGCCTTGCCCAGCTCTCTCCGGCGCGTCCGGGGCAGGGGCGGCGCTTGCTGTTGTGGCCTGAATCCGGCGTGCCCGATTACCTGCGCGAAGGCTATCCGGACCGCTATTACCTCGACAATTACGGCGCCGATCCGGTGCTCGCCCGCCAACGGCTGGGGCGTCTCGCCGGACCGGATACCATGTTGCTGAGCGGGACCACGGACCTTGAAGTCCGCAATGGCAAGGCGGTCGGCGCGCGCAATTCGGTCACGGCGCTGGACGGCCGCGGCACGATCCGCGCCAGCTATGCCAAGGCCCATCTGGTGCCCTACGGTGAATACCTGCCGATGCGCGAAATCCTGACTCCGCTGGGTCTGTCGCGGCTGGTGCCAGGGTCGCTGGACTTCTGGCCGGGACCGGGACCGCGCACGCTGGACCTGGGTGGCTGGGGCCGGGTGGGCGTGCAGATCTGTTACGAAATCATCTTTTCCGGGCAGGTCGTGGACCCGGCAAACCGCCCGCAGTTCCTGTTCAATCCGTCCAACGACGGTTGGTTCGGTGCGTGGGGGCCGCCCCAGCACCTCGCCCAGGCGCGGCTGCGCGCCATCGAGGAAGGGCTGCCGGTGCTGCGCGCGACGACCACCGGCATCAGCGCGGTGATCGCGGCCGACGGGACGATCCGCCAGCACGTCCCGCATCGGACTGCCGGGCGGATCGATGGCACCCTGCCTGCGGCCCGCGCCCCGACACCGTTTTCGCGCACGGGCAACGTATTGCCGCTTGGCTGGGCTGCAATTCTTCTTGTGCTTGCGCTGGTTGCCAGTCGCCGCCGCGCGGGCTAGGGTCCAGACATAAAGATAGCTTTATATCGAGAGAGCAATGCGCACCGACTACCTGTTCACTTCCGAAAGCGTTTCCGAAGGCCATCCCGACAAGGTCGCGGACCAGATTTCGGATTCGATCGTCGATCTGTTCCTGTCCAAGGACCCCGAGGCGCGCATTGCCTGCGAAACGCTGACGACCACCCAGCTGGTCGTGCTGGCCGGTGAAATCCGCTGCAAGGGCGTGTTCGAGGATGGCAAGTGGGCCCCCGGCGCTAAGGAAGAAATCGAAGCCACCGTTCGCCGCACGGTCCGGGATATCGGCTATGAGCAGGACGGCTTCCACTGGGAGAAGTTCGAGTTCATCAACCGCCTGCATGGCCAGTCGGCACACATCGCGCAGGGCGTCGATGCGGGTGACAACAAGGACGAAGGCGCGGGCGACCAGGGCATCATGTTCGGCTATGCCACCGATGAAACGCCCGATCTGATGCCGGCCACGCTCTATTACAGCCACAAGATCCTGGAACGGATGGCGGCAGACCGCCATTCCGGCGCGGCCCCGTTCCTGGAGCCCGACGCCAAGAGCCAGGTGACCCTGCGCTACGAAGGCAGCCTGCCGGTCGCGGCGACTGCCGTGGTCGTCAGCACCCAGCACAAACCCGGCTATTGCCTGACCGGCGAACACGCCGATCCCGCCAAGTATGCAGAGCTGGAAGCCTATGTGAAGCGGGTCGTCGCGGAGGTCATTCCCCCGGTCCTGCTGCGCGAGACGGAATATTTCATCAATCCCACCGGTGCTTTCGAGATCGGTGGCCCCGATGGTGACGCGGGCCTGACCGGGCGCAAGATCATCGTCGATACCTATGGCGGCGCGGCGCCGCACGGCGGCGGGGCGTTTTCGGGCAAGGACCCGACCAAGGTGGACCGCAGCGCGGCCTATATCTCGCGCTATCTGGCCAAGAACATCGTCGCCGCCGGCCTGGCCACGCGCTGCACGATCCAGCTGGCCTACGCGATCGGCGTATCGAAGCCGCTGTCGCTCTATGTCGACACCCACGAAACCGGCAAGGTGGGTGACGACAAGATCGAGGAAGCGATCAAGGGCATCGCCAAGCTGGGCGGCCTCACCCCGCGCAGCATTCGCACCCATCTGGGTCTGAACAAGCCGATCTATCGGCCGACGGCCGCCTATGGCCACTTTGGCCGCAAGGCCGATGGCGACCTGTTCCCGTGGGAGCGGCTGGACCTGGTCGATGACCTGAAGGCCGCGCTGGGCTGATTACCGGCCCGGGTCGAACCGGCGATGGGGCGGCCAGTGTGCCGCCCCGTTTCGGTTGCGGTTACCGGCGAAAATCCGCCGTGATCACCCCGGCGGCGGCAAGCTCCGCCTCGTGGCTTTCCTCACGCCAGGTTTCGGCCAGGGCCTGGGCTTCCCACTCCAGCATGTCCGGTTGGGCCAGCACGTGTTCGACCCACGCCTGCCCCTTGCCGACGTCAAGGCCATAAGTGCGTATGCGGAAAGCGACCGGGGCGTAGAACGCATCGACCGCGCTGAATTCAGCCCCCGCTAGCCACGGGCCGCCGAACCGTGCCAGTCCTTCCTCGAAGATCTCCCGCACGCGGTTGACGTTGCGATGCAGGCCTTCGCTCATCGGCTTGGGCGTGACCCGCACCCCGACGTTCATGGTGCAGTCGTTGCGCAGATGGCCAAAGCCGCCGTGCATTTCGCAGACCGTGCCCATCGCGAAGATCCGGGCTTCCGGATCGGCTGGCCAGATGCCGGCGTGGCGATCGGCCAGATAGAGCGTAATGCCCAGTGAATCCGGGACCGCGCGTTCCCCGTCGATCAGCAGCGGAACCTGCCCGGTGGGAGAGAACTTGCGAAAGTCGGCGTAATTGTCGGGCTTGGTGAAGGGCTCGAACCGGTCGACGAAGGGAATGCCAAGCGCCTTCATCAGCAGCCAGGGGCGCAGCGACCAGCTGGAATAGTTCCGGTTGGCAGTGATGAGCGTGTAAGTCATCAATCCTCCAGCATGGCGTTCAGGCCCATCACCGCTTCGGCGAATTCCTCGCGGAAGTCCTGCACCACCTGGCGGCAGCTGCGCTCCGCTTCCACCAGCCCGACGCCCTGTCCGACGAAATAGGATACCAGATCGCGGGCCTGTTCGTTGCCGTTCACGACCGCCTTTTCGATGTGGGCAAAGCTGGGCTCGGAAACCATGCCCATCAGCGGCATCGGCAACGTGCCCGGCCCGGCGGGATCGTCCCAGGCTTCGTGCCAGGCGGTCTTGAGCTGGCGGGCGGGCTTGCCGGTGCGGGCCTTGGAGCGCACCGTGTCACGGCTGCGCGCATCGACCATCTTCTGGCGGAAGGCCGGACTGGTTTCCGCTTCCGGCGTGCAAAGCCAGACCGATCCGCACCACGCCCCTTGCGCGCCAGCGGCCATCATCGCGGCCATCTGCCCGCCGGTCATGATCCCGCCAGCGGCCAGCACCGGGATGTCCTGCCCCGCGCCTTTCAGCGCGCGGACCACTTCGGGCACCAGCACCAGGGTTGATACCTCGCCGCAATGACCGCCGGCCTCGCCGCCTTGCGCAACAATGATGTCGACCCCTGCCGCTGCCTGGCGCAGGGCATGCTCCTTGGCCCCGACCAGCGCCGCCACGGGAATGCCGCGCTTCTTGCCTTCGGCGATCATTTCCGGCGGGGCGATGCCCAGCGCGTTGGCGATCATCCGGATCGGGTGGCGAAAGGCCACTTCCATCAGCTTCTGCCCGTTTTCCGGGGTGATCCCGGCCCCTTCGCGGATGCGGGTCTGCTGGTCTTCCGGGATATGCACCCCGTAGCGGCCCAGCAGATCGGCGGTGAAGGCCTTGTGCTCGGCGGAAATGGCGGCCGCGCGCTCGGCATTGCTGGTGAAGCTGGTCACGCGGGCATCGACGGTTTCCGGCACCAGCACGTCCACGCCATAGGGAGCGCCATCGATATGCGCGTCGATCCAGGCGAGTTCTTCCTCGAACTGTTCAGGAGTATAGGCGGCCGCGCCGAACACGCCAAAGCCGCCCGCCTTGCTCACCGCAACCACCACGTCGCGGCAGTGGCTGAAGGCGAACAGCGGAAAATCGCAGCCGGTCATCCGGCACAGGGCATTGTCCATTTGTCTCTCCCAATTCGGGAGCGATCATGGCGCGCCAGATAGGTTGCGGCAAGCCACCTTTCGGTGGCTGCCGCAATCCGGATGGGTTCGCTGTTAGGCGATGTAGTGCGCCGTGGTCTTGGCGGCGACTTCTTCGGCAGACACGCCCGGCGCCATTTCAACCAGCTGGAACGGCGAGGCGTGATCCGCGCGCTTGAACACCGCCAGATCGGTGATCAGCATGTCGACCACGTTGCGGCCCGTCAGCGGCAAGGTGCAGGCCGGAATGAACTTGGGGCTGCCGTCCTTGGCGCAGTGTTCCATCACGACGATGATCTTCTTCACGCCGGCAACAAGGTCCATCGCACCGCCCATGCCCTTGATCATCTTGCCCGGAACCATCCAGTTGGCGATGTCGCCGCCTTCGGACACTTCCATGCCGCCCAGCACGGTCAGGTCGATCTTGCCGCCGCGAATCATCGCAAAGCTGGCCGCGCTGTCGAAGTAGGCGGAGTGGGGCAGTTCGCTGATCGTCTGCTTGCCGGCATTGATCAGGTCGGGGTCGACCGCGTCCTCGGTCGGGAAGGGGCCAATGCCCAGCATTCCGTTTTCCGATTGCAGCGTCACCGTCATCCCGGCGGGGACGTGGTTCGCGACCAGCGTCGGGATGCCGATTCCCAGGTTCACGTAATACCCGTCCTGCAGTTCCTGCGCGGCACGGGCGGCCATTTGATCACGGCTCCAGGGCATCAGGCGGCCTCCCTCACGGTGCGGAATTCGATTTTCTTGTCATAGGGCGCGCCGCAGACCAGGCGCTGCACGTAAACCCCCGGCAGGTGGATCGCATCGGGATCGAGCTGGCCCGGTTCGACGATTTCCTCCACCTCTACCACGCAGACCTTGCCGCACTGGGCGGCGGGGACGTTGAAGTTGCGGGCGGTCTTGCGGAACACGACATTTCCGGTGGTGTCGGCCTTCCACGCCTTGACCAGGCTGAGGTCAGCGAAAATGCCGCGTTCGAGGATGTATTCCTGACCGTCGAATTCCTTCACTTCCTTGCCCTCGGCCACCAGCGTGCCGACCCCGGTCTTGGTGTAGAAGCCCGGAATGCCCGCGCCGCCAGCACGCATGCGCTCGGCCAGGGTGCCTTGCGGGCAGAATTCCACTTCCAGTTCGCCCGACAGGTACTGCCGCTCGAACTCCTTGTTCTCGCCGACATAGGAAGAAATCATCTTCTTCACTTGTCGCGTGCGCAGCAGCTTGCCGATGCCTTCGTTGTCGATCCCGGCATTGTTGCTGGCAAAGGTCAGGCCGGTCACGCCCGAATCGCGCACCGCATCCAGCAGGCGCTCGGGAATGCCGCACAGGCCAAAGCCGCCGCAGGCGATCAGCATGTCGTTGCGCAGCAGGCCGTCCAGCGCGGCTGCGGCGTCGGGATAGATTTTCCGGGCCATGTTTCCTCCCAAGGTTCCGGCAGACAGCCTAGCGCGGTTCATCAATCGGGACTAATGATTGTTTATTTGCAAAACCGATAAGGATTGCTGATGCGAAAGCTGGCCATCTATCACCTCGAAACGCTGGCCTGGATCGCCCGGCTGGGCACGTTTCGCGCGGCGGCAGAGCGGTTGAACACCACCCAGCCCGCGATTTCCGCCCGCGTCCGCGAGATCGAGAGCCAGCTGGGGATAGAGATCTTTCGCCGGGAAGGGCGCGGCGTGGTGCTGACCGCGCGGGGCCGGCAACTGGTGCAGGATTGCGAACCGCTGCTGGCCGGGTTCGAACGCGCGTTGATGGATGCGGGCGGCAGTGCCGGGGCGACCGGAGTGGTGCGGATCGGCGCGGGCGAGATTGCCGCGGCCAGCTGCCTGCCGGGCTTCGTGCACGAAGTGGAGCGCGGTCTGCCGGGAGTCACGCTGGAAATTGACCTCGACCTGACGGCCCGCATGCTCCAGCAGTTGCTGGGCGGCACGCGCGACATGGTGTTTCTGGCAGGGCCGGTGGCCAGCCCGGGGTTGCAGACGGTGCCGATCGGGGCCGTCCGGCTGGTCTGGCTGGCCAGTGCGGCAACAGTCGCGGCTGGCGGGTTCGCTCAGGCGCTGCCGGTCTGGTCGGTGGGCGAGCATTCGCCGATCCACCGTGTCATGCGGCAATCGCTGGCGGCGAGCGGGGTGCCCTGGCGCTCGATCAACACCTGCAACAACGTCCAGACCATGATCCGGATCATCGCGCAGGGAGAGGGGGCCGCAATCTTTCCGGAAACCATGGTGCGCCAGCAGATCGCGGCGGGCGAACTGGCCGAAGTCCTGCCCGCCCCGGATGCCCAGTTGCAGTTCGAGGCCGCAATCCGCGCCGGGGAGCGCGATCCGGTGATCCTGGAACTGTTCCGCCGCGCTGGCGGCTTGCGGATCGAATAGCGCCGTAAACTCAGGCCAGCGTCAGGCCGACGGCAGCGGACAGGTCGGCCAGGGCCTGCTCGCCGCTGGTCACCTTGATCGCGTGCATCCCCAGCCCGGCAGCGGGCTTGCAGTTGATCCCCAGGTCATCGAGGTAGACGCACGCGGATGGCGCCAATCCCAGCGTTTCGCACATCATCAGGTAGATGCGCGGGTCGGGCTTGCGCACCCCGGCCTTGCTGCTTTCGATCACGTGTTCGAACCGGGCGAAGACCTGTTCATAGGCATCCGCCTTGTCGCCGCTGCGGGCCATGCCCGCGCCGTGGCCGGCGGGGACGTTGTTGGTGATGCACCCAAGCCGATAGCCGGCGCCGGCCAGGATATCGAGCGCCCGGACCATGGCCGGCCGGATGCTGCCCGACAACACGGCCAGCACCGCGCTGCCTTCCAGGGCATGGCCCAGCGCGGCGGCTTCGGCCGCGAACATTGCGTCGAAGGTGGCGGCGTCGATCTCGGCCCGCTCGAACAACGCCCAGGCGTTGCTGTCGGGGTTGGTGGCGTTGACGCGCCGCACGAAATCCTGCGGCAGGCCGCGTTCAGCCTCAAGCCGGTTGAAGGCTTCGAAGGGAGAAGCGGTGATGACGCCGCCAAAGTCGAAAATAACGGCCTCGAAGCGGCGATCCATGCGTGAACATCCTCTGATTATGTGTCTTTGGCTGATCCACTGGCCGATAGAGATAATTGACGCAAGTCATGGCAGTGGATGGTATGGACTGCAAAGGTCGCACGGGTCCAAGGGAGATGGAGATACTGCCATGCGTTCCATTCTAGTCCAGGCTGGCCGCGATCCGGGCATGACCGCGCGGCTCGACACGGCGATGAACATCGCCCGCGCCCAGGAAGGCCATGTCACTTTGCTGCTCGATACGCCGATCGACCGCTATGTCACGGTCGATCCCTATGGCGGCACTTATGTCGCGCGCGAGGCGCTGGAAGCTGCCCTGAAAGAGGACGATGCCCTGGCCGAGGCGTTCGCCGGACGGCTGCAGGGCGATGACGTTCCGTTCGATATCGCGCAGTATGAACTTCCCCCGGTCGATGCGCTGGCCAGCGGGGCCCGGCTGGCGGATGTGACCATCGTATCGCGCAGCGGCGGACTGGCGGGCGATCTTGCCATGGTATCGCGCACCCCGGTCCTGGCCTTGCCGGATGCAAAGGCGCTGGCGGTGCCGCTGGGCGTGGTCTGCATTGCCTGGGACGGCGGGGACGAGGCCGCCAATGCCCTGCGCGCGGCGGTGCCGCTGCTGCAAGGCGGCGCGGCGGTTCACGTGCTCACGGTTCTGACCGAGAAGGCCGAAGGGTTCCCGCCGACTGACGCCATGCGCTATCTGGCGCGCCACGATATCAAGGCGGAACTGCATGAGTTGTCGCGCGGGGCCTCGATCGAGGAAACGCTGGCCACGGCGGCGGCCCAGTTGGGGGCGCAGCTGATGGTCATGGGCGCTTATGGCCACAGCCGGGTGCGCGAATTCCTGTTCGGCGGGGTGACTCGCTATTTCCTGGAAGAACCGACCGCACCGCCGCTGCTGCTGGCGCACTGAGGCGAATCCGAATCACGCGGTAAGTGTGGTGCGGTGCATCATTACTTGTTTGGTAGTGATTTATCGGGGTGAGAGAAGGGCGGGGAAACCCGCCCTTTATCGTTGAATTTCCGTCATTCTTGCGCGGAAGTGAATGGCAGTTGCAAAATCCGCAACATGGAATGATGTTTTCGCACTTGCACAAAATGGGGTCTGGAGGCACTTAGAACCTGCCTTTCAGGCATCCTCTCCCAAAACTTCCATGGCCCGGTCGGCAACGACCGGGCCTTTTTTTGTCCGCGATTCGGGTAGCCGTCTCGGCCGGGTATTTGCAAACCGGTCAGGCAGTTCCTAGCTTCGATCCAGACGGTCCATCACGGGCCGATGCAGGATGGATCACATGGCCGAAGCAGGCACGGCGGCAAGTCCCGCCATCAAACTCCAGGTGGCTGCCGCGCGGCAGGAAGAAAGCGGCCAGGGCATTGCCCGGCTGCCCAAGTCGACCTTTGCCGCGCTGGGGATTACCGAAGGCGACGTGGTGGAGATCACGGGCAAGCGCAGCACGGCGGCGCGCGCGGTCCTGGCCTATGCCGAGGATGAAGGGCTGGACGTGATCCGGCTGGACGGCCTGCAACGCGCCAACGCGGAAGTCGGCTCTGGCGATCATGTCCAGGTCAGCAAGGGCGAATCGCGCGCAGCCCAGCGCGTGGTGTTTGCCCCGGCCCAGCGCGAAATGCGCCTGCAGGGGCCGGGCGAGGCGCTGAAGCGCAACTTCTTTGGCCGCCCGCTGCTGGCGGGGGACCTGGTCGCGACCACCGGTCAGACCCCGGTGCGCGACATGCCGCCCCAGGTGGCCCGGATGCTCAACGCCCCGGCCTTTGCGCTCACCCAGATCCGCCTGACGGTGGTGGCGACCGTGCCCAAGGGCGTGGTCCACATCGACGAGCAGACCGAAGTCGAACTGCGCGAGGAGTTCGAGGAAGCCCGCACCGGGCGCGGCGACGTGAACTATGACGACGTCGGCGGGATGGGCGACACGATCCGCCAGCTGCGTGAAATGGTCGAACTGCCGCTGCGCTATCCGGAACTGTTCACCCGGCTTGGCGTCGATCCGCCCAAGGGCGTGCTGCTGCATGGTCCGCCGGGCACCGGCAAGACCCGGTTGGCCAAGGCCGTGGCGAACGAAAGCGACGCCAGCTTCTTCACCATCAACGGCCCGGAAATCATGGGCTCGGCCTATGGCGAAAGCGAGCGGCGCCTGCGCGAGGTGTTCGAGGAGGCGGCGAAGGCCGCGCCGTCGATCATCTTCATGGACGAGATCGATTCGATCGCGCCCAAGCGTTCCGGCACGCCGGGCGAAGCGGAAAAGCGCTTGGTCGCGCAGTTGCTGACGCTGATGGACGGGCTGCACGCGCGCTCCAACATCGTCGTGATCGCCGCGACCAACCGCCCCGATGCGCTGGACGAGGCGCTGCGGCGGCCTGGCCGGTTCGACCGCGAAATCGTGATCGGCGTGCCCGATGAGGGCGGTCGACGCGAAATCCTGGGCATCCACACGCGCGGCATGCCGCTGGCCGAGGGTGTCGATCTGGACGAACTGGCCCGCACCACGCACGGCTTCGTCGGGGCGGACCTGGGCGCGCTGACGCGGGAAGCCGCGATCGAGGCGGTGCGGCGGATCATGCCGCAGCTGGACCTCGAAGCGCAGACGATCCCGCCCGAAGTGCTGGAAAGCCTGAACGTCACCCGTGACGACTTCCTGGAGGCATTGAAGCGCGTCCAGCCGTCCGCCATGCGCGAGGTGATGGTGCAGGTGCCCAATGTCGGCTGGGCCGACATCGGTGGCGCGGACGAAGCGCAGGTCACCTTGCGCGAAGGGATCGAACTGCCGCTCAAGAACCCGGACGCGTTCCGGCGACTGGGTATCCGTCCGGCCAAGGGCTTCCTGCTCTATGGCCCGCCGGGCACCGGCAAGACCCTGCTGGCCAAGGCCGTGGCCAAGGAGAGCGAGGCCAATTTCATCTCGATCAAGTCATCGGACCTGTTGTCGAAGTGGTATGGCGAAAGCGAGCAGCAGATCAGCCGGCTGTTTGCGCGCGCGCGACAAGTGGCGCCGTGCGTGATCTTCATCGACGAGATCGACAGCCTGGTGCCCGCGCGCGGGACCAGCGGGAACGAGCCGCAGGTCACGGCGCGGGTGGTGAACACCATTCTGGCCGAAATGGACGGGATGGAGGAACTGTCCAGCGTGGTGCTGGTCGGCGCGACCAACCGGCCCGGGCTGGTCGATCCGGCGCTGCTGCGCCCCGGTCGGCTGGACGAGCTGGTCTATGTCGGCACGCCCGATGCAAATGGGCGCGAGCATATCCTGCGTATCCACACCGCCCGGATGCCCTTGGCCGCCGACGTCGACCTTGGCCGGATCGCGCATGAGGCCGAGCGTTTCACCGGTGCGGATCTGGAGGACGTGGTCCGCCGCGCGGGCCTGAATGCCATCCGCCGTGACGGGGCCGATGCCAGTGCGGTGACGGGTGCCGACTTTGTCGAGGCGCTGGCGGATTCGCGCGCGACCGTGAGCGCCGAGATGGAGGGAGAATACCTCAAGATGAAGGGCGAGCTGAAGAAGCGGGCGGCGCAAGTCACCGCGACGCAGATCGGCTTCGTCACGCCGGGAATGGTCAGCTCAACCCGCGAGAAGAAGCACGGCTGAGCGATTGGCGGCTGCGCGGGTCAGGTGTCGGTGCAAAGCGCGTCCGGCATACGTTCGCGCAGCCATTCCAGCATCGCCTCGCGCATGGCGTGGCGCAGGCGGGCGAGTTCGGTCGGGCCATCGGCGCTCATCACCAGCTTGAGCTCGACCGAGCCGACCCGCGCTTCGGACACCTGCAGCGCGGCAGTGCGCTTGTCCCAATCGGGATGGGCGGCGAGGGCGGCTTCATAGGCCCGGCGGATCGGGGCTATTTCGCTGCCGGGGCGCACCGGCAGCACGACTGATCCGGTGATCCCAAGGCCGACGCGGGTCCAGTTCTGGAAGCTGGCGTCGAGGAACTTTGACGTGGGCACGATGATCCGCCGTTCGTCGGCGGTGCGGATCACCACATAGCTCAGGCGGATATCCTCCACCCGCCCGCTTTCGCCATCGATCACCACGAAATCGCCGATGCGGATCGGCTCGGTCAGCGCGATCTGGATGCCCGCGATCAGCGATTTCAGCGCGGGCTGGGCGGCCATGCCAAAGGCCAGCGTGGCAAAGCCGGCGGAGGCCATCAGCGTAACGCCGACATTGCGGACGCTGGGGATCGCGAACAGCATCAGCGCGACGGTAACGAACACCACCAGGAACCCGGCCGAGCGCGAGAAGATCGCGATGCGGGTGCGGCGGCTGCGCGCGGTGATTGCGTCTTCCCCGGCGGCGGCATGGGTCTCCAGTACGCCAGCGAAGGCCTTGACAAGCGCAAAGGCGGTCCACCCCAGCAGCGCCGGAACGATGAACCGTCCCGCCATGTCCCACACCCGCGCGATCAGCGCATCGTTTTCTGCCGCGATGGAAATGGCCACTGCCACCATCGCCCAGCGCAAGGGATGCCGCAGGCGGCCGAACACCAGTTCATCGGCGGTCGAGACCGACATCCGCGCCGCCCGGTCGAGCAGGAAGAACAGTGCCAGGTGCAGCGCCAGGGCCGCGCCGATCGCAATGCCCAGATGGACGCCGGACAGCGTCAGGACTTCGGACCAGCCCAGCACCTGGTCGCCGGAAGGCAGCTTGGCCTGCATCAGTGCGCCGCCCCCCAGCTGGGTCCGGTGCCGATTTCCACGCCCAGCGGGATGGAAAGCGTCACCGCCGGCTGCGCCGCCCCGGCCATGACGTTGCGGATTACATCGGAGGCAGCGGCGACATCACCTTCGGGCAGTTCGAACACCAGTTCGTCGTGGACCTGCAGCAGCATCCGCACGTGTCCGAGTCCGGCGGCTTCCAGCGCGGGCATCATCCGCACCATCGCGCGCTTGATGATGTCGGCGCTGGTGCCCTGGATCGGGGCGTTGATCGCCGCGCGCTCGCTGCCCATGCGCTCGTTCGGGTTGCTGGAGCCGATACGCGGGAACCAGCACTTGCGGCCGAACAGCGTTTCCGAATAGCCATTGGTCCGCACGCTCTCCAGCGTGCTGTGGATGTAGGCGCGGATGCCGGGGAAGCGTTCGAAATAGCGGTCGATCATCGCCTGCGCCTCGTCCGAGGAAACCCCCAGCCGCCCGGCCAGACCCCAGCGGCTGATGCCATAGAGGATCGCGAAGTTGATCGTCTTGGCCCGCCCTCGCGTGTCGCGGTTGACCTCGCCGAACATTTCCAGCGCGGTGCGGGCGTGAATGTCCTGCCCTTCGGCAAAGGCTTCCTTCAGGGCCGGCACGTCAGCCATGTGCGCGGCGAGGCGCAGTTCGATCTGGCTGTAGTCCGCCGCAAGGATCACGTTGCCCGGCTCCGCGACAAATGCATCGCGGATCTGGCGGCCCAGTTCGGTGCGGATCGGGATGTTCTGGAGGTTCGGCTCGGTCGAGGACAGCCGCCCGGTCTGCGCGCCGACCAGGCTATAGCTGGTGTGGACCCGGCCCGTATCGGGGTTGATCGCGGCTTGCAGGGCTTCGGTATAGGTGCTGCGCAGTTTGGAAAGCTGCCTCCATTCCAGCACTTTGGTGGCCATTTCCGCGCCTTCGCCGGCCAGCCGTTCAAGCACGCTCTGGTCGGTTGAATATTGCCCGGTCTTGCCCTTCTTGCCGCCCTTGTAGCCCAGCTTGTCGAACAGGATTTCGCCCAGCTGCTTGGGGCTGCCGATGGTGAATTCCTGGCCCGCAAGGTTGTGAATCTCGCCCTCCAGCTTGGCGATTTCGGCGGCGAAAGTGGCGGACAGGCTGGCCAGTCGTTCGCGGTCCACCTTGATCCCGTGACGCTCCATCTGCGCGACGACCGGCACCAACGGGCGGTCAACCCGCTCATAGACGCGCGTGGCGCCTTCCGAGGAGAGCCGGGAACGCAACAAGGCGTGCAGGCGCCAGGTGACGTCGGCGTCCTCACCCGCATATTCGGTCGCGCGGTCCAGCGGGACTTCGCCGAAGGGGATCGCTTTCTTGCCGGTCCCGCACACGTCCTTGAACGCCAGCGTGGTGTGGCCAAGATGGCGGGCGGCGAGTTCGTCCATCCCGTGGCCGCCGCCGATCCCGTCCTCGCCGCGCCCGGCGTCGAGGTCGAAGCTCATCACCATCGTGTCGTCGAGCGGGGCGACCGCGATGCCATATCGCGCCATGACGTTGAGGTCGTATTTCGCGTTCTGGCCGATCTTCAGCACCGCATCGCTTTCGAGCAGCGGCTTCAGCCGGGCGAGGGCGGCCGCGCGGTCGATCTGCTGCGGTTTTTCCGCGAACATGTCGGTCCCGCCGTGGGCCAGCGGGATATAACAGGCCTGGTTGGGGCCGGTTGCCAGACTGATCCCGACAAGCTCCGCGCGCATCGCGTCGAGCGCGCTGGTCTCGGTGTCGAAGGCCACCACCCGCGCGGCAAAGGCGCGGGCAATCCACTGGTCGAGGTCGTCCAGCGTCTGGACGCAGGCATAGGCGCTGCGGTCCACCGCGGGCATTTCGGGCAGCGGCTGGCGGGTGCCGTCAGTGCTGGCGGCGGCACCGGTCGTGACGGGCTTGGCCGGGTGCAGCTGGGTCTTGCGCTCCGGGCTGCCGCGCCCGCCGTCGAGGCGCTTCAGCAGGCTGGTGAAGCCGTGTTCCTCAAGGAAGGCGGTCAGCGGCGCGGGCGGAATCTCGCCCAGCTTGAAATCATCAAGCGGCACCGGCAGGGCGCAATCTTCCTTGAGCGCGACCAGCACGCGGCTGAGGCGGGCCATCCCGGCGTGTTCGATCAGGTTGTCGCGCAGCTTCGAAGGCTTCATCCCCGGTGCGGCGGCGAGGGCGGCTTCAAGGCTGCCGTGCTCCTGGATCAGCTTGGTCGCGGTCTTGGGGCCGATCCCGCGAATGCCGGGGACGTTGTCCACCGCATCGCCCATCAGCGCCAGCACATCGCCGACCAGCGTGGGCGGGACGCCGAACTTTTCCTCGACCTCCGGTTCCTCGATCCGCTGGTTCTTCATCGTGTCCAGCATTTCGATCCGCCCGCCCGCGTGGGGGCCGACCAGTTGCATCAGGTCCTTGTCGGACGACACGATGGTCACGTCCCAGCCGCGTTCGCAGGCGGCGCGGGCATAGCTGGCGATCAGGTCGTCCGCTTCCAGCCCCGGCTCCTCGATGCAGGGCAGGCTGAACGCGCGGGTGGCATCGCGGATCAGCGGGAACTGCGGCTTCAGGTCTTCTGGCGGCGGGGGGCGGTTGGCCTTGTATTCGGGATAGATCTCGTTGCGGAACGACTTGCCTGAGGCATCGAGGATCACGGCAAGGTGAGTCGGCCCCTCGGCCTTGTTGAGATCGTCAGCCAGCCGCCACAGCATCGTGGTGTAGCCATAGACCGCGCCGACCGGCACCCCCAGCGGATTGGTGAGCGGCGGCAGGCGGTGATAGGCGCGGAAGATATAGGCCGAACCGTCAACGAGATAGAGGTGCTGCTTGGATTCCATGCCCTCAGCCTAGCAGCGTGCGCGCTGCAGCGGTAGCGAGTGCTGCGCGGTATCAACCGGCGCGTTGCACTGGCGGGAAAGCGCCGAATCTGGCGATTGGTCACGCCTTCGCCACATTCTGCCGCCAGAGTCTTGCATAACGGTTCACCGCAAGGAACAGGATGCAGCGCGACAAGTGCTTGCATCGCCCAAGGAACGCGACTATTTGGCGCGTGAAGTCTACTGATATGGTAGGCTTTCCGGTCGGTCCAATGCCATTGCCTTTCAACAGGTTGGCAGCAAGCCGGGCGGGGTCCACTCGCTGTTCAAGGAATACATTCATGCGCAAGATCGTTCTCGCTGCTGCCGCTGCCGGCGCCGCTCTCGCTCTCTCGGCCTGCGGTGAAAAGGCTGAAGACGCCGCTGCTGTCGCCACCGACGCCGCCACCGACGCCGCTGCTGACGCTTCGGCTGCTGCCACCGACGCCGCTGCTGCCGCGACCGACGCTGCCGCCGCTGCTGGCGCTGCTGCCGCTGAAGGCGCTGCTGCCGTTGAAGGCGCTGCCGACGCTGCTGCCGACGCTGCTGCGGACGCTGCCAAGAAGATGTAATCTTCGCCGCACGGCACAAGAATTCGGGCGCGGAGGGGCAACCTTCCGCGCCCTTTTCTTTGTCGGCGGAGCGCACCGCCGCCGCCGGACCGCTTTTGCACAAAATGTTTAGCGCTCTAAGCAATGCTGCGCTTGATCTTTTTAATCGCACGATTAAACCTTTCGGCAAAGCACAGGCCGAAGGAGAGCGGCGGACTTGACCGGAGCATCAGATCATCCCCTGCACGCGGGATTGACCCGCGCGCTGGCCCGCGCCGGACTGCCCGCGCCGTCAGCGCTGGAGCGGCTGTCGGGCGGGGCCAACATGGAAAGCTGGCGCTTCACTGCCGGCGCTGAAACCTGCATCCTGCGCCGGGCGCCATCGCTGGAAATGATGGCCGGCCGGCCAATGGACCATGCTGGCGAAGCCGCGCTGATCCGCGCCGCGCGCGCCGCCGGGGTGCTGGCTCCCGAAATCCTGGTCGAACTGGAAGCGGGGGACGGGATCGGCTCCGGCTTCGTCATGCGCGCCATTCCGGGCACCCCCGATCCGAACGCGATCCTGGCCGTGGCCGATCCGCAAGTGCTGATCCGCGACATTGCCCGCGAACTGGCCGCCACGCACCGCACCGATCCGGCTGGCATTCCGGTGCCGGTGATGGACACCGCCGAGGCGCTGGCGGAACTGAAGGCCCGCTTCATCAGCTATGGCGCGGATCGTCCGATCCTGGCGCTGGCGGTGCGCTGGCTGGAGCAAAACCTGCCCGCCCCGGTGCCGCCCCGGCTGGTCCACGGCGATTTCCGGCTGGGCAACCTGCTGGTGGAGGATGGGCGGCTGTCGGGCGTGCTCGACTGGGAACTGGCCCATCTGGGCGACCCGCACGAGGATATCGCGTTTGGCTGCATGACCGTGTGGCGCTTTTCGCGGCCCGACCGACCGGGCTATGGCCTCACGTCCATTGCGGAACTGGTGCAGGCCTATGAGGAGGCGGGCGGCCAGCCGTTCGATTACGACCGGTTCCGGTTCTGGACGGTCTATCGCACCTTCTGGTGGGCGCTGGGCTGCTTGCAGATGGGCGGCTACTGGCGTGGCGGGCATGACCGCTCGATCGAGCGGGTGGTCGTGGCGCGGCGCACGTCGGAGCAGGAACTCGACCTGCTGCTGCTGCTGGAGGATCTGGCGCCCGAGGCGGAGCGGCAGCGTCCGCTGCCCCCGCCGCAGGCGCCGCTGCAACCCGGCACGGGCGAGCCAAGCGGTGCGGAAATCCTCGCCGCCATATCCGAATGGCTGGCGCAGGATATCAAGCCGCTGGTCAGCGGGCGCGGGCGGTTCGATCTGGCCGTGGCGCGCAATGCGCTGGGCATCGTCGCGCGCGAGCTGGAGCAGCGCCCGGTTGCCACTGATGCCGCGCTGGCGGCCGACCTGATGGCGGGCAAAGCCGATCTGGCGACGCCCGGCGTGCTGGCGCGGCTGCGCCGGATGGCGCTGGATAAACTGACTGCCGATGTGCCGAAATACCCCGCGCTGGCCAATGCGCGGGCCCGCTGGGAAGGGAACTGACATGGATTTTTCGCTGCCTGAAGACCTCGTGGCCTATCTGGACGAACTCGACGCGTTCATCGCCGCAGAGATCAAGCCACTGGAAGAGCAGGACGACAACATCCGCTTCTTCGATCATCGCCGCGAATGGGCGCGGACCGATTTCGAGAATGGCGGCCTGCCCCGGCACGAGTGGGAAAAGCTGCTGGTCGAAGCCAGCAAGCGTGCCGATGCGGCGGGCCACTGGCGCTTTTCCGCACCCAAGAAGTATGGCGGCAAGGATGGCTCCAACCTGTGGATGGCGGTGATCCGCGATCGCTTTGCCGCCAAGGGGCTGGGGCTGCACAACGATTTGCAGAACGAACACTCGATCGTCGGCAACTTTCCCTTCGTGGCGATGTTCGAACACTTCGGGACGGACGAACAGCAGAAGGAATTCATCCTGGGCGGGTTCGCACGCGAACGCCGCACCGCCTTTGGCTTGACCGAGCCGAACCACGGCTCGGACGCCACCCACATGGAAACCCGCGCCGTGCGTGAAACCCGCGATGGGGTGCCGGGGTGGCGGATTGACGGCGAGAAGATGTGGACCACCGGCATGCACGTGGCCACGCACTGCGCCACGTTCGCGCGGACCAGCGGCAAGGATGGCGATGCCAAGGGGATCACCTGCTTCCTGGTGCCCAACCCGACCGAGGGGCTGGTGATCGAGGAGTATCTCTGGACCTTCAACATGCCGACCGACCACCCGCGCGTCAGCTTCACCAATGTCTGGGTGCCCGACAGCGCGATCCTGGGGCCGGTCGACGGCGGGCTGGCCATCGCGCAGAGCTTCGTCCACCAGAACCGCATCCGCCAGGCGGCCAGTTCACTGGGCGCGGCGACGTTCTGCGTCGAGGAATCGGTCCGCTATGCGCGTGAACGCAAGCCGTTCGGCGCGGAGCTGGCGCGCAACCAGGGCATCCAGTTCCCGCTGGTGGAACTGGCTACCCAGTGCGAGATGCTGCGGACCCTGATCTACAAGACGGCCTGGGAAATGGACCGACTCGAGCACAAGGAGATCGAGCATAAGCTCTCCGACAAGATCTCGATGTGCAACTACTACGCCAACCGGCTGGTCTGCGAGGCGGCGGACCGGGCGATGCAGGTGCATGGCGGGATCGGTTATTCGCGGCACAAGCCGTTCGAACACATCTATCGCCACCACCGCCGCTACCGGATCACCGAAGGGGCGGAGGAAATCCAGATGCGCAAGGTGGGGGCATACCTGTTCGGCTACCTCGGCCCGCGCAAGGCGCTGTTCCAGTAGGCACGGGCCTGATCGCTTGACTTCGGGGCGCGCGCTGGTAGATGCGCGTCCCGACCGGCAAGGATTCGTCCGCGCCGTTCATCCGTCCGAGACAGTTGGTGTGCGGAATGTGCCGCACTTAATTTCCAGCCTAGACGGGGAAAAGAGATTTCGCGCTTCGGCCCTGTGCCGCCGCGCAACCGGCGTGCTTCACGCCCCTCCTTCCCCATCAACGGACTCGCCCGCAGGCGCTTTGGCGCGTGCGGACAACGCAGCCCGGCCTTGTGCTTCATGCACACGGCCATCGTGAAGGAGTAAGCATGGATCGTTCGCAGAAAGCCGATGCGGTCGCAGCTCTGAACGCAACCTTCAACGAGGTCGGCGTGGTGGTGATCACCCGCAACCTCGGCATGACCGTGGCCCAGACCACGGCCCTGCGCGTGAAGATGCGTGAAGCCGGTGCGTCGTTCAAGGTTTCCAAGAACAGTCTTGCAAAGCTGGCCATCGCGGACACGGACTATGCCGGCATCGGTGACATGCTCACCGGTCCGGTGGCGCTGGCGACTTCGGTCGACCCCGTCACCGCGGCAAAGATCGCGGTCGAATTCGCCAAGACCAACGACAAGTTGGAAATCGTTGGCGGTGCGATGGGTTCGCAGGTGCTCGATGCCGATGGGATCAAGGCGCTCGCCTCGATGCCTTCGCTCGACGAACTGCGCGCCAAGCTCATCGGCCTTGTCCAGGCACCGGCGACCAAGATCGCTCAGGTTGTCACGGCACCGGCTGGCAAGCTGGCCCGCGTCTTTGGCGCCTACGCCAAGGAAGCCGCATAAGACTGATCAAGCGTTTTGCCGGACAAGACCCTTCGATCCGAAGCGTCCGGCATCCATCAATTTGTGGAGTGAAACATCATGGCTGATATCGCCAAGCTCGTTGAAGAACTTTCGAAGCTGACCGTCCTCGAAGCCGCTGACCTCGCCAAGGCTCTGGAAGAAGCCTGGGGCGTGTCGGCTGCTGCCGCTGTTGCCGTGGCTGCTGCCCCGGCCGCCGCTGCTGAAGCTGCTGAAGAAAAGACCGAATTCGACGCCATCCTGACCTCGGACGGCGGCAACAAGATCGCCGTCATCAAGGAAGTCCGCGCGATCACCTCGCTGGGCCTGACCGAAGCCAAGGCGCTGGTCGAAGCCGCTCCGAAGGCGATCAAGGAAGGCGTGTCGAAGGCTGAAGCCGAAGACATCAAGGCCAAGGTCGAAGCCGCTGGCGGCAAGGTCGAAATCAAGTAAGCTTCTTCACCGAAGCCTACGGCATTTCAGGAAAGGGCGGTCCTTCGGGGCCGCCCTTTTCGTTTGGGCGGGCGGTGCGGGGCGGGCCGGATCGCCGGAAACAAACAGGGCCGGAAAGGTTGCCCCTTCCAGCCCTGCCGCGCGACCCGAAGACGGGAGAAGGGTTACTTCAGCGTCTTCATGTATTCGATCAGTTCCTTGCGCTTGGCCGGATCGGACAGGCCCGCGTAAGTCATCTTGGTGCCGGGCACCATCTTCATCGGTCCGGCCAGCCACTGGTCCAGCGTGGCGTCGTCCCAGGTCAGGCCCGATGCCTTGAGCTTGTCGGAAAAGGCATAGCCGGCCAGCTCGCCAGCCTTGGTGCCATAGACGCCGGCCAGGCTGGGCCCGATGCCGTGCTTGCCGGGTTCGACCGCGTGGCACGCGGCGCACTGCGCGAAAGAGGCGGGCTTGCCGCCCGCGTCGGCAACAGCTGGAGCCGCGGCGGAACCCGCAGCGGCGGCGGCCGGTGCGCTGTCGGCAGTGGGCTGTTCTTCTGCCGGGGAGCCGCAGGCGGCCAGCCCGAGTGCCAGGACGGGAACCAGAATCATCTTCGCGGAAACGCGCATCCAAACTCTCCTTGAACCTTTGACCGCGATCGTTAGCGCCGCGCCGCGCGGCGGGAAAGTGCGTTTGTTACGTCTGCCGTTGCATGAAGCGCACGGTATTGCCCCCAAATCCCCGCATGGCGGCGATAAGCCTTCCCCTCGCGCTTGCGTCCGCCTATCCGCAGCCGCCTGATGACCGCACCTGCCGCACCTTCTCTCTGGCGCACCGAACTGGGCGCGACGCTGCGCCTCGCGGCGCCGCTGGCGGCAGCCAACCTGCTGCAGATGCTGGTCTATGCCATCGACGTGATCTTCGTGGCGCGGCTGGGGGAGACGGCACTGGCGGCATCGTCGCTGGCAACCACGCTGTTCGGGCTGATGATGTGGTGCCTGATCGGGCTGACCGGGGCCTGCGCGCCGCTGATCGCCGCCGAACTGGGCCGCCGAGCCCATGCGGTGCGCGAAGTGCGCCGCTCGGTCCGCATGGCATTGTGGCTGGCGGCGGGCACCGGCCTGCTGGCGATGCTGGTGTCGGCCAATGGCGAGGCGCTGCTGCTGCTGAGCGGGCAGGACGCCGAAGTGGCGCGGCAGGCGGGCAGTTTCCTGGCGATCCTGCTGTGGGCAACGATCCCCAACATCATGGCCGGCGTGCTGCGCAACTTCGTGTCCGCGCTGGGCCGCCCGGTCTTCGCCACCGCGATCACGGGGCTGGCGATCCTGGTCAACGCGCTGGGCAATTACGTGCTGGTGTTCGGCAACTGGGGGGCTCCGGCGCTGGGGCTGGATGGTTCGGCCATTTCCAGCGTGATCACGGCCTTCGTGATGCTGGGAGCCTATGCCCTGGCGATCAGGACGGACCGGCGGCTGCGGCGCTACCGCGTGTTCGGCCGCTGGTGGCGCCCCGAATGGCAGCGCCTGCGCGACCTGCTGCGGATCGGCCTGCCGATTTCGCTGATCATCATGGCCGAGGGCGGGCTGTTTTCCAGCGCGGCGTTCCTGATGGGGCTGCTGGGGCAGGCGGAACTGGCCGGGCATACCGTGGCGCTGCAAGTCGCCGCGCTGGCGTTCCAGATCCCGTTCGGCGTGGGGCAGGCCGCAACGATCCGGGTGGGCTATCACTATGGTGCGGGCAATGTCGCGGCGATCGCGGCGGCGGGCAAGGCGGCGCTGGTGGTCGCGGTCAGCTACATGATCATTCCCGCCGCGCTGATGATCCTGGCCCCGCGCTTCGTCCTGTCGCTCTATGTCGATCCGGCTGATCCGGCCAATGCGGCGATGGTCGGCCATGCGGTCGGCTTCCTGGCGATTGCCGCGGCGTTCCAGCTGTTCGACGGGCTGCAGGCGGTGCTGGCGGGCACGCTGCGGGGCCTGCAGGATACGCGGATGCCGCTGATCCTGGCGCTGATCGGCTACTGGCTGATCGGGTTCACGACCTCGGTCGCGCTGGGGTTCTTCTCGCCGCTGGCGGGCAACGGGATCTGGCTGGGGCTGGCGGCGGGACTGGTCGTCGTCTCGCTGCTGCTGGGGCGGCGATGGCAGCGCCGTGCCGTGCTGGGACTGGTCCCGGCCTGAACCAGCGGCGCGGAATTTTTTTCCGTCGAGTCCGCTTGACGCCCCCTTGGGCTGCACCCATATGCGCGCTGCTGGCACTCTCCGGGTGAGAGTGCCAACCCAAATCCTGTTTAGGTAATAGAGAGGGAACCACCCATGTCATTCCGTCCGTTGCACGACCGCGTGCTCGTGCGCCGCGTTGAGGCTGAAGAAAAGACCGCTGGCGGGATCATCATCCCCGACAGCGCCAAGGAAAAGCCCGCCGAGGGTGAAGTGATCGCCGTGGGTTCGGGCGCTCGCGCCGAAAACGGCACCATCACGCCGCTGGACGTCAAGGTTGGCGACCGCGTGCTGTTCGGCAAGTGGTCGGGCACCGAAGTGAAGATCGGCGGCGAAGACCTGCTGATCATGAAGGAAAGCGACATCCTCGGCATCATCGGCTGAGCGAACGCTGACCTCAACAATCCCATTCTAGACATTCAAGGAATTTGAAATGGCTGCCAAGGACGTGAAATTCGGGCGCGACGCGCGCGAACGCATTCTCGCTGGTGTCGACATCCTCGCCAACGCGGTGAAGGTGACCCTGGGCCCCAAGGGCCGCAACGTGGTGATCGAAAAGAGCTTCGGCGCTCCCCGCATCACCAAGGACGGCGTTTCGGTCGCCAAGGAAATCGAACTCAAGGACAAGTTCGAGAACATGGGCGCCCAGATGCTGCGCGAAGTGGCCTCGAAGGCCAACGACGCGGCCGGTGACGGCACCACCACTGCCACCGTGCTGGCCCAGGCCATCGTGCGTGAAGGCATGACCTCGGTCGCTGCCGGCATGAACCCGATGGACCTGAAGCGTGGCATCGATCTGGCCGTGACCAAGGTTGTCGAAGACCTCAAGGGTCGTTCGACCCCGGTGGCCGGCTCGGCCGAAATCGCCCAGGTCGGCATCATTTCCGCCAACGGCGACCGTGAAGTCGGCGAAAAGATCGCCGAAGCCATGGAAAAGGTCGGCAAGGAAGGCGTGATCACCGTGGAAGAGGCCAAGGGCCTCGAATTCGAACTCGATGTCGTCGAAGGCATGCAGTTCGACCGCGGCTACCTGTCGCCCTACTTCGTCACCAACCCGGAAAAGATGACGGTCGAACTGGAAAACCCGTACATCCTGATCCACGAAAAGAAGCTGTCGAACCTGCAGTCGATGCTGCCGGTGCTCGAAGCCGTGGTGCAGTCGGGCCGTCCGCTGCTGATCATCGCGGAAGACATCGAAGGCGAAGCGCTGGCCACCCTGGTGGTCAACAAGCTGCGTGGCGGCCTGAAGGTTGCCGCGGTCAAGGCTCCGGGCTTCGGCGATCGCCGCAAGGCCATGCTGCAGGACATCGCGATCCTCACCGCCGGTGAAATGATCAGCGAAGACCTGGGCATCAAGCTGGAAACCGTCACGCTCGGCATGCTGGGTCAGGCCAAGAAGGTCTCGATCGACAAGGACAACACCACCATCGTCGATGGTGCTGGCGCCGCGGACGACATCAAGGCCCGCGTCGAGCAGATCCGTGCCCAGATCGAAACCACCACCAGCGACTACGACCGCGAAAAGCTGCAGGAACGACTGGCCAAGCTGGCTGGCGGCGTGGCCGTGATCAAGGTTGGCGGTGCGACCGAAGTCGAAGTGAAGGAGCGCAAGGACCGCGTTGACGACGCCCTGCACGCCACCCGCGCCGCGGTGGAAGAAGGCATCGTCCCCGGTGGCGGCACCGCGCTGCTTTATGCGACCAAGGCCCTCGAAGGTATGAAGGGCGCGAACGACGACCAGACCAAGGGCATCGACATCGTGCGCCGCGCGATCATGGCCCCGGTGCGCCAGATCGCCACGAACGCCGGCCATGACGGCGCGGTCGTTTCGGGCAACCTGCTGCGCGAAGGTGACGAATCGATGGGCTTCAACGCCGCGACCGACACCTATGAAAACCTGAAGGCCGCCGGCGTGATCGACCCGACCAAGGTCGTGCGCACCGCGCTGCAGGACGCCGCCTCGGTTGCTGGTCTGCTGATCACCACCGAAGCCGCGATTGCAGAGCGTCCGGAAGACAAGCCCGCGATGCCCCCGATGGGTGGCGGCATGGGCGGCATGGGTGATATGGGCTTCTAAGCCATATTGCCGTCTATTCAGACACTTGCACGAAAATTGGGCCGGGGGAGCAATCCTCCGGCCCTTTTTCTTGGCCTTTTTCCGCCACGATAAAGGTTAACCAAGGTTATTCCGTTGCCCGCACCGGCGGGGCGGTTCGTCGCGCGGCGGATTGAGCGGGGACTCGGCGGCGTTAGACAAATCGCAAACATATCAGGGTTAATGCATAGCTTGTGAAAACGGGTCTGATCTCCAAGCTGATAACCGGGCTGGCATTTGCCGGTGCGCTGGCCGTGCCCGCGGCCGCGCGGGCGAACGGCGATGCGCTTGAGCTGGATTTCGACCGGGTGCTGGGCAGCCAGCCGCGCGCGCCGCGCGACGTTCCCGCCCCCACGCAGCCCTTCGTCCCCGCCATGCCCGCGCCAAACGTCTATACGGGCGGACTGGAAGCGCAGTTGGCCGGCCTTGCCAGCGCAGAGCGCGGGCGGATCGGCGTGGCCGCGCTTGACCTCGCGACCGGGCGGACCGTCTCGGTGCTGGGGGATCAACCGTTTCCCATGGCCAGCACCAGCAAGATCGCGGTGGTCGCCACGTTCCTTGACGGGGTAGATCAGGGCCGCTGGAAGCTGACCGACCGCTTCCCGCTGATGATCCCGCAAGGATCGCGCAAGTTTTCCTCCACCGTCGCGCCGGTCCGGCCCGGTGCGATGATTTCGGCCCAGGGGCTGATCGAACTGGCGATCACCCGCAGCGACAACCCCGCCACCGATGCCCTGCTGGCCGTGGTCGGAGGTCCGCAGGCGGTCAATCGCTGGCTGCGCAAGGCCGGGATTTCGGGCATGCGGATGGACCGCGACATTGCCACGCTGGTGCGCGATGATGGCGAGCACAATCCCGCCACGACGATCGACCAGCGCGACAGCGCCACCCCGCTGGCCATGGTGGAACTGCTGGGCGGGCTCTATCAGGGCCAGTGGCTCAGCCCGCAAAGCCGCAATGTGCTGCTGGGTGCGATGGGCCGCACCGTCACCGGCAAGCGGCGCCTGCGCGCGCAGCTGCCCGCCGGGGCGGACATCGCGCACAAGACCGGCACGCTGTTCAACACGTCCAGCGATGTCGGGATCATCCAGACCCCGGATGGCCGCGCGATTGCCATTGCGGTCTATGCCACCGGGCAGGGCGGCAAGCCCCAGCGCGACGCCCGCATCGCCACTATCGCCCGCGTCGTCTATGACGGCTACCAGACCGAAGCCTCCAGCGTCCGTCGCACCGCTTCGCGCTGATTTTCCCGATTTCCAAACGCAAAGGGCGGCGCCTTCGTTGTGAAGGCACCGCCCTGTTGACGTGGCTGGTTCGCGCTTATTTGGCGTCGTAACCCAGCAGATCGCCCGGCTGGCAATCCAGTTCGCGGCAGATCGCCTCAAGGGTCGAAAAGCGCACGGCCTTGGCCTTGCCGGTCTTGAGGATTGAAAGGTTGGCGAGGGTGATGTCCACCTTTTCCGCCAGTTCGGTCAGCGTCATGCGGCGCTGGTAGAGCAGCTCGTCGAGCTTGACGGAAATCGGCATCACACGGTCCCTTCCAGGTCAGAGCGCATCCGCGCGCCTTCGCGGAACACGCGGGCCAGGATGAACAGCACCAGGGCCAAAAGCACTCCGCCCAGCGAGAGGCCGAAATCGGACGTTGCATCCTTGACCGTTGCGGCAAGCCACTGGCCGATGCCGCCAACCGGGATGGACAGCGCCTCGATGGCCACCGTCAGCCAGCCCATGTGGGCGAGGCGGTCGGCGTTTTCGGGGGCAAAGGGATCGCCCATGCCAACGCTGTCGATCACGCGGCGCAGATCGCGCAGCCAGTGATAGGCGATGCTGGCCATGATCGCGACCAGGATCAGGATCGCCTGGATGGCGGCGGTGGTCTGCCAGTCGAGCGTCTTGCCGGTTTCGGCGGCGAGTTCCTTGAGAATCGCTTCCTGCCCGACAATCATGACGGGCAGCAGCACAACCATCAGTGTGCCGACAATGATGGCAAGGACCATGGCGATCACGATCAGGATGCGCGCGGCGGTCAGCAGGGGGTCGCGGGGAGAGGCGGTCATGGCTTCAGGCTCCTTCCGAGGGGGCGGTTCAGGCGAGCGGGGCGACCAGCACCGCCGCGGGGGCCGGGCGGGACAGGTTCAGGGCGGCGGGCGTCAGGGTCGGCACCCACAGCGCAAGAACTGCGGCGGCGGCCAGAACCAGGGCGATGGGGCTGCGGGAATGGGTCATTGATCGTTCTCCGATGTCTTCAATATCGATATTCAATAATCCGAGTCGGGCTTATCGTCAATCAATAATATTGAAAAACGATATCGTGCTGATCGTTTTGCAGAAAGTGCACGCGAGCCTGCCGGGTGGGGCGCGGTTTGACAGGGCCGGGGCGCTGGCCTATAGGCGCGCTTCGCTCGGCGCTTCGAGCAAGTGCGGTCCATGCGCAGGGGCCGTGCCGGGAAGGAAGCGATCCGGGTATCCAACTGACGCGAAGGCTGCTGGCAGCGGCTACCCTGTGGGGTGCCATTTGCCGTGCGGCCTTTTCGCGTTTGCTGGTGCCATCCCTGCGTGTGGCAACGATATTTTCCGCCGGTTTTCCGGCACATAGCGAAGAGGCAATACCCTCATGGCGAGCAATGCTCTCACTCCGGTCAAGGCGGGTGGCCGCGCTTCCACGAAGAAGCGCATCCGCAAGATCTTTGGCGACATCCACGAAGTGGTGAAGATGCCGAACCTCATCGAGGTTCAGCGCGAATCGTATGAGCAGTTCCTGCGCTCCGATCCGTCGACCGGCTATGTCTCCGGCCTGGAAAAGACCCTGCGCTCGGTCTTCCCGGTGCGCGACTTCGCCGGCACCAGCGAACTGGACTTCGTTCACTACGAGCTGGAAGACCCCAAGTACGACGTGACGGAATGCCGCCAGCGCGGGATCACCTATGCCGCGCCGATGAAGGTCACGCTGCGCCTGATCGTGTTCGAAGTGGACGCCGAAACCGAAACCCGCTCCGTGCTCGATATCAAGGAGCAGGACGTCTACATGGGCGATATGCCCCTGATGACGGAGAACGGCACGTTCTTCATCAACGGGACCGAGCGCGTCATCGTTTCGCAGATGCACCGTTCGCCGGGCGTCCTGTTCGACCATGACCGGGGCAAGACCCACTCGTCGGGCAAGTACCTGTTCGCCGCGCGCGTGATTCCCTATCGCGGCTCGTGGCTGGACTTCGAATTCGACGCCAAGGACATCGTCAACGTCCGTATCGACCGCAAGCGCAAGCTGCCGGTCACCGCGCTGCTGCACGCGCTGGGCCTCGATGACGAACAGATCCTGGGCCACTTCTACCAGACCGTCACCTGGAAGCGCGGTTCGGGCGGCTGGTGCCTGCCCTATGTCGCCGAACAGTGGCGCGGCCAGAAGCCGACGTTCGACATCGTCGATGCCAAGTCGGGCGAAGTGATCTTCGCCGCCGGCACCAAGATCAGCCCGCGCGCCGCGAACAAGGCGGAAAAGGATGGCCTGGCCGAACTGCTGATCCCGACCGAGGAAATCTTCGGTCGCTATTCCGCGCGCGACCTGATCAATGAATCGACCGGCCGCATCTACATCGAGGCTGGCGACGAAGTGACGCCGGAAAACCTCGACGCGCTGGACAAGGCCGGGATCGACCAGATCGAACTGCTCGACATCGATCACGTCAACACCGGTCCGTGGATCCGCAACACGCTGAAGGCCGACAAGGCTCCGGACCGCGACCACGCGCTGGCCGACATCTACCGCGTCATGCGCCCCGGCGAACCGCCGACGCGCGAAACCGCCGAAGCGCTGTTCGACGGCCTGTTCTTCGATCCGGACCGCTATGACCTGTCTGCGGTGGGCCGCGTGAAGCTGAACATGCGCCTGGCGCTGGAATGCGAAGACACCGTCACCACCCTGCGCACCGAGGACATCCTCGCGGTCGTCAAGGAACTGGTGAACCTGAAGGACGGCAAGGGCGAAGTCGACGACATCGACAACCTCGGCAACCGCCGCGTCCGTTCGGTCGGCGAACTGCTGGAAAACCAGTACCGCGTCGGCCTGCTGCGCATGGAACGCGCGGTCAAGGAACGCATGAGCAGCGTCGACGTGTCGACCGTCATGCCGAACGACCTGATCAACGCCAAGCCGGCGGTGGCCGCGGTGCGTGAATTCTTCGGCTCGTCGCAGCTGTCGCAGTTCATGGACCAGACCAACCCGCTGTCGGAAGTGACCCACAAGCGCCGCGTTTCGGCACTTGGGCCGGGCGGTCTGACCCGTGAGCGCGCGGGCTTCGAAGTCCGCGACGTTCACCCGACCCACTATGGCCGTATCTGCCCGATTGAAACGCCGGAAGGCCCGAACATCGGTCTGA
>VFQS010000489.1_pt1 | contig 43747 bp, 47 predicted proteins | sample 3512361 | NCBI WGS metagenome assembly VFQS01 (sample SAMN10412375, study PRJNA504923) | tailings metagenome | isolation source: Relicate 1 Philex TSF3 active mining | place: Philippines
TCCTTCCACTTATACCGTAGGTGTTTTTTTTAGAAAATAAACGCACTATTTTTTTACCAAAAAAATAAAATAAATAAGGGATTTAAAAATATATAAATATAGATATAGAGAAATGGATAAAATCTGTGCAAAGTGTGTATTGGACCCAACAAGTCATTCATTTAAATACATTTCGGGTAAAAATAATATGGTAACATTTTATAGTAATCCTGGAAAGACAAAATTATATAAGGATAAAGAGGGAATTTTAAATCATTTAGATAATGCCTTAACACAAATTAATAAGAAGAATTGGAGATGGATTATTGATGGTAATGATTTTGAGACGAAACATGCGTTAGAAATTGATATTGGTATGGCGATGTTAGAATTGATTATGACAAAATACAATGATAGTTTTAAAGAGTTGATATTGATTAATCCATCTATTCATATGAAAGCTGCATATAAATTAGGTATGGCATTTATGGAGGACGATATGAAGAAGAGAGTAAAAATGCTAGATGATAAACCACATAGTGTATTAGAATTTATGTGATTATTTTAAGCATTTTTCACAATCTTTAAATAATCCAGGTATGAATTTACATTTTCGGATACATTCAATTTCTTTTTTGGTTAATTTTTTTCTTGATTTCTTAGTAACTCTACCAGATTGATTGGAGTATTGAACCGATTTATATCCATTTTTTCCTTTTATTGAAACAGATTGTGTTTTTGTACGACCTTTTCCATTTTTAAAGTCGGAATGTGATTGAACAGAATTATAAATAAACATTTCTACTTAATTTTAAGAATATTTTATATTTGATTTAATTATTAAAGAATACTAAAATCAAATATAAATAAAATTGATTACAGTTTATATCTAATCAAAAATACAAATATAAATATGTCTAAAAAGGTAAGATATAATCGTGAATTTCTTGAACGATTTTGTCAAGAAAACGAAATTAAATATGAACATATTGATGATTCTGTTAAATTTGGAAGGGATACACGTGTTAGAGGATACTGTAAAGGTGAAAAATGTGATCAAATGTTTGAAAGAAGTATTAGATGTCTTATTACAGTAGGTTCTTATTGTAAGAAATGTATAATAATATTAACTAAAGAGAAGATAAAGCAAAAAAAAATTAGAAAGATATGGAGTTGATAATGTTTTAAAATTAGATGAAGCTAAAAATAAAAGAAAACAGACAAACTTAGAAAAATATGGGGTTGAACATCCTTCACAATCTGATTATATTAAAAATAAAAGAAAACAGACAAACTTAGAAAAATATGGGGTTGAAAACCCTTCACAATTAGATGAAGTTAGGAATAAAATAGAAAAATCATGTTTAGAAAAATATGGAATTAAGTACCCTTTACAATCTCGTGAAATTAGGAATAAAATCAAAAAAACTAATTTAGAAAAATATGGAGTTGAATATGTTTCACAATCAAATAAAATCAAAAATAAAATAAAAGAAAATAACTTTAAAAAATATGGGGTTGAACATCCTTCACAATCTCGTGAAATTAGGAATAAAATCAAAAAAACTAATTTAGAAAAATATGGAGTTGAATATGTTTCACAATCAAATAAAATCAAAAATAAAATAAAAGAAAATAACTTTAAAAATATGGGGTTGAACATCCTTCACAATTAGATGAAGTTAAAAATAAAGTTAAACAAACATGTTTAGAAAAATATGGTGTAGAATACCCTATGCAAAATGCAGAAATATCTGAAAATGTATCAAAAAAATCATATAAAGTAAAAGAATATAAATTTCAATCAGGGAAAGTTATAAAATGTCAAGGGTATGAACCATATGCGTTGACTATACTCATTGATGAATATGGAATTAAAGAAGAAGATTTAGTAACATCAAGAACTGAAGTTCCAGAAATTTGGTATAAAAATAATAATAAAGAACATCGTTACTATGTAGATATTTTCATAAAATCTCTAAATAAATTTATAGAAGTTAAGAGTATGTGGACCTATAGAAAAAATAAAGAAAAAATTGAGTTGACAAAAAACGCTGTAAAGGTAAGTGGATATTTATACGAGTGTTGGATAATTGATTCTAAAGGTAAAATAAAGGAAATTATAGTTTAATTTCTGTTGAAAATAATGTATCATAAAGAGCTTAAAGACCTAATACGAAGATAGGGTGTGGAGAAATCCACAACGCACATGTGACCGAGATGGTTTAAGGTGAAAGACTTAAGATCTTTTGGACTACGTCCGCGTGGGTTCGAGTCCCACCGTGTGCATAAATAAACTACTTTTGAGACTGTTTAACAATCTCAAAAGTGGTTTATTGTGGCATACTACTAATCTGTTGTGCTTCGCACGCGCATGTTCGAATCATGCAGACGACGATATTAGTTATTATAAGATTTTGTTATAAACTTATAATAACTGAGATAAATCTCAGTTATACAGCCTCCTTAGCTCAGTAGGTTAGAGCAATCGTTTTGTAAACGATAGGTCATGAGTTCGATTCTCATAGGGGGCATGTTATTTAGATATTTGATATAATCTCTAAATAACTGAATCATATCAGTTATATGCTCTTGTAGCTCAATCGGTAGAGCAATCGCTTTGTAAGCGGTAGGTTGTGTGTTCAAGTCGCACCGAGAGCTTTTATATTATATGATATAAATTATATCTTTTAATATAAAATTATTTCCTAACATAGATTTCCATTCTCGATAGTTTTAAGTTAATATTCTTCAATTCTGAGTTAATTGATTTATTATCGCTTTTAATATCAGATTCTAGTTTAATTAATTTGTTGTTTAGTTCTTTATTCCATTCATGTGTTGTCTCTAACGTTGTATATGATGTTAGAAAAAAACCTATCAATGCACATACTGATAATGTGGTAGTAAATGATTCATTGTAATTACAACTACTTACCTTTCGAATTTGATGAAATCCTGTGTTAATTGTATTTTTTAAACCTCTAATAAATGACATTATTTATATATAAAAAATAAATCTTTAAATTGATATAATAATTTAGTCAATTATTATTCCGGTAAAATATTACAAGTTTTATCATTTAAAACATATATTTTATATAAACTGGAATTTCAATAACAGTTAATTAACTATCATATTTATTTTATACCTACAATCTAGATATAGTATATATATGAATAATATTGAAATTAAAAATAAAATAATTGATAAAATTGAATTACTTAAAAATGGTAATGAGTATGATATTTTATTAGCATGTGAAATACAAAAATATATTCAGGATATACAATGTTTCTATTGTTTTGATAATAAAAAATTATGGGGATATAGAAGTGAATATCACGTATTTTTTAGTCGCTTTGCCAATAATCATAATACTTTCTGGATAGGTCAATGTAATAAATGTGGTGAACATAAATTTTTGTATGATACAAATAATAATGAAATTATTATTGATAATTGTTTTAAATTATTTTGTATTGATGATTCAAGTTCAACAAGTAGAATAAATGAACTTTTAAGAGTTTCCAAAGATAATGTTAATAAAATAATGGATAGACGTATATTAATTAAAGATATAGTAAATGACTTTATAAGGAATGAATATGTAAATAATCAAAATTTAAACGAAAGTAATAATATTGATAAAAATGAAATTAAAAATAATGAAGAACCAGATTATGAGGTAGAAGCAAATTTTTTTACACAAAAAATAACAAAAACAACATTATCAGCAGATATAAAAAATATATCTCAAATTATAGGAGTAGCTCTACAAGGAGTAACTGGAATTTTTAATATTGATTTATTGAGTAAAATTGAAGTTTCAATAAATTTTGAGTCTATTAATAAAAGAAAAGAGAAAGTTTTTTATAAATCATCCGATAATAATGATTATTTTATTTTTATAATTCTTAAGCACATTGTAAAAGATAAAAATGGAAATATTTTATCAATATTTAGTGGAGAAAAATCAGATACAAGCATAGATTGTTATTATTGGATTTATAAAACAAGAAATCAAGTAGCTATTGATATTTGTAAAAGAAAAATAAAAGAAGCAGTTGAAAATGAACTTAAATTTATGTCACAAATATTACAATCACATTATAATAAATAATATTAAATATATCTTTTCTGATTTGTGTTGTGTTATTATGGAAAATAACACAATACAAATGGACATAGTTCCAATATAACTTACTTACTTTTAATATATTTTTCAATTTCTGATAGTTTTAAATTAATATCATTCAATGTATTTTTATTAATTTGAATGTCCAATTCAAGATTGTTAATTTTACGCTGTAATTCATCTCTTATATCATACATTCTAGATGATAAAGACATAGAAAAAAGAGAACCAGTAATGAGACATGCCATAAATGGACTAAAAATTGGTTTATTGTATTCATTATAACCACAACCACTTATTTTACGAAATTGGTGGATACCGGTCTTGATAATAGTATGTGGCCTTTTTAAAAATGACATTATATTTGATATAATGTTAACTATCTTTAAATTTAAAAGTATCTTATTATAACTAAAGAGCTTAAAGAAACTTAACTTAATTAAGTTAAGGTCTTGTGGCGAAATTGGATACCGCGTGAGCCTTCTAAGCTCAAGACTGTGGGTTCGAGTCCCACCAAGATCATGTCTTTTATTATTATTATGTTATAGTTTATATCTAATAATAATAAAATCCAATTTAAAGCAATAATATATTTTTGACTAGTTATAGTAATTATGGGTTGCGGTTGTGGAAAGAAAAAAAATACAGGAGGCACTCTTTTGTATATAGATGGTAATCCACAACAAATTCTTGATCCTCCACATTGGGGTCCTATTTTATGGAAATTCTTACATTGTCTTACTGAAAAATTAGGAAGCACTAATAATAGTATTGTTGATACAGATCAAGCAAATTATATGGAAATTCTTATTAATACATTACCACTTATTCTACCATGTTCTGAATGCCAAGCTCACGCATCTACTTATCTTTCTGTTAATCCACTTCCAAATCTAAAAGGTCTATATGGTAATATATTACGAGAAACTGTACGCAATTGGCTTTTTACTTTTCATAATAATGTACGTACCAGTAAACAACAATCAATTATTCTAAATAATATAGATGAATGTATCACACTTTATAATAATTGTGCTATTTCTAAAACAGAGTATACATCTTTCCTTCAGGCAGTTGGTACAGCTGTTAGACAAAATATTGTAAGACCTGATAATTGGCGTAAATGGTACAGTTATTCAGAACGTATGCGAATTATCTCAGGCAATTTTGTTATTTAATTTTTTTGAATTGAAGTAATAGGATATGGTACTATATTACTACTTTCATAATTAATTTTATATCCATGATCTTCTAATGCTCCTGTTGTTAATTTTGTTAAATAAAATCTAGAACCAGCTACACCTGTCATAATCTCATCAGGTAATGCAGGATGGAATATATTTCCATTACCATAGTCAAAATAACGGTAATCAGGTTGGAATGTACTTGTTAATCCTTCCTCCCAATGGGAATAAGCAGTTCCTCTTCCAAAACTATTCTCTACTGGAATTCTATGTACTTCATTACCAACTATTTCTTGATATGCCTTTATTGCTTTACTCTTTGTAGTATCACCATTAGGTCCTACATACCATGTTTGTGTATTATCTAAAAATTGTTCCCATCCAACATTGTTTATATCATTTGTAATTGCTGCTATTCCTAAACCATGTAACATTTCATGTACTAATACTGGAATTATTTTTGTAATAGTATTGTCGTTAAATATAGTGTTAGATAATAATGAACTTATATTAAGAGCATCGCTATTTATGGTTACAGATTGACGTAATGGCATAGCAGGTATAACTGATGCATTCGCGAATGTTGGTTTAGCACTAGCCAATATACCCTGTCCCAATGATTGAATTGATACATCCACAATCATATCATAATCTTTACTAATAGAATCTAAACGTAATCCATGTGATTCCGCTATAATAGATTCTAATATAGTTTTACTACTATTAATTAGATTTTGTATTTCTGTTGATGGTGGAGATGTTATATAATTAATTTGTATTTTATATGGTTCGACAGTAACAATAGGTTCAATAGGGACAACAGGGACAATAGGTTCAACAGGGACAACAGGGACAATAGGTTCAACAGGGACAATAGGGACAATAGGTTCAACAGGGACAATAGGAACTATAGGGTCGGTAGGTATTACAGGATCAATATGTGGAACTGGCGAGATTGTTTGTGATATAATATTACTAATTGTTTGAATATTCCATGTTGACGTAATATAATTATCAACCTCTATAGCAGTTGTCTGAGAAGAAGTATGTGCAGTAATAGCATGAATACCACCATATAAACGTGACATTCCTGATTGATTAGCCATTTCATCCCACGCTGAAAAGGATAATGTAATAGGTTGTTTTGGTGTAATATTAGGTTCAACTTCAGAGCGACCAACTCCAATTGTGAAATCACCAAATAATCCATTTTGATTTTCAGAAAATAATGGTGACATTAATGTTAATCTGTCATAATAAGAACTATTTTTTGTAATAGATAAACCAAACCATTTGTTCATAGTTAAAGCAAATGCTTTAGAAAAATGACTATGACCTGATGGAAAATCAGCAAAAGGGGGAGTTACAAAATTGTGAGCTTGATATGGAATCCATTGAGAACCATCTATAGTTCCATTCCATGAAGGGATAGACTGTCCAGTATAACGCCTACGAATTTCTTGAATGGGGCGTGCTTCCATATATTTTTTCTTTAAACGCCATGTTAAACGACCACCTTCAAATAAATGAATACTTAAATCAAGTAAAGAATATATAATATTTGAACAAGAAACCGAAATAGTTTTAATATATTCCTTCCATAACCAAATACACATACAAGGTGGTGAAACGGTACCTGGACCTCCTGCCCAAAATTCTGCGATAATTTTCTGTTCATCAGTTAAATTTTCAGAATACTGTAATACAGAATCAATTTCATTATCTCTGTTATGATTTACAGAGGGTGATACAAGATTTTCTATCTTTAATTCATCATTTTCTGTAAAACAAGTAGATAATATATTATCCCAATTATAAGTTAAATATCCTTGTTTTTTACCTTGTACAGTAAGTCTTGTCCATTGTCTAGGTTGAGGATAAGATGATATATTGTTTACAGTTGTATTGTCAATAATAATACTTTCATTCCAATTTGCTGAATTAGTTGGTTGTTGAGTAATAACCGATGAGTATCCATCGTTTTGACGATATGTAAACCATGTATTCCATAGAGAAATAAAATCATTCCATCTACCAATACCTTTTATAGGATCAATTATATCATTTGAGCATTTAAATATGGAGTTATATGGTCCTGGAATAAAAAAAGGAGTAATATAATCAATAAATACAGTCATCCAAATGATACAATTATTATCATTTAATGCTGACTGTAATTTATTATTCCAATTCCATTGGTCATGTATACCTGTAATTCTTGATTCAGAAGATACCCAATTCCAAGCTTGTGCAATAGAGCAACTCCATAAATAAATTAATCGTGAACTTTTTGTTGGGTCAAGATTTATGGAGGCAATATAGTTAAGTAAGGTATTTAGAGATGTATTAATAATATATTTAAGACTTGGTTCAGGAGGAACTTGTGTAACATTACCAGATAAAATACTAGAAATATCTTCAGGAGGTGCAATAAAATATGATGAAGAAGGCATAACTGGTCCTTGACCCATTTGGTTTGTGGCACATACTGTAAATGTATAGGGTTGCCATTCTTGTAATCCAGTAAAACGATAGAATGTATGATAAGTTGTAACTGGTGTTTGAGCGACACCATTTAGATAGGGAGTAACAATATAAGTAAATGGCCCGCTACCAGATGAAGGTTGATTCCATGAAACTATAATTGAACCGACAGTAAAAGTAATTCCAGAAACAGGTCCAGGAATAGTAGGTTGATAAGGTGTAACAATAAGCGATGAATTAACTTCAGGACAGGGACAACCAGGACTAATTCCAATACATGTAGGATATCGGGTATATTGTGTCATGTGTCCAGATTTAACAGAATACATTAATGATGCATCACGGATACCAGGTATTGGTTGAGTTCCATATATTTGATTATTATTAGGTGCCGTACCAACTTTTGTTAAGAAAGACCCAGCAATCGCTTTTTCTTGTCTACGTCGTGTGAGCTGTGAAGAATCAAAATTACGATTATACATCTATATACGAATGCTAAAATATGCGATTTAAATGAACTTAAAAAAAATGTTATTAATGTATATAAAATGTCCTCTTCGGCAGAAGCATCATCCTCATCCGCAGCGTCCGCATCCTCATCTACTGAGAACGTCAAGACTCGTGTTATTATTGGTTTGCCTGGTGATCATTTTAGCCAAACTTTTCTTTTATCATGGAGTGAAACTTTGTTAGCATTATTACAATCAAATCGTTATGATGTGCTTGTTAGTCCTGGTAAGAGTTCTTTTGTATCTTTCGCACGTATGCAAACACTTGGTTTAAATGTCTTACGTGGCAAGGATCAAAAACCTTTCAACAACAAAGATTACGATGTATTTGTTAGTATTGATTCCGATGTCGTTTACACTCCTGTTAAATTAATTGAATTAATTGAATCTACTAGAATTCACCCTGTTGTTTCTGGTTATTATATGATGGCCGACAATAAACATTTTGCTGTTGTTAAGGATTGGGATGAAGAATATTTTTCTAACAATGGAACATTTAAATTTTTGGAACCCAAAGATCTTGAACCCTATCAACAACGATTCCAAGAACAACTTTCTGAATTGAAGAAAGTTGCTGAGGAGAAGAAGGAAGAATATGTTCCTCTTCCTCCTCCTGAATTCATTAAAGTTGCTTATTCTGGTATGGGATTCTTTGCTTGTCGTAAAGAAGTACTTGATAAATTACATTATCCTTACTTCAATCGTGAATTACAGCATATTAAGATGAATAACGGTACCGAATTAGTTGATATGTGCAGTGAAGATGTTGCTTTCTGTAAAAATATTCAAGATGCTGGCTTTGATATTATGCTCAATACCCGTCTACGTGTAGGTCATGAGAAGAATATCATTTTATAAAAAATATAAAATAAAAATATAAAAAATAAAAAATAAAAATTATTATTTCATAAAAACATATATGAAATAATAATTATTTTATAATTTTAATTACTGTGTTAATTCTTGTTTATCTTCTACCTGCGAAACTTCTTCTTTATCTACTTGTTGAGATTCTATTTCTTCTTTTTTCTGTACAGTTTCATCATTTTTCTTATCCATTTGAACACTCCTATTATTCATATCAAATCCAAATAGTGACATAATAAATGTCACGATTGATACAAAAATTTTATAAAGCCATTCAAACATTATACTTCCGTATATATTAATTTATATATAATTATACGCAATTATAATATTATACAATCCTTATTACCACTTCTTACTGGTTTTCTTTTATAAACATTTCTTCTTTTAACATGACCACATTTAGAGCAAACACGTTCATCATAGTTAAGTGGTTCTCTATCCTCTATAATATTATATACATGAAAACAATCTCTTTCTAATTTTTTTTGCTCTATTTCTTTTTGTTTTTCTTCTTCTATTATTTTATCTAAAACTTTATTTCTAAATTCATCAATCTCGTTTTTAATCATTTTCTATATATTTAAAATATTATTATTATGTAATATATATGTCAGATTCAGAGTGGTTTCTTAGAGTTTATTTTAATAAAAATCGTGAATATTATATATTATCTTTGTTGAATATATTTAATAATATGACAGAAAAGAAACTAATGAGAATAAAAAGAATGGTATATAACGATGCGCCTATATTATTTGATCAAGAACACCCTTTCACTGTAATAACTACATCATATACATGTTCAGATTTTGAAAGAAATAAATATAAAATAATAGCTCGCTTAGATTTAATGTGGAACGATAATAATATTTGTAAAATTGTTAAAAGAATTTATGATAATATATCATAATCAACTTAAACAAATCTGTTACATTATAATGTAATATACTAATAATATGATTACACGACAGGTTATTTTAAATGTTAAATATGATTATGATTTACCTCTTGTTTATACAAAGAATAATATAGAGGAAATAGAAGAAGCGTTATGGATTGGAGCAACTATCCAAAATTCAATTAAAACAAGACGTTCGAATGATGAAATTCGTAAAATTACTGAGTTAAAAGATTCAGAAATTCAGCGAATCCAAACAATGTACCAAGAAAAATTAACAAAATTATTAGATGATATTCGTACAATTACATTAGATAAGGATCGTATCACAACAGAATATAATGAACGGTTAAAAGAAGCACAACAAGTTGAAAGGGATACAAATACAAGAGACTTTGAAGAAAAAATGCGAATATTAAGAAAAGAATATGAAATTTTATCATCACGATATGATGCATTGGAATCAGGTCGCAGATTATTAGAAGAATCACGAGCAAAAGATATTCAGGAAGCTGTAAATCGTACCCAAGAATTAATGGAAAAAGTAATTTCTTCAAAACAAGATCAGCTTAATAAAATGGAATCAGCTTATCAGCGTCTTCAAGAATCTATCCATAAACAATCAGATGAAATTTCTAAACTATCAAGTACGATAACAAAAAGAGGTTCTAATGTTAAGACAAAAGGTTCAGACTATGAAGAACAATTTGCTGAAAAACTTAGAAGATATTTTGGATTATGTCGTGGATTTAAATTAAAGGATACAAGACTTGGTTCAGGTCATGAAATGGATTTTTCTATGGAGATTGATAACCATATTATTATGTGGGAACTTAAAAATTATACTTCTACCGTTCCAAAAGCAGAAGTTGATAAATTTTTAAGAGACTTGAAAGAAAATTCACAGACAAATATTGGTGTTATGATTAGTCGTTCCACTGATATTTATGGTAAATATCATTCAGGTTCGATGTTAACAGAATTTGATGGAGATAAAATGATGATTTATATAAATAAGTTTGAAGAATTTTGTGGAGATGATGAATCCCGTATATTTCAAATGTTAACATCAATCTTTCGTATTTGGTGGGAGTATCATCGTGAAGAAAACAAGATAATTGATACTACAGAGTTAGTTCATGAACTTGAAAAGGCCATTGAAGATATTTTAAAACGAAGAACAGAATGGCGTAGACATAAATCACATTTGGATGAAATTAGTAGATGGACTACTAATTTATTGGATGAATCTGAGAATCGTTTAGATCGTATTCTTAAAAGAATTAAAAATAATGAAGAAAAAACAGATGATAATATTATTATTCCAGATGGAATTTTTAGGGATACTACAGAACAAAAGGATATTTCTTGGATTAAATCAATTATGTCGGTGTGTGGAGTAGGTGGAGAAATTGAAGTTCGTGAATTAGTTGAATTACTTTCTTCACATCATAAATTATCTAAAGATACGATTCGCTCAAATGTAATGTCTGTTATGAAAGATTCTTCCGTATTTAAGAAAGGTGTTATTAAATATATCAAAGGTATCTCAAAATTTATACCTCCCTCTAAAATTAATTTATCTATTAAATAATTTACAACTTAAATGTTATTTTCGTACTAATTTCAATATTATGAAAACTGCAGTAATACTAACAGGTGCTTTGAGAACAATAAAAAAAACAATAATTTATCTTAAAAAAAATGTTTTATTAAATTCGGATGTTAATGTTTTTATTTGTGTACAAAATGATACAGCCTTATCCGACTTAGAATGGGATAAATGGTTTCAAGAACAAATTGGAGATTATATAAAAACAACGACATGGTTTAGTCTTGAAAAATATAAAGAATGGATTGTACATCGTGATTTATTATTAGAACATATTCCTATTGAAAATAACTGGAAAGGGTATCTTAAAAATAGTGGTTCTATGATTGAATATTTTCAATTACAATTAGCATATATGAAATTATGTTATTATGAACAAGTTAATAAATTTAGGTATGATTATATTATAAGGGCAAGAACGGATAGTATTTATGCAAAACCCATTGATTTTCATTGGTTAGAATGGACAGATAGTGATGTGAAAGAACGTATTGAAAAAATTAAAAAAGAATTATTAATTTCAAATATAGATGTAAATCCCATAAACATTTTTAAATATTTTATGTGTACTATTATATCGGATGAATTAATACCGAATATTCAATTTATTTTAGCAGATTATTCTCCTAGTGAAATAGATACACTTCCAAATGATATAAATCAGTATATAAAAAACGGAAGGTATATTCTTACAATTCGTAAAAATAATTTATATATAGTTAAACGTTCCTATTTTTATTTAATTCCATCATTGGGTACAATGTATGGATTATTTAAATCACCAAATAGTGATGATTACTGGTTTAATGCGGAAGGACAATTTCGTGATGCATGTTATTATTCTTGTTTAACAATTTTTGATTATTCAACATTATTTGAAGAGAAATCATTAGAATATTCGAATAAATGGAATGAGGCTGATTTCTTTGATTTACAATTTAACTGTATTAATCCTAGAATGTTATATTGTGTTGTTCGTAAATAAATTAAACAAAAATATGATATTAAATATTATTATTTTGTTTATTTTATATATCTTTTACCATTTCTAAGAACGGTGTATTGAGCTAAATAGTGATTGTTAGGTAATTTAGTATTAATAGGTGATTTTTTTTCTGTTTTTTGAACAAAATTATTTGAAGTAGTAGTTAATTTATATGATGGTCGTTGATGATAATTTTGTAAAATCCCTTCAAAATTTACAATAATTCCACACCATTTATATTGGATTTCTGACCAATTCATATCTGGAATTATATCATGTGTAGTAGGTGGTGTAGAATTATATTTAAATGAAAATAGCTCTTGAGTACGAATTGTTTTCATTTGTTCATCTGATAAACAAAGAATATTTTGAAGAGATTGAGATACTGTATAATCAGGTTGTAAATGAAAATCTCCATTTAAATCCTCAATTACAATTTCATAACGGTTATTATATCGTCTATATACATTGAAATAGAAAACATTATAGATGTAAACAGTAGCAATATGATCCAGTTTATAAATTACTTTATCATTAATTGTTAACTGAGAAAGATTACGAAGATAATTATAACGTTCTTCTAATTTCTCATCATCCCTTGTCCACATCATATAAATTAACTTGTACTTTTCTAAATACAAATTAGTTTATGTTTTTAAGTTGTTAAAATATGTTTAAGCATCAACTGAGTTAGGATATTGTTCTTTTAATTTAGCATAAAGAATAGCATATAAATTACCAGTCAATTCACTAGCGGAAATAACAACACCAACACTTTTCAATTCCATGAATGATTTACCAGAGTCACGGGCATATTTATCCCAGAAAACACGGTAGTTACCGCGAACTTGATATGAACCACTTGCATCTTGGCAAAGATAAATAGTTTCATTATTAAATGATATGTAAACACCAGTCTTAGTTACTCCATTGGAACAAACATAGCTATCGTTATTAAGTAAACCCATTTCTATATATAGTCAATATAAATTAATTTTAAGCTCTTTTATGCTTGAATATAATAGTTGTCAGATAATATTCCTTTTACCATTGGTTTAATTTGATTCTGAACCGTAGATGCAATAATATCAGGTATATTTTGCTGATAATTAGATAAATCATTTTGAATGTTATTCATATTACCCATAATGGTTTCAGGTGAATATTCTTCATGTTCAGTAGTGTATACGTTTGGGGGTGGAATTTTATTTGCAATTTGATTCCTAAAAAGTGTATAATCATATAATATATCTTTCTCTACAACACTATCGGGTGGAATTTTATTTTCTATTTCAGATTCACAACGAAATGTAGAAGAAATAGAATTCATTTGATTACATGATTTATCCGTACTCTTTAAAGATGTACTCATTAAACAAATTTTATCAGTTGGGCACCAAGAACATCCACTTGAATTGGCACATGATTTACAATCTTTATTTTGAGAACAGTAATCTGATAAAAAACCTTCTTTTGTATATTTTGAAATTATTAATAATATCAATAAAATAAACAAGACAATCAATGATATAAGTAGCATTTCTATAAGTAAATTATTTTTATATTTTCATTTTAGTTTTTTTCACTGTATTATATTTTGTTTTACCACCCTTATACCTTGAATTCTTATTGTTTTTTAATTTTATACTTTTTAATTTTATACTTTTCATACTCATGTTATCAATTGCCTGATACATCATATGTATTCCACTATCAAATTGACTAGAAATTGGTAAATAATATTCATCTCCTACATTATTTATTTTACATTTTATCATAGAAATTAAATTATCAATATTTTGTTCCGTAATTATATTATTTTTACTAATACAATTTTTATTCAAATCTAAATAAATAGTACAATATTTAGTAAATAATTCAATATCTATATTAGAATCAAGTAATACAGATTTATATATGTTACTAATTCTATCAAATGATGCTACATATTTATAAGGTGATACTTTATAGTAATTTTGTTTAAGTGTATATTGAAGGTCATAATGATCCAAATCATCAAAAAAATAAACATTTTGTTCATCAATTGATTTTGATTGATTTTTATCCAATACTGTCATAATTGTCTTCCAAGTTTTACTGATTTGATTTCCAGAATTATGATATATTATTTTATCATATTCTCTAATAGGATGATTCCAGTGAATACATTCTGATATTAATCCAACAGAACCTATATAATTATGAATAATGTCTCTTATAAATTCTAAGCTTTGTAGGTGTGAATTATTACTATAAATTATTACAGTAACAACTTTACCTTGATTTTTTAGATTATGTAGACGTTTCATAATTTGTAATACACCAGGACGAATAATTCCAAGAGGTTTATTAGTTCTTTCTTCTCTTAAAATTCTATCTATAAATAATTTATAAGCATTTTCTAATTGAAGATTAAGTCCCTGTTTGAATAATTTCATCTCAAAATTACCGTATAATGAGATGATATTCTTTAATGTTAAACTAGCAATAAAATAAAACATTTCTTGCATCTCAGCAAGTGTTTCATCTAAATCAAAAATAAAATAACTCATTTCCTATAATTTATATATTTTTATATTTTTATGGCATAATTTTAGGTCTGGCTCTAAGTGGTATTATTTGATTTCCATCAATTCTTTTAGATGGTTCTATATATCGGAGTCTGAGAAATTTAAATATATCTAATTCTGTCTTCATATAAGGAACTGGTGGTACATCACCCCTAATAGGGGTAAGAGTATGCTCATTTAATGTGTATCCTTTATCAAGACAATATTGTCTAAATGCTACATTAAATCTATCAGAACCAGTAAAATATAATATAGAATATGCATATTCCTCATCAGGAGTCATTAATAAATCAAGTCTTCTTGCTTTACCATTTGCTAAACGGCAAATTGCCATACATTTATGTTCTCCGAGTGCTAATATTTCCTCAATGTAGCTATGTTCAAGTAAACTCTGAACATATAAAGACAGATGTTTTTTAACCGTCTGTTTTGTAGTACCAGGTGGAACACGAAGTAGAACATCAATATCACCAGATGTTTCTGCCTGACGACGAAAACTTCCAACAATTTCGGTTTCATATTCTTTCATTTCAGGAGGAAGAAGGAAATCTAAGATATCACGATGCTCTTCCATTTCGCTACGTGGAATGCGTTCAAGAAGTTCTTCATAATATTTTAGACCAATTTTTTGTTTATCATTTAATAATTTTGGATTTTTAATAATAGCTTGACGTAATTGGAAAATAGTAGTAATGCCTAACTGTACTAACTCTGTTGCTTTAGCGGGTCCAATACCATAAATATTTTGAAAAGTATCAAGTGCATTAATATCATAATTAGTTTTAGCTTTTTCAGCGGATTGTAATTGACCAGTTGATATAATTTCATTAATTTTTTTAGTTATTTTTTCACCAATACCTTTAAAGTCTTTCATATCGTCTAAAGATGTAATTTGTTTATCATAATTCTTAAGTTGATTAATAACTGTCGTATATGCTCTTGCTTTGAATGGTTGTTTATCAGCCAGATCTCTCTTTCTGAGAACATCAAGAGAATCAATAATTATTTGTTTGAAATCCTTTGACATTTTTGCTAGCATAGATTTAGAATTATATAATTTCAATTTTTTCCACATTAAATATAATTATATAAATACTACATATATAAAGAATAATATAATACAAATAGTATGAAATATATTCTTAATAAAGTTAAAAATCCATCAGAATATTGGAATGGTAATAAACAATTACCCGATGAAATAAATGTAATAAGTTATAATCGTGATACATCTGAATTTGAACTCCTTTCTATTATCTGTAACTTACATGGATATGTTACCGCATTTGATATATTAACAGGTGCAACAAATAGTACTGAAAAGGATAAAGATATAACATCTGTTATGACAGCATTTGAAATGTATATTTTTCCAAGTATGCCTTTATCAAATTATTCTAATTCAGATAAACGTATTAAACTATCAAATAAACACAATAATTTAAAAAAATAAAATTGAAAATAAAAAAATATAATATTTTTATTAAAACAATTTAAAAAACAACTATGGCTAAGGAAACCGAATTATGCTGTGTTTGTACCGACAAATATACTCCTATTATTAGGAAAAAAATTATCTGTAAATATTGCTCTAAAGATACTTGTTCCAAGTGTATTGAACAATATTTATTAAGTCGTCATGAAGATGCTCATTGTCTTCATTGTCGTGTTAATTATAATGATGATACTCTTCGTGAAATTTGTACAAAAACCTTCTTACAACAAGAATATTTTAAACATCGTCAGGAGGTATTAATAAATAAAGAAAGGGCAAATTTACCAAATCTTCAAGATGCAGCTATAGAACAACGTGTTGATAGAGAAATTCGTAAAGAAATAAATAAATTAACACAAGACATCAAACAATTAAAAAATATGAAGAAAGAGATGAGTATCGCATATAATACATTATATCCTGATTATTATAAAGCAATTCTTGATAAAGATTTAAATAATATGCAGAAATTACGTAAAAAATTAGATGAAATTAATATGATGACAAGTGAATATAATGCTTCTATTGCTTCTATTATTCAAAAACGAGATGAAATTTATAGAAATCGTAACAATGGTTCAAAAGATAATCTTGAAGAAAAAAAAGAAGAAGACAGAAAAAAATTTATTAGACGTTGTATGCGTAATGGATGTCAAGGATTCCTAAGTACAGCATGGAAATGTGGTATTTGTGATCATTATAGTTGTTCTAAATGTTTTGTTGTTAAAGGAACTACCCATGACCAGGCTCATGAATGTAAAAAAGAAGATATAGAGACCGCAGAACTTATTAAGGCTGATTCTAAACCTTGCCCAAATTGTGGTGAATTTATTAATAAAAGTTCAGGTTGCTCTCAAATGTACTGTATTACATGTAATACTCCATGGGACTGGAATACAGGAAAAATTGTAACTAATGGAGTTATTCACAATCCACATTATTATGAATGGTTAAAACGTACTGGTGGAAATATGCCTCGTAATCCAGCAGATGTTCCTTGTGGTGGTTTCCCACATGCTTGGGAATTAGTAAACATGCCACGATTAATGAATCGTGATATTAGACTTAAATTTACAGAATTTCATCGTTTATGTATGGAATTACAAGATATATCTACACGTAATTTTCGTAGTCATTTAGATAATACAACAACACATTCTATTAATATTAATTTCCTTTTGGGAGATTATGACGAAAAACAATGGGGAAGATTATTAGCAAGTAATGAAAAAAAGAAAAAACGTGATAACGAAATTCAGGAAATATTTGCAGCATTTCGTATGGTTGCCGTTGAATTAATTAATCGTGTTCAACAATATTATGTAGATGGTAAAAATTTTAGTCAAATTAATGTTAAAATTGCTGAAAATTATATTAATCAACTTGATATTGAAATTCAGGAACTAATTAAAATGGTAAATAATGCACTTCGTACTGTTAGCATAACACATTTATATAGCGTCCCATATATTATTATTGATAATAAACATTATAGTATTCATACTAAGAAATTTATAGATGATAAACATAAAAAATCATCTAAAATATCTAAGGATGAAGATAATGATGAACAAAAAAATAAAGAAGAGAAAAAAGATGAAGATAATTATGAGGAAGAAAAGAAAGAAGATAATATATTAGAATCGTCTCATAAATATTCTGAAGATGAAAAAAAATATGATAGTGATATAACTATTGATGAATTTGATGAAGATGATGATTTACAAAAAGCAATTATTAACAGTATCCAAACAAAATCTTAAAATATAAATAGATATGAGAATAACACGTAAACAAAATAAAACATCAAAAAAAACAAAAAAGAATTTTTATTTTAATCCAAATAATCCAAATAAGAGCTTTAATGTATATATTGACAAAAATCCAAAAGATACAATTCCAATTAGATATAAAACTCTACAAGATGTAAAAGATACCATTTTACGATTAGAGAAATTATATAAATCAAAAAAATATTCACATAAAAGAATTTGGCAAGTTGGAATGATTATGAAAGTTCGTTTAGAAGTTCTTAAAGAAAAAAAACCAAAAGAATATGCTCTTTCAAAAAAATACTTTGAATTTTTAGGAAAACGCACGGCATTATCTAATTCAAATCGTTATACGGCTTCATTTCATTTTTAAATATCATGTTTTGCCGTTAATTTAGGACAATATAATAATTGATGATAAATTATACATGCTAATAATATTCTATACATAACTTCATCATCTTTATTCACAATACCATTACATGATACATTGTAGCTATATAGTTTTGATGTACCATTTACATTTTTTTCATAATCATCAAAATTAGGAATATCGTACCCTAATTTTTTATATTTTTCTAAATCACATAAAATTAATTCCTTATCATTTTCACTCCATTCATGATATCCTTGATAATCATAATCATAATTTATTCCATAATCTAAAATATCCGCCGTTGATTGAATTGCAAATGCAAATTTATATTGAAATCTTGTATTAAAATAAATGTATCTTCCCATTTTATTATATATATACTATAATATAACTTTAAATTAATATTATATTATAGTAATATGACTTCATGTTATGATTTAGTAATTGTAGGTGCAGGAATATCTGGATTACGGGTTGGTATTGAAACTCTAAAGAAATATCCAACTATACGTTGTTGTATTCTTGAGAAATATAATTATAATGGAGGAAGAGTGGTAACATATAAAAAGAAATTACCATTTGGAACTGTACAATGGGAAAACGGTGCAGGTAGAATTTCTACAATGCATAAAAGAGTACTAAAATTAATAAAAAAATATAATTTAACATTTGTTCCATCCTCATCTGATACATTATATGATGATAAAACAAACTATTTTTCGGATCTAATACCAATTTATTTAGCTCCATTAAAATTACTTTCAAGTGAATTACAGACCCATACGTTATATGAATTATTAATAAAAATTCATGGCCCTAAAAAAGCAAAAGAGTTTTATGAACAATTTCCATATTATTCCGAAATCCATACATTACGTGCCGATATTGGATTAATGGTATTTGAAAATGAAATGAAATCAAATGATAATTTTGGAACCTGTAAAGAGGGATTATCTTCAATTATTAAAAATATGGTTGACGAATTTACAAAATTAGGCGGAATTATATTACATAATATTGAACTTACAGAGATTTCAAAATTAAATGATTTATCTCTTATGTTACACTGTATAGAAAATTGTTCCATAAAACAAAATAGAACATTTATAGCAAAAACATCGGTAATATCCCTTCATAGTGAAGCTGTAAAGAGGATAAAAGGAGTAAAACACTTACCTGTTCTTAATCATCTTACAATGAATCCTCTACTTCGTGTTTATGCTGTATTCAATAAAGTATGGTTTTCAGATTTACCAAAAGTTGTTACTTCTAATAAAATTCGTTACATCATTCCAATTGATTATAAAAAGGGAATCGTTATGATTAGTTATACAGATGGAAAAGATGCAATGTACTGGATGAATAAACAACAAAATACACTTCAAGATGAAATTATGGGAGAAATCCGTTTAATGTATCCTAATAGAGATATACCTAATCCAGTTTTCTTCAAATCTCATCCATGGTATGAAGGATGTACATATTGGACACCAGGCAGATATAATGTAGAAGATATGTCTAATAATTCTTTACAGCCTCTTCCAAAACAATTTCCATCATTATTTATGTGTGGTGAATCATTTGCAGTTAAACAATGTTGGATGGAAAGCGCATTAGAACAGGCTGATAAATTATTAAATTTAAAAAACTATTTAAATAGTCTTCACAACTAACATTTAGAAATGTGTGGAATCTGGTCTCTGATTAATTTAGAGCAAATTAAAAATAAAGGTACCATTGATTACAGTCAATGTTATACATTTTTTGAAGATTTTTTTAAATTAAAGCATAGAGGTCCAGATAATTCATTTTTTGAAACATATTCAAATGTATTTATTGGATTTCATCGTCTTGCAATTATGGATGATACATTTACCTCAAATCAACCATTTATTTTACAAGACGATACACGTACTATTATTTTTATTTGTAATGGTGAAATTTATAACTTTAAAGATTTAATTTCAGAATTTAATCTTTCATCTGATATTAAAAATGACTGTATTGTTATTCCTGAAATTTATCTTAAATTACAAGGTAATGATGATTCATTTAATAATTTTATTCGTAATAATGTAAAAGGTGAGTTTGCTTTTTTATTATTTGAATTTGATAAATTTAAAAATTTAACTAAATTAATTTCATGCCGTGATGAAGTTGGAATCAGACCACTCTATCATTTTCCATACGACGATAATAATCTTTATTTATTTTTTACATCCGAAATCAAAGCTGGTAGTTATCATAAGGAAGATTTAGTGGAATTTCCTCCTGGTCATATTATTACATATAATATTAATGAACTTGGCAAAATTACAGTAAATGATGTTAATTATTCTACTATTTATTCGCGTTTCTTTATAAATGATTATAGCTACAACGATGAGTACTATACAAAATTAGTACAAAATGCAGTTATTAATTCTGTAAGAAGAAGATTAACAGCAGATAAGCCAATTGCATTTTTATTGTCAGGTGGTGTTGATTCTAGTCTCGTAGCATCACTTTCAGCTAAAATTCTTGGTAAATCAATTCGTACATTTTGTTGTGGTATGAGTGAAGGTACTGATTTACAATATGCCCGCATGGTTGCTAAACATATTGGGTCTAATCATACTGAAGTGTTTTTTACACCAGAAGAAGGTCTTGATGCAATTCATGATGTAATTTATACAATTGAATCTTGGGATACAACTACAGTGCGTGCTTCAGTTGGTCAATATCTTGTTTCAAAATATATTGGTAACAATACTGACTGTAAAGTTGTATTGGTAGGAGAGGGACCAGATGAAGTTTGCTCGTCTTATTTATTCAATTGGTACGCACCTGATGATGTTTCATTAGATATTGCTGCAAAGGAATATGTTAGAAATATTCATTATTATGATGTAAAACGTGCAGACAGATGTATTAGTCGTTGGGGTTTAGAAGGACGTGTTCCACTATTAGATCCAGAATTTATTAAGGCATATTGGTCAATTCCTTCCGAAAAACGTATGCCTACGTATAAAAATATGGAAAAATGGTGGTTACGCGAAGCCTTTAAGAATACTGATTTACTTCCCGAACAAGTACTTTGGAGAAAGAAAGAAGCATTTTCTGATGGTGTTTCTGGTGAAAAATCTTGGTTTAAAATTATTCAAGAATGGGTTGAATCTAAAGTGACAGACTGTGAAATGATGAATGCTGAAAAGAAATATCCATTTTGTACTCCTAAAACAAAGGAAGCATATTACTATCGTAAAGTATTTTGTGAAAGATTTGGAGAAAACAATCAAAAAATTATTCCTGGATATTGGCAACCAAAATGGTCTTCCGATAAAAAAGAGGTAATGGAATATATTGACCCTTCTGCCAGAGTTTTATCTGTATATCATTCTTCATAATTTTAGTGTATTTTATACAAATTAATTATGAACTAATTATATTAGAGCAAGATGACGTTTACCAATAACTTGTATCTTCGGAATACAGTTACGTATAATCCCGACGGATCATATGTTAGTACTGGTTACGTATTTACTGTTAGTACAAATGGTGTTCAAAATTGGACTAATAATCTAAATTTAAATAATTTGTCAGCAAGTACTCTTACATTAACTAGCACATTAACATTGAATAATCTCATTATAAATTCAACAATCAATACTTCAACTATTACAACTGGTTTATTAAATTATTCTTCACTTGTTGGAAGTACCATTACATCAAATACATTTACATCAAACTCAACTATTACTGTGTCTACTATGACAGCTAGTGGTAACGTTGGTATTGGTACAGCCAGTCCAGCTCAATCATTAGATGTAAATGGTAATATTCAAGTAGCAGATAGTAGTAGTTTATTCGTTGGTGTTAGAACAGATACAAATAATTCAGTACGAGTACATCATACAAGTAATAATGGATATTTAGATTATGGTTCTGGATTTTTACAGATAAGAAATAATAATGGAGGATCAGTTACAAACACAATGGTTTTATCTGCTGATAATAATATTGGTATTCGTACAACTAATCCATTCACGCAATTAGATGTTCGCGGAGGAATTTTAACCACATCAACAGGTGGAAATAAATACTTCACTTCACCATATGGTAGTACATTTCTTACCTATGTTGCAAATGACGCAAATAATCTAGTAACAAATGCATATTTAGTAGGAGGAAATACAAACTCATTCGTTACCTATCAATCCTGGTATACTGGAGCATCAAATGTAGACCCAGCTTCAACTGAACGTATGAGATTAACCCCTACAGGTTTAGGTATTGGTACAACAAATCCTGTTCAGAACCTAGATGTAAATGGAGTAATTGGAACATTAGATTCAACAGGAGCAAGATGGGGTATATATGGTTTTAACGGTAATTTATATATAAATTTACGAGATTCATCAACAGGTGGATATATTCGTGATTTTTTAACTATCTATTCAACAGGTGTAACTTATTTCTCATCAAATGTTGGTATTGGTACAACTACTCCACAAACTAAACTACAAATAAATAATACAAATGGATTGAGTACATTAGGTGGACCAAATCAATATGCTGGATTACATCTTGCTCCATCTGGTACAAATTCAACCCTAGCAGGTATTACTTTCGGAGGAAATAATGTAGACGTAAATAGTACACAAGCAGGTCTAATTTGTCAATCAGATACATCATATGGTACAAAATTATATTTTCAAACTACCGATAGTTATATTACAGGAGCACAAAATCGTATGGTAATTTCAAATACAGGTCAAGTTGGTATTGGTACCACAAATCCAAATGGATTACTAAATATTAATGGTGTATTTAATACCGAATCATGGTTAACTATCTATAACTCAACACTTGATACATGGGGTTCTACTACTATTTTTGATAATACACGATACATAAAATGTTATGGAGGTGCTGAAAATACAAATTACTTTCAGGTTGGTCCAGGTGGTGTATCTATTGGAAATAGTTACAATCCACCTATTTTTACAAATGGAGGCCAGTATGGATTACTTGTTCAAAATTCAGTTGGTATTGGTACAACTAGTCCATTGTCGCGATTACACGTATATGCTGCCAGCGGTGATAATAATATAATAACGGATTGTACCTCAGGACAAAATGCTGCCATATCATTCCGTAAAGGTGGTACACAAAAAGCAAGTTGGTATGTACCAGGTGGCTCTAATGATCTACGAACATATAATGATACACTTGGTACAGATATTATGTCTATCACAGCTTCTGGTGCTGTTGGTATTGGTACAACTAATCCCAATAATTTAATGAATTTGTATTCTGATAAATTTGGTCCATTGTCTTTAATTCGTACAGGTGCAGGTGATAATTTTGGAGTTGGAACACGTTTTGAATTAGTATCGGCTACTGGAACATTTAGACAAGAATATGCTAGAGTAGTAGGAGGTGCGGATAGTATTGCTACAACAGCAAGTACTCAAGCAAATGGTTACTTTTATGTAGATTTAGTTAGTTCAGGTGCATTTATAGCTGATAGTAATAGAAACAATGCACCATTTCAAATTAATAAAACAAATTCTGCTTTTCTTACAAATGTTGGTATCGGTACAACTAGTCCTTTATCTGCATTAGATGTATACGCTAATGCTGGATCAACTGGAATTCTTAATGTTAGAAATCCACAGAGTAATGCCCTTGCTTCAACTGTTAACTCATATACTATTTTACAACGATGGTTAAATTATACATCAACATCCGTTGGTGGAAATGCTGTTTATTTGAATATATTAAATACTCGTACATCACAAGGTACTGACTGGTATACAACAGGATTACGTTTACAGGCACAAGTAGATACAACATATCAAGCATATCTCCAATTTAATGGTGGTAACGACTATGGTATATCATTTGGTTATAGTGGCAGTCCTAGTCCAAACAATGCAGCTGAGGCGATGAGAATTGCAAATGGCGGTAATGTTGGTATTGGAACAACTAATCCATTAGGAAAATTACATGTATACACATCTGGTGCTAATAATAATATAATAACAGATTGTACTTCAGCAAATAATGCATCAATCATGTTTAGTAAAGATGGTACACAAAAAGCAAGTTGGTATATACCAGGTAATTCTAATGATCTACGAACATGGAATGCCTCATATGGAGATATTATGTCTATTACTGCCTCAGGTAGAGTTGGTATAGGAACAACAAATCCTGTTCAAGCATTAGATGTAAATGGAATAATAGCATTAACAGATGAACCTACATCAGGGACAACAACAAAATGGGCTATGTATGGTTCAGAGGGTAAATTCTATATTGGTTTGCGAAATTCAAGCGGTAATTATGTTAATAATAATATTATTCTATATTCTACAGGCATTACACAACTTACATCAAGTGTTGGTATAGGTACCGTTCCTATAGAAAGATTAACACTTAATTCCTCTGGTGCAAATGACTATTTTGGTATACGTTTTATTGAAGAAGATAATTCTACCCTTGGTGCTTTTATTAAATATGATAACGGAAATGACTATCTAGTTATTGGTACTACACAAGAGACTGATCGCAATGCTATTTACATTCCAAGATTCTCTGGTAATGTTGGTATTGGTAAATCTAATCCATCGGCAACATTAGATGTTAATGGTTCACTTGCAAAGACAAGTGGTACATTTGATATCCCTCATCCATTATACCCAAGTACAAATAGACGTTTAGTTCATAGTTTTATAGAAGGCCCACGATGTGATTTAATTTACCGTGGCAATAAACAATTGGTGAATGGTACTATTTCAATTAATATAGACAATGAATCAACCCAATTACCAGAATGTGGAATGGATAATGGGACATTTGAATCACTCTGTAGAAATCCAACTTTCTTTTTACAAAATACATCAGGTTTTAACCGTGTTATTGGTAATATTAGTAGTAATTATTTAACAATTACTTGTGAAAGTTCTACATCAAATGACATAATTAGTTGGATGGTGGTTGCTGAACGCAAAGATGAGAAGATTAAGGAATGGAATCGTACAGATAGTAATGGATATTTAATTACACAATACGATACATTACTACAATCCACATCACACTAAAATAAATCATAATCAGGTTGTATTTTATACAAATAATAATTATGATTAATATTAGATAAGGATGTCAGGTGATTTTAATTACTTAACGTTCCGAAATACAACAACATATAATCCGGATGGATCATTTGTTACTCCTGGTTATGTATTTACAGTAAGCACATATGGTAAACAAAATTGGACAAACAACCTAAGTCTAAATAATTTATCAGTTAGTACTATCGCTATAAATAGTACATTCATTATTAATGATGTTCTTGTTCTTTCAACATTAACTGGTTCAACAATTACAACAAATTTAATGAATTTTTCATCATTGATAGGTAGTTCAATTGCTTCAGATGTAATTTCAACAAATATAGTAATTGCGAATCAAATTAATATTACTAGTACATTAACATTAAATAATCTTGTAGTAACTTCAACTACATTTGGTTCAACAATTACAACAAATCTTTTAAATTATTCTTCACTTGTTGGAAGTACAATTTTATCAAATACGGCTACAAATAATTTCTTAACCGTTAATTCAACACTATCTGGTTCTACTATAACTGCTCAGCGATTAAATTATTCTTCACTTGTTGGAAGTAGTATTTCTACAAACTCAATATTATCCCTTTCAACGACAACACGCTTATTAAATTACTCAACAATACGAGGTGATGCAATTGAATCTAATACAATTAACGCAAATACTACAATTGGTGCTTCAACTATTACATCACGCTTATTAAATTATTCTTCACTTGTTGGAAGTAGTATTTCTACAAACTCAATATTATCCCTTTCAACGACAACACGCTTATTAAATTACTCAACAATACGAGGTGATGCAATTGAATCTAATACAATTAACGCAAATACTACAATTGGTGCTTCAACTATTACATCACGCTTATTAAATTATTCTTCACTCGTTGGAAGTACAATTATATCTAATACATTTACATCTAATTCTACTATATCTGGTTCAACTATTACAACAAGATTATTAAATTATTCTTCACTTATTGGAAGTACAATTACAGTAAATACAATTACAACAACATCATCTATTATAACTTCCACAATATCTATGTATTCATCTGGTATAGAAACTATTCATATTCAACCAGTTGGCACTACTTTTTTTAATGGAAATAATGTTGGTATTGGTACATCTAATCCACAAACTAAACTTCAAATAAACAATACAAGTGGATTGAGTACATTAGGTGGACCAAATCAATATGCTGGATTACATCTTGCTCCATCTGGTACAAATTCAACCCTAGCAGGTATTACTTTCGGAGGAAATAATGTAGACGTAAATAGTACACAAGCAGGTCTAATTTGTCAATCAGATACATCATATGGTACAAAATTATATTTTCAAACTACCGATAGTTATATTACAGGAGCACAAAATCGTATGGTAATTTCAAATACAGGTCAAGTTGGTATTGGTACAACCACTCCAGCTCAATCATTAGATGTAAATGGTAATATTCAAGTAGCAGATAGTGGCAGCTTATATGTTGGTGTTAGAACAGATATAAATAATTCTGTAAGAGTCAATCATACAAGTAATAATGGATATTTAGATTATGGTTCTGGATTTTTAGAGATAAGAAATAATAATGGAGGAACAATTACAAATACAATGATTTTGTCTGCGGATAGTAGAGTTGGTATTCGTACAACAAGTCCAGATGCATTACTAAATATAAATGGTCTTTACAATAATGGATCTTGGCTAACTATTTATAATTCAACACTTAATACATGGGGTTCAACTGCTATTTTTGATAGTACAAGATATATAAAATGTTATGGTGGAGCAGAAAATACAAATTACTTTCAGGTTGGTCCAGGTGGTGTCTCTATTGGAAATAGTTACAATCCACCTGTATATACAAATGGAGGCCAATGTGGATTACTTGTTCAAAATTCAGTTGGTATTGGTACAACTAGTCCAACCTCTACATTACATGTTATTGGAACAGGACATTTTACAGGAAACGTAACAATTGATTCTACTTTATATTGTTCTACTGTTACAACTGGTTCATTAAATTATTCTTCACTTGGTGGAAGTACTATTATAGCAAACACAATTACATCAAATTCAACAATTACTGGTTCTACCATTACAACAAGTGGTTCAGTAAATCTAAGTAGCAGAATTGTGATAGATAGTAGTAATAGAACATTTATTTCTCCATCTGGTAGTATTACAAATTATACAGATTTTACTACAAATAATTATGGATTAGGTATTGGATGGAATCAAACAGGACTATATGGTGAAACTGATTTTATTAATAATGGCCAAGCAGGGGCAGGTGGTTTTAATTTTTATAATTGTAATTCTCTTTCACAACCAGTTAGTTTATTGGCAAGTATAAATCCATCAGTTACATATTTTCCACAAAATGTTGGTATTGGTATAAGTAATCCTGGTTATCCATTAGAAATATATGCAACAGGTGCTCCATTGTCAATTACGCGTACCGGTGCTACATCGGATGGATATGGAGTACCACAACTATTTCAATTAGTTTCGGCAACAGGTAATTATAAACAACAGTATGCACAAATAATTGGTGGAGCTCTTAATCTTATTACAACTGCTAGTTCAACCATAAATGCAAATGGTTTTTTTGCAATTGATGTAATTAGTTCAGGTGTTTTTAAAACAAACTCTCCCCCATTCAGGGATGCGGCACAATTTCAAGTTACAACTTCAACCGCAAACTTTAATGTAAATGTTGGTATAGGTACAGTTATACCTAATTCATTATTTAATGTATATGGTTCAGGTTATTCTATGTTTGGCGATAGTATTGATACATTTCAATATGGCAAAGTACAAATTGTACGCAATGGTTCTGTTACAGATGATAAACATCATATTAGTTTTATACGTGGTGGTTATAATGCGGCAGGAATTGGTTATTTTCAAGATTCAAATAATAGTACTACCAATACATTAGGTATTTTCAATGCCGCGAATACAAGTAGTTTGGCTGGTATTTTCATTGCACTAGGAGGTAATGTTGGTATTGGTACAGGAAATCCATATGGAAAGTTAGATATTCGTGGTTCTGCAACATTTACATCAACTGGTGGAAATAGATATTTCTTTCAACCATTAGCAAGTACATTTATTACATATATTGCAAATAATGCAAATGATAGTAATACAGTTGTTTATGAAGTAGGTGGAAATACAACTTCATTCGTTACGTATCAAGCATGGTATACAGGTACATCTGATGTTGACCCAGCTTCAATTGAACGTATGAGATTAACCCCTACAGGTTTAGGTATAGGTACAGCAAGTCCATCAGGAAGATTACATACGTATACATCAGGTTCTGATAACACAATAATAACAGATTGTACTGCAGCAGATAACGCAGCTATATCATTCCGTAAAAATGGTTCATATGTAGCAAATTGGTATGTACCAGGTAATAGCGATGCTTTACGATGTTTTATTAGTACATCTAATAAAAATGCAATATCTATAACAGGTTCAGGTAATATTGGTATTGGTTCAGATACACCATCGCAAGCATTAGATGTAAATGGAAGTATTAAAGTTGTAGATGGCGGTAGTGTATGGGTAGGTGCTGATACAAATAATGCATTTAGAATACACCATACCGCTAATAATAACTATCTGGATTATGGTACTGGATTTTTACAAATAAGAAATAATGATGGAACAACAATTACAAACATAATGAATTTATCTGCAAACGGTAATGTAGGTATTGGTACAGTTCCGAATTCATTATTTAATGTATATGGTTCAGGTTATTCCATGTTTGGTGACAGCATTGATACATTTCAATATGGTAAAGTACAAATTGTACGCAATGCTTCTGTTACAGATGATAAACACCATATTAGTTTTATACGTGCTGGTAATGGTGTAGGAGGAATTGGTTATTATCAGGATTCAAATAATAGTACAACCAATACATTAGGTATTTTTAGTGCAAATAATACAAGTAGTTTGAATGGTATTTTCATTGCACAAGGAGGTAATGTAGGTATTGGTACAGGAAATCCAGGGTCTAAATTACAAATATATGGTGGTTCATCAAATACAGAATTAAGAGTAACAACAGATGATAATTATACATCACGACTTGGATTGTATGAAGATAGTACTGGGACACAATATGGTGGATATATTCAGTATGTAGGCAATGGTAACAATATAGAAATAGGTCATAAATCATCAGGTATTGATACAACAAATATGGTAATAACAGGCAGTGGTAATGTTGGTATCGGTACTACTAATCCATCTTATTCATTACATGTGAATGGTTCTATTTTTGCAACTGATACTCAAAATATAAGAGTTGGAGTGGATGATAATAATGCATTTAGAATGCATCATACTAGTAATAATAATTTTTTGGATTATGGTTCAGGTTTTCTTTCTATTAGAAACAATGATGGTGCTGGAAATGTAACAGAAGCTATGAGACTTACATCAGGTGGATATGTTGGAATTGGTACAACTACACCATTATTTCCACTAACAGTATATGGTTCTTATACTTATAATATAGGTGGTAGCGGTTGGCCATTTGTTTTAAATGACGCACGTACACCTGCTCCAGTTGTTGCACATCCAGTTCCATTCTCTGCATATTTTGATAGCCGTATTATGGCATATGAATTTTGGGGTACATCAGATCGTCGTATAAAAAAGAATATAACATATATTGAATCTTCTGTTATTATTGAAAAATTTAGAGAAATTCGTCCTGTAACATTTAATTATGTAGATATAATGAAGGGTGATAATATAACATATGGATTAATTGCTCAAGAATTAGAAAAAATATATCCAGATGCCACATATAATAAAATAGATTATATTCCTAATATTTATGAATATGCAGAGGCGATATCTACAATTAATGGAACAATATTTACAATAGATAAAGCCGAAATATTAGGAATAAATTTGTTAGATTTATCATTTAATTCTGATATAAATTATTATATTAAAATATTTAATCCAGATAATACTGAAAGAAATATAAAAATTAATCGTATATTAACATCTACATCTTTTATTACCGATGAGAAATTAGAAGTTGGTAAATATTTTATTTATGGTCAAAAAGTTGAAGACTTTAAAGTAATTAATAAAGATGTTATTCAAACAATATCATTATCAGCGATACAAGAGATAGATAAAAATGTTCAAAAATTAGATGGAATAATTGAAAATAAAAATATGGAAATATTGGAACTTAAATATATTATTGAAAAACAAGAAAATAAACTAAATTCACTAATAGAATGGGCTAAAACAAAAGGATATTCAGAGTAGCCATATAAAACAAAATATCTATTAATAATTAGAATGTCAATAAATGTAGAAGAAGAATGGTTTTCGGTTGATTTAGAATCAAGAATGAATAGAAAAATAGATAATTTACAGAATCTTGTAGCACAACAATCACAGCAAATACAATTATTACTAGAAGAAATAAAGAAAGTGAATGATGAACTGTGTTTAATCAAGACAATACAACATGATTCAATTCATAAACAAACAGAAAAAATAGAGATATTATCAGATGAATTAAAAATAATGAAAGGTGATTTACATTCTACAAAACATCAATCTGCTTCACAAAATGATCGTACTCATCAATTATTAGAAGAACTAAAAGTCATTAAACAGAGAGAACTTAATATTGCACTACGGGAAAAAATACCTGTATCCTTCTTTCCTATACCTCATTCCATTTTTACAAAAGAATTACCTCTTAATAAAAAAATACAGAAACTATAATGATAATAATAATGTAATAAAAATAATATTTATTATTATTACAATTTTAATCTATGTTTCTTAATTCTTTTTCCATTAATAAATCTCCTTTATTATAAGTTATTTTAAAATAAACACACCATTTATTAAGATTATTAATAAATTCATTATAAAACTCATTACGATTATCTTCTCCACTTTTTATAAAATACCATTCAATATCACGTAATATATTATAACGTGTAATATGACAAGGCAAAAAATGTTTACAATAAAAACAAATAGAATAATCATTTGTACACCATTTTTTACTGTAATATTGTTTACAATAGTTACAATAAAAATCAGTTTGAAGATAATTTATTTGTTTAAGAAGAGAATCAAATGAATCCATAACTGCTATATAGAGTTATTCTCTTTTTAAATTTTATTTTCATATGTTTGAATGATTTTATTCATACGTTCCTTTTCTTGTTTTAATAATTGGACTTCTTCTTCAAGTTTTTGTAAACTCTGAAAAATGGATGAAAATTTTTTTTCATAATGATATTCTAAAATATATTCGGTTGAAATCCAATATGAATTATCATTTTCTACTACTTCAAATTCACAATCATACCAATTACTATTATCTTGATTTTTCCAAATGTAAGACAATAGAGGATTATATAAAAAACGATAATGATAAAATGCAAAATCGGTTAATGAATAAAACGATTCATTATTAAAATAAATTTTACGATTTTTATAATATCCTAACCAAATTCTATTATCAGGTTCTTGACAATTATATAATTTATGAGGAATAATATGACGTACTCGTTGACCTTCTGATAAATGTTGCATAGGATTGTGATATTTTGAAAATTGGTATTTTTCCATTAGATGTAATAATTTATACAGTAAAAAAATATTTAAACTAGTTAGAATGGATTATCACTTTGTATTGTCTATATTTCATATTCTGATTGTTGTACCTTTATTTTTATTTATTGGATTTAAGAGGGCATCTACTCCCGACTGGTTATATATGGCAATTTTAACAGTTGGTGCTGTTGTATTATTTTATCATGGTTTTAAATTAATAATGAGAATGAAAAATAATTCTGGATATGCATGGGTAAATGCGATTCATATGGTGTTAATTGCCCCTCTTTTAATATTTATTGGTTATCATAAAAAGAATACACCAAGATTTGCATATGAGTTACTTCTTATGTTAGGTTTTGCAGCGGCTGGTTATCATGTATTTTCTATTGTTAAAATGTTAGAAGCACATCCAGAACAGGAGAAATATTAGCTTAAAAAATTTGAATAGAATATTATTTAATAAAATAAATTTATAAATATGATGTATGAAAATGATGAATGTGATACATGTTATAAATATATTAATTTTAGTAATACGGTAAAAGAATGGAAGTGTGTTATTTGTAATATGATAGAGACACCCGTAACAATAGATGGTGTTGTATATAATTGTGGAAGATATAAATTACGATGTGGTCATAATGCACATACAAGATGTTATCAAAAATGGTGTAAATTAAAAAATAAAGAGGGATGTATAGCGAAACGTGAAAAATGTATAGTATGTAATGAATTAATTAAAATGTAATGTATTAAATGAAATAAAAATAAAAATGACAAATCATATTATTTTTATATCATTTCCTGTAGTTTTTTATATTTAGAATCAGATTTATCAAGTTTTATACAATTTTTAACATGATAATAGAAGCTTGAACTTGAATGAAATTCATTATTACATTCGTTACATGAAATTATTTTAGTTTCGTTATTAATGTTAATAATTTCTTTTATTTCATCTTGAAAGTGTGTACGAAAACAATGAACAATACAATTACCTTTAGTTAATGCTGTAAATTCACAATTATCAAAAGTACATTTAAATTTATTTTTGGGTTCATGTTCAATAATTTGAGGATGTTTTGAACGTATATGTAGGTCTAATGTTTGTTTTTGAAGAAATGCTTTTTTACAAATATCACAAACATGATTAAGTTCATCTAAATGTTTTTTCATATGATAATGCATACTATTTTGTCTTTTTTTAATAATACCACATTCTGGGCAAACAAAATCACCATTTTCATTTCTGATATATTTCAAAGGCATTGTAAATTCATGTAACCAATCTTCAGATTTATATTTTTCAATTTTTTTAGACATATATGATGGATGTATGCCAAATGTGTTTTAGGTTCTTAGATATAAAGACTTTATTATATAAATATAATATAATGAATAAATTATGTATTCAATACATATCTGATATTCATTTGGAATATTATAAAGATATTGAAATAGATAATTTAGTAAAAAATAAAATTATACCAATCGCACCTATTTGTGTATTGGCAGGTGATATTGGTTACCCATTTGAAAAATCATATGAATATTTTTTAGAAAAAATAAGTAAAAAATTTATTCATGTATTTATTATTCATGGAAATCATGAATATTATCAAATAAAACATAAAAAAACAATGAATGAAATGTTAGAGAAAACGAAAGATATTACTAATAAAATTCATAATTTACACTTTTTAGATAATTCATATTATGATTTAGATGAATATCGTTTTGTAGGTACGACTTTATGGTCTATAATAGAAAATCCAGAATTTACTGTAAATGACTCTAAACAAATTAAGGAATTTACTGTAGAGAAATGTAATGATTTATATGCAAAAAATATAATATTTATTGATGATATCTTAAAAAAGAGTGTAATAGATAATAAAAAAGTAATAATGATTACACATCATCTTCCTTCTTTTAAATTAATTGATATTAAATATGCTAAATATAAGGAATATAATCAATGTTTTGCTTCAAACTGTGAAGATTTTATTGTTAAACCCATTATTTGTTGGATATTTGGTCATACACATTCGCCTGTCAATATGTTAATCAATAATATTCCATGTATTGCTAATCCAATCGGATATCCAGGTGAAAACCTAAATATAAATTTTAATAAAACAATAGAGATATAATATGGCAACTATAAATACCATATATGAATTATGTTCATTTCTATATAAAAAATTGAAATATAAAAATAAAAGTTTTAAACTGTAAATAATAAATTATAATGAGTGATTATATTACACAAATACATATTGAGCAAACCATTTCCAAAAGGGTTATATGTGATTATACGTTATTGGAACAAGATATAATGAAATTAAGAAAAATAAATGTTCTAAATGAATTAGAGATATTAAAATTAACAGGAAAATCTGTTATATTTGAGAATCAAGAAATCATATCATATAAAGTTGTAAGTGCCTTTAAAAATAGAAAAATTATAAATATTATGGTTGTTTCTAAAACGCAATCAGGAAAAACTGGAAGTATGTGTGCTACAATTAAACATTATTTAGAAGACATGAGTAATTTGATACCTATTGAAAATATATATATAATTACAGGATTATCAAGTTGTGAATGGAAAGAACAAACAAAAGAAAGAATGCCTGAAAGTATACAATCAAGAGTATTTCATAGATGTGAATTACCAAATACGTTTGTTGATGAAATTAAACATAAAAAAAATATTCTCATAATTATGGATGAAATTCAGGTTGCTGCTAAAAAGGATCAAACAATTTATAAAACATTTGAAAATGCAGGATTATTAAATAAATCAAAATTATATGAAAATGATATTAAAATATTAGAATATACAGCAACACCAGATGGAACAATATATGATTTAATGAAATGGAAAGAATCATCCTATAAAATATTAGCAGACGTAGGAGATGGTTATGTTAGTTCATATGATTTATTAAAAATGGGAAGATTAAAACAATTTAAAGAATTATGTGGCTATGATAGAAAAACTGGTAAGATTGATGAAAAAGTATTCATAAATATTGAAGAAATTAAAAATGATATAGATAATTATATTAATCCTCTATATCATATTATTAGAACTAAGAATGGTAAAGAACAAGATTTAACTATTCAAAACTTCAAAAGAATATTTAATAATGATGATAAATATGAATTTGTTAAATATGATATTGATAATGAAATCCAAGACATAAATACAACATTAAAAATAGAACCAAAAAAGCATACATTTATATTTATTAAAGAAATGTTAAGATGTTCTAAAACATTAATAAAGAAATATATTGGAATTTTGTATGAAAGATACAGTAAAAATCCAGATGATACTGTAATAATTCAAGGTTTAGCAGGACGAAATTCAGGATATGATGTTAATGGTATAAGTATATGTTATACAAATATAGATAGTATCAAGAGATATGAAGCATTATGGAATAGTTCATTTGAAGATAAGACAATAGAATGGAATTCTAAAACGACAAAATATAAGAATGGTATACTTTCTGGAAGTAATACATTTAATGATCCATCAAATTATGATGAATTTGAAGTAGAAGACAATAAAGAGGATGAAATAAAAGAACCTGAACCTATTATAAAAAAATTCAAAACACAAGATGAAGCAAAAGAATACTATAATCTAACACTAAAGGAAAAAATGAAAGGTAGAGGGCCAAATAGGGTTAAATCAAATAATAATGGATTTTATGAAGCAACTATTCGTTCAAATAAAAGAGTATATGCATGTGATGAGATAAAATATGAAAAGAAACATGGGTTAACTGAAAATAATTATAGATTATATCCATGTTATGAAAATATTAATGATAAAGACAGTTTACAATGGTGGTTTATTCATTATTAATTATATTATAATTAATTTTTATTTTATGTATGTATTTTATTTAATATTATAAAAACCTAAATATAAATTTTAATAGAACAATAGAGATATAATATGGCAACTATAAATACTGTATATGAATTATGTTCATTTTTTTATAAATACCTTAAAGATAATAATACATTTGTTCCAAAATTGTCAATTCCTATTCCAATTTCAATAACAATTCCATATAATACATCTGAAAAAAAAGAAACAGATAAAACAATAAAAGATTTAGAATATTTTCAAATGGATAAACTACTGAGCTGGATGGAATTATTTTTTCAGAAAGATATTACAATAAAAGAGGAGGAATTACAAGATGAGAAAATAAAAGAGCAGTATGAAAAGCATAGGGCCTATAAACAAGAATTATATAATATTTATATGACAATAAAGAGTGATTATAAACAATACAAGAAATGGTCTGAATATAATAAGAAATTATGGATACCATTAATGAATAAAAGTACACATGATTTATCTAGAAAGATTATTTCAGATATTGATTTATTTAATGAAGGTTTAAAGATGTTTACATTATTTGAACGTATTTAAATTATAGATGAGTTAAATCTTCAATTAAGTCAATAATATCACTTTCATCTTCATCGCCTATATATTTATCACTATAATATTTCCAAATATTATCAATATCTTCAAGAACTTGATAATATATGGATAAATTGAAACATGGTTGAGTACTCCAATCTTCTAATATGTTATTAATATTTGACTCAATACGGTGAGCTGTATAATAAATATAATCATCTTTATTCATAAATTTTGTATATAATTTAGCCCAACCTAAATTCATATAAAGATGTATTTTTGTAATACGGTCATGATACCAATTTTCAGGTGGCTGAAATCCATTATCAAGTATATAGAAAATTTCTTCTCTTAATACTTCTAATTGCTTTGAATTATCATAATAGTCTAATTTTGAAAGACGAATCTCAAGAGAGTCGTCAGTATCCATTTCATAGTCCATTTCAGTATTCATAAGTACGGCGTTATTATATTCTTATAAAATATAAATTTCAATTTTTTTAATATTTAATAAAATGATTTTTTATGATAAAATGTGTTTTATTTTTTGTAAAAGATGAAACTACGGTATTTTTATTTAATTCAGATTATAAAATAAAAAATATAAAATAATAATAGAAATGTCAAGTACACTTAAGAGAATCGGCTCAAAAGCTGAGGTTTATCACGGCTCAGCAAAGCAAACTTCAGGGGGTTTAAAGAAAAAGGATCTCATGAAGCATAAGAATCGTATCGTTTCCCGTAAGAAACACGAAGCTGGTAAGAAAGCTATTAAGCGTTTATTCGCTTTAGGTTACAAGCCTAAGAAGGGTACCTTCAAATTGATGCGTAAGTCTATGGTTGATGGTCGTCGTCACAAGAAGGATTCCCGTCGCCAATCTCGTAAGCGCGGTGGTGCCAATGGTCTATTAGCAATTGATGCCTTTGCTGATGCCTCTGGTGCTATGGTTGCTGCTAAAAAGATGTAAATTAACTAATTTATATAAAAAATAATAAAAATGAAAATTACTCATAAATATTTTATTATGTTATAATAAAATATAAATGAAAAGAAAAACTTTGAAAAGAAAACTAGATAAGCGTCGTACTCGTAAAAGGGGAGGAAGAGGAGCATTTACATCAGGAGCATCACAAGAACTTGCTCAAATGGGTGGTAATTTTCAGTCTAAAATTAAAACATTTTTTAAAGTTAAATTACCTAAGATTTTTAAATTATAAACTATTAAGATAATTAATTACATTTTTATAATTCTGTTCATACTTTGAATATAGAATAGGATATTTAATATTTGTTCTTGGATATAATGATATACCAGTTGTATTATATTTACGTCTCATTTCATTTAACTCTTTAGAATATTCATTAAACATTTTATGTTCATCTTCAGTTACCATATCTTTACCAAGTGAAATAAATGTCTTACTATTATGACTGATAATATAAATTCCATTTGATTTAATCCATGTACTACCTATATTAACACTACTATTTACAGATAACTTTAATTCTATAGGAATAATATTATTATTATAATATATCATAAAGTCTGGAAATTTATTTTTACCTAATGGATATCTTTTATAATGTATATCATTATTATACACATTATATTTAGAAATACCTTCAAATATTAAAATTTGTTCAAATGAATATTCATGTCTAATAGATGATACTGTATTTAATAATTGAGGAGTATTAAATACTTGTTTTAACGTATTTGTAAGACGATACATATAGATTAAAACATTTAATATTCTTTATATAGTTATCTATAATATATTTAATAAATGTAATTTTTTTGATGAGAATTTTCAGTAGATACTGTATAATATACAAGTGGTTCATCAATATAATAGCATGGTGTATATATTAATACTCTTTTCCAATATTCCCAATCTTCATAGCGAATAGGTTCAAATAAACCTACACGGTCAATCATACATTTATGTAATACGACTGTTGAATTATTAATATAATTTGTATGTTTGATTAAATCTAAATTAAAAATGGAAGGAAGTGAATGTTTTCTAAAATATGTATCTTGAATTGTAATATCAAGTGTATTTCCAATAGAATTATGATGTGTTCTGAACATATTTGTTGAACTAAATAGGGTATTATGCTTTTTCATAAATTCAATTTGTGTTTGGATTTTATTGGGAAGAAATAAATCATCATCATCCAAGAATGCAATCCATTCTCCCTTTGCAATATTAATTCCTTCCTGTCGTGTCATACCTTGTGCAGCAAATACATTATATTTATGTCGTTGATTTACAGGTAAATGTAATACAGTAGTTTTAGGGAATTTTTCTAGTTCTCCATTTTTATATCGTGGATCTGTGGAACAATCATTTATTACAATTATTTCAATATTTTCATAGGTTTGGGATAAACATGATTGAATACAGTGAAGTAATAAATCATATCTATTATAAGTAGGAATAATAATAGAAACAAGGTCAGTGAACATATTTTATAATAAATTATTCATCGGATTTAAATTGTTGCGATAAAAAAGTAAATAATTCAGATAATCGTTGATTTGATATTTTTTCAGATTGACTTTGTAAAACAGGATCATACCAATAAATATTACCATTTTGTGACTCTTCATCAACTTTTGTCCATGCAATTCCAGCTTTTGCTACTCGTAATTCTTGTATAACTTCTTTGTGTTCTGCCTGAGTATATGTTATTCTATATATACTTTGAAGGATTTTATAAATATACTCTGTATAACTACTATAAAGTTCTTCAATTGGTTCAAAAAAAATGGCATCATATGGTCGTAAATTAATTAATTTATTTGGAATAATATGGATAAATGTAATACTTCTATTTATTTTTTGCCATAATTGATCGGGTACAGATGTATCGCATATAACAACTACAGGTTTAGCAACATATGTTAAATATGTAACAATCATAGTCCAATCATTTGAATCTTTTGCTTGAAATGTTACATCATAATTAAAAGGTAAATATTTATTTAATCCAAAAATTGTATTTGAAATTAATACTTTCTTTTTAAAAGGGTTACGGATATCAGTAATAAATTCTATAACTGGTGGAATTTTATTATGAAATGTTCCATTACATAAAATTCTAGCTCCATTTAAACTTGTATTAAATGCTTCTAACTGTATTGTAGAAGACTCCATCTTATTTTATATAAAAATAATTTAATAATATATAAACGCATTCGGAATCATTAAAAAATATTCTATATATAGAATGTCATCCTCATTATTAAAAACAGCATTAATTATTTTTCTTGTAGACTGTTTTTGGTTATTAACAGGTGGAATTTTTGCCAGAAAAATGACTGAACGTATTCAAGGTAAACCAATTGAATTTCGTTATGTTAGTGCTGTACTTGTATATTTGTTTTTAGCATATATGTTATTACAAACAACATCCTATAAACAAGCATTTATTTATGGAATCTGTATTTATGGTGTTTATGATTTTACAAATCATGCTCTTTTGGAACAATATGAGTGGAAATTTGCTATAGCAGATACATTATGGGGTGGTATTTTATTTGTATTTGCTAAATATTTATTAACTGTTTTTTAAAATTATAATTTACAATCGCATTTATTAATTCTATCACATAATGAAAAGAATAATTGAAATAAGTATGCTAACATTAATAAATAAAACATATTGGTAATAGCAGGTGGAAAATCAGGATTGGTGCCACGAACAATAGAGCGTCTGTGCTTACGTTTAGAAGAGTCATAATCAGATGAATATTCATCTGAATCTGTATTGTATTCATTTCCCTCCTCAGATTCTGATTTTTCCGTTTCCTCATCTGATTCAGAATTTTCTGTTACCTGGTCTGATTCCTGATTATTATCTTCTGTAGAGGAAACATCTTGAGAGTCTGAATTGGTATCCTCTTTTTCATCTTCTAAAATAGTTTTCTGCTCTTCTGTAGTAGTCTCATCATGCTCCTCTACAGTAGTTTCTTGATGATTATCATCCGTTAAGTCAGTCCAACAAAAATCTTTTTTATCTGAAACTGGAGAACTAGATGTGGATGTATCAGTTTCCTCTTTCAATAACTTATTCTCTAATTGCTTACCAATTGCTAACAAATCATTATGTTGTTCACTTGAATTCATAGGAGAATTATCACGAGTTGGTGGAGGAGTAGATGTAATTCGTGGAGAATTGTTAGCAATTGTATCACAAGACATTATAATTAATCTATACTATTAGATAATTATAACTTTTAAGTTGTTTATAAAAATTGAGGGAAATATTTGCTTAAAATAAAATGAATCATATTAGAAATGGATGTTGTTATCACTGGAAATTATCATAAAGACACTACTAAATACACTGTTCATAAATCTCTTCGTAAAGGTTATAAATTATTAATAGGAACAGAATGTAATGATGGTCGCCCTATAACAGAATCGTGGAAATATAAACAAGCCGTTAAACTAGGTATACCGATAATTAGAAAAACACCAATTATTGGTTCTGAAACAATTAAAAGAGAACAGTTACTTGATAAATATAAACCCAAAACTATTCAGGATATTATTGGTCATAAAGAACAAATTAATCAACTTACAAATTGGTTAGAATCATGGAATAAAGGAATTCCAGAAACAAGAGGAGTATTAATAACAGGACCACCTGGTATTGGAAAAACATCAACTGTTCATTTAGTTGCAAAGTCATTAGGATACAAAATAGCAGAATACAATGCATCAGACAGTCGTTCCGTATCAGTTCTACGAGGTATGATTGCTCTCGGTATGAAACGCTTAGTAAAGGAAATTATTGTGATGGATGAAATTGATGGATTATCCGAACGAGGTGGTATAGGTGAAATTGCTTCTATTATAAAGAAATCAATTACACCTATTATTTGTATTTCAAATGAAAAACCACCAAAATTACGTCCAATTATTAATATTTGTATAGATATAAAATTTAATCGTCCTATTAAATCAACTATAGCAAATTCATTGTTAAAAATTGTTAAAAATGAAAATATAAAAATTACTAAAATAGAATTAGAGGAATTATGTGAACAAAATGGAAATGATATTCGTTCTATTTTAAATAATTTAGAATTTTATGAAGAGAAAATTGTACAAGCCGATAACGATAAAGACCATTTACTTCGTATGGATATATTTAGTGCTTCACAACGTCTTCTAAGTAATAAAAAATTATCACTAAATGATGCAATGGATCTTGTATACTTAGACTATAATATGGTTCCATTAATGGTAGAAGAGGCATATATTTCCACAAGTAAAGATGTTGATGAAGCTGAAATCGCATCAGAACTATTATCAAATGGTGATATAATGAATCAGAGATTATTTAGTACTCAAGATTGGAATTTACTTCCAAATTATACTGCGAATGTAGTAGCTATTACAAAATCCGTATCAGGACGCCCTCCTTTTCAAATATTTCCCTCTTATCTTGGAAAAAATTCAAAACGATTAAAACATCAACGATGGATATCCGATTTATCTACTAAAATGAATTGTAGTAAAACAGCAATGAGATTAGATTATTCCTCAGCAATGAATACAATATTATCTTCATCGTTACAAAAAGATAAACCAGATATATCTGGTTTAATTAAAAAAATGGACACTATGAATATAACACGAGATGATTTAATAGAAACACTACAAGAAGTATCATTAGAAAAAATTGAAATTCCTACAAAAGTTAAGACTACTTTTACAAGAGAATACAATAAATTACATAAATCTACAAAAAAATTAACCAAAGATAATAAAATTGATGAAGAAGAAGATGAAGAAGAACTAGAAAATATAGAAATAGATTTATAAATATGGTGTTATTATTTTCCATGTCTCATTAGATAATCCATTCCATCCATCATAATACATATATAATGCTGATGTAAGAGCTGTTGGAAGAACTACTCTATTTTTTAAAATATCACGAATATAATCTCCTACTAATTTCTGTCTTTTTTTAATTGATTCTGGTTCTTTTGAATCATCATCTACTATATAATTATCTGGATTCCAACGAATAAAATATACAGGCAGACCTCCATATCCTTGAGATATATTTATCATTCGTTGCTGTTCACAAACACATTGTCTATCACGATGTTGATGTTCATCGCATTCTAAAATAATAATTTTATCATCTAATTCATATACACGATCTGGACGTTCTTTACCACATATTCCATTATTTACAATAATATCAGTTGAGGAACCACATAATTTTCTTTCATCCAAATATGCCATTAATTCATTTTGTTTCGCGAGTCGTCCATTTTGAAATGATTCTGGATTACAATATTCACATAAATTTCTTCTATCAAGAATCATAATTAAATTACAACTAGAACATCTATCTTCTACTAAATTACGTTCTTCTTCTTGTTTATGTAATTCACAATGAATCGCAATTAAATCTTTTCCATAAATAGCAACATTATTACATTTTTTATTTTTACATCTTTTTCGTGAACGATAAATCATACCTACTTCACGATGCATAGCACAACAAGTTATGCTATTACCTGGTTTTCCATATGAAGCACGTTTTGTACAACCAACATGTTCACAACATTTATTTTTAACATCTACCATATCTGCTAATTTATGAGTAACACAAAATCTACCTTTTCCTCC
>VFQS010000491.1_pt1 | contig 43608 bp, 60 predicted proteins | sample 3512361 | NCBI WGS metagenome assembly VFQS01 (sample SAMN10412375, study PRJNA504923) | tailings metagenome | isolation source: Relicate 1 Philex TSF3 active mining | place: Philippines
GAGGCGAGTGCGACCACTTGTTGTTCGGTGAGTTCCGTACCCATAGTTTCATCGATTGCGTGAATTACTTCGTGAAGAAGAGTGTCCCTCTCAGTATCGACAGGGAGACCCTTCATCATCACAATGCGTTGTCTGTGGGTTTCGCACATCCCTATGGCATCTTCGGCTACTTCATCGACCCAGAGGACTTCGAAGGTCTTGCCTAAGATGCGTAGAGATTTCATTTCAATCCTTAGAAAATGATTGGAGTAGGAGTGCACGAGCCTTCGGCATCGTCGTCACCCAACTGAGACGAACCACCGTAGCCGCTCATCAGTAACTGACCGTCATCCAACAAGAACGTCAAAGCGCCTTCGCTGGTGTGACCAGACGTACCAATGTCGGTGACAATGCGGTTACCACCAATAGGAACTGCGGTGAACGATGTGCGGTTGGTGTAGTCACCCACACCCAAAGCACCGTTACCGTTGTAGCCAGTGGTGAACACTGCGCCATCCGAAGCGAGGATTGCGGTGAAGCCGTAGTCGTTCGTACCACCACAGACCATCTTGGTGATGGTTGTACCAGCGTTCAACGGGAGACCAGTGACCTGCGTCCAAGTGGTCAAGTCGGTGGTGTTGCCACGACCAAGCTGACCTTGGTTGTTTCGACCAGTTGCCCACAGAGTACCGTCAGTCTTGACGAGCATCGAGTGAGCGTAATCGTAGCTGGCAGGGTAAACCTTAGACACACCCGAAGCCACTTTCAGAGGAGTGCTCTGAGCCGTACCAGCGACTGCGCCAGTGCCAAGGTGACCGTAGTAGGTTGTGCCCCAAGCGTACAAGTCTCCGTTCGCAGCTAGTGCGAAGCAGCCGTACGAAGTCGGGAACAACTCAGTGACCACAATGCTGTTCGTCACGAAGTACGAAATGGCAGTCGGGATGTTTGCCTGAGTGGTGTTGCCGTTACCGAGTTGGTATTCACCGTTGTAACCCCAAGCGTAGGGGACACCAGCGGAAGTGAGCGCGTAGTACGTAGTGTAGCGTTCGCGACCAGCGTAAATCTTGCTGATGTTCGCCAACACAGGGAGTTCAGCAAAGACGTTGCGCTGCACCGTGTCACCCTGACCCAACTGACCGTAGCCGTTGTAGCCACAGGCGTGGACTTTACCGTCAGAGGTCAACACGCAGGTGCTTGGGTAGTTCTCAGGAGAAAGCGTCTGAGCAACAGCAGTCACCGTCTTACCAACCAACGAGCCATAGTCGCTGGAGCGAATAGGCACGAAGCGGTTAGTCGTGTCGTTGACACCGAGGTTACCGTAGCCGTTGTACCCCCACTGCCAGAGCTTACCGAGCTTGTCGATTGCACGACCGCCGACATCACCATAGCCCACATAGAGCTTATCCACGCCAGCGAAGCCGAATGGAAAAGCGACACGCTGCGGAGAAGTCTTCGCGTTGGTACTGTTACCAATACCGAGACCATAGGAATCGTTTGCGCCCCAACCACGCACAGAGTCATCCTGCATGACGACCATCTGCTTGCGGTAGGAGACGCTACGGTTCTCCAGCAGCTTCTTGACCTTCACGCCAGAGCGGGATTCTGGGTTACCCCAAACAGGCAAACCAGTAACGCTGTCGATCTTCAAGACCTGACCAGCAGTACCCTTGGGCAAGCGCGTAAGCTGAGTACCATTGAAATAAAGAAGGTCGCCGTTGGCTTGACCAATGCTGGCAGAACCTTGGGCAAAGAGTTGCCACTTGGAAGTGTCGGTAGGGGCTACGCCCACAGTGCTTGTCGCAATGCAGACGTAGGAGTCCCCGTTGTATCCAACCACATCCTGTTTTGTGTAAGTGGTTCCAGCGGAATAGTTACCTTTCCACGAGAACGCAATCTTACCGAGAGAAACAGTAGAGGTCATTATTTATCCTTAGAAACGAATGAATTGAGGTGTGCTGGTGTTTTCTGTGTCGTCATCGCCGTTCGCGCCGTAATCACCAGCGCCAGAACACACAACACGACCTAGGTCATCCAAAGCGTACACACAGGTGATGCCAGTGGCTTCATAGCGGTTACCACCAAAGCAGAAATCAACGATTGGGCGATCATGTCGGAAGAAGGCATCAGGGTAGGTATTATCTGTAGTCCACGCACTTCCATCCCCCTTGCACCCTTGGATGTTTCCACCCCAAACAACCAACTGACCGTCAGAGCGGAGAGCAGCAGCGGTGCTCCCGTATTGACCCCCAATCATTACCAGCTTGGTTACGTTGGTGAGGAAGCTCCCCCCAATAGTTGTCCATGTGCCAGTAGGAGCGGTGGCAACGATACCGTAGCCGTTATAACCCTTGGCTTGAATAGTGCCATCATTCATCAACGCAAGCGCGTGTTGATATGCGCCGCCGCTGACCCAGATGTCTTTTACACCTGTGTGGAAAGGCATTGTGAAAGCGGTGTTATTACCGCCCATTGTCCACCCACCGCCGTCCATACCCTGCTGTGCAGCAGTAGACCCGCGCAGGTACACCTCGCCGTTTTCAAACAGGATACCAACAGACCATTCGTACTGCGAACCAGCAACCCAATGCTGGTCATTTTCATCCCAGAACATTTTCTTGACTGCTCGGCCACCGAAGTCGAGGCGTTGGTGCACAGACAAACTAGCAGCAGCGGGGGAGAACGAAAGCGAGTTATCTCCAGCAACCCACGCATTACCTGCGTAGTCGATCAAACACGAACCACCGAAGTAGTTACCGTTGACCGCGATGCTCTTGATGGGGACTGTTGCGGTAAACGGTACTAGAGTTGCGGTAGCGACACCGCTTGTGTTACCAAGACCAAGACAGCCACTTTGGTTATAACCCCAAGCGTACACACGCCCTTGGCTGTCCAAAGCGAGCGTTTCACCATAGCCGTAGTAACCTTGGGACGACACTACGTCTACGATTTTTGCATTTGCAGGGATACCAGAAAAGCCGTTAAGCAAAACAGGCGTTCTGATAACGCCACTCAAACCACGCCCCGACATCCAACTACCGTCGTTGTTCCCAGAGAACCAAAGACCACCGTCGGTGTCGATGTAGTAAGTGTTCGTCCAAGCGACAATCACACGCGCAATCTTCACGCCTTTGGGGAACGCAGAGCGACCTGCGTTGTAACGCGAGGTGTCGCTGTTACCACCATCGCCCATCTGACCGTTGTTACTGCGCCCAACACAGCGCACAGAGCCATCGGTCATCACGAACATACCGAAGCGGTTCGATGCGTAGGGGACGCGATGGTTCTGCACAGTCTCCATGAGACGCGCAACAGTCGTACCGTTGCGGTCATCGGTGAAGCGGAACTCAATGGAGTCAGTGGCGTTCGCGTGGAGGGTCATGGAGCCTACGCCCCCGACACTCACACCGCCAGTAAGCAGGTGACCCTTTAGGATTGCATCCTGCTGCCCCAGAGCGAAAGCCTGAGGTGTACCGTTGCGAATGACGTAAGCACCCCCATCCTTGAACACCACGTCACGTTCTTTGTACGCGATGTTAGGGGAGTACACGCCTTTCCAGCGGTAGCCAATAGAATCAATGTCAATCTTCATATTATAGGTTCACCACTAAGTTGTTGTTTTGAACGGAGTAAGAAATGTTTTCAGAAAGAGTCCAAGTGGCGTAAGCCTCTGCGTCGTAATCGTCGTCGCGACCCTTGGTCAAAATCAGTTCAGTACCGTCAGCCGACAGGTTGAAGCCGTGGAACACTGGAGCAGCCACAGACGTAACAAGCTCGTAGCCAGTTTCGTCAGCCTTGACCTGCAAGAACTCTTTGGCATGACCAACGAGACCCGTAGGGATTTTCGCGGCGTTAAGCGCGTCTAAGGTGTCTTGGTACGCCTCATTTGCGTCCACAGCGCTCTGGGCAGCTTCAACAGCCTTAGCTGTCGCTTGGTTCTTCTGCGCGGTTGCCTCAGTCGCCTGAGCAGCAGCTTGGTTCTTCTGGTTGAGCGCCTCAGTAGCCTGTGCAGCGGCTGTAGCAGCGCTTGCGGCGGCAGCAGCTACGGAAGCTGCGGTCTGAGCCACGAGGAATTGTTTGGTGACCGCATCGGTGTCGTTTACAGGGTCAGCGACGTTCTTGATGACGCGATTCTGCGCGTCGAACTTACCGTCCACGCCTTTACCGATGGTCTCAGTAGTTTTGTCAACCGCCTCTTGTGCGGCGTTGAACACCTGAATGAACGCCTTGTCCAAATCCTCTTCGGACAGCACGGAGCCGTTGATAAAGTCAACAGCGCGTTCTTCAAGGTCAGTCGTACGTTGAATACGCACGAGGGAACCATTCGCAGGAGCAGTGCTCAAGCTGATGGTGCTGGTGGATGTGAATGTGAAGGCGGTGGTTTGAACACCGTCTACGTAGACAGCAATCTCGTCTTCACTCGCATACACGTAAGGAATGTTGAAGGTCTTCGTGAGACCGTCGCCATTAAATTCGCGGTAGGAATAAGCCATAAGCCCCTCTAAAAAACGAGGGGCATAAAGCCCCCCGCTTACTGGTCAGTGAAAGTGTCAGCAATCATGTTGTTCACGACTGCCATTGGGTAGAAGTTTTGCAGCGGGAGCATCCGCAGCCAAGCGCGTAACTCGTCCTCTTTGAGTTCCTTGTCGCCCACAGTAATGCTGGCGAGGCTCTTGCCCATCTTGTTCACGTTTTGCACGAAGTCGATGGTAGGGTTCGAGATAAGGCTGTTGCCATTGAAGCGCTGGATTGCCGTGGAGTACATCGACAGCATACCCATGTAACCCAACGTGCCTTCGAACACGAAAGCGGTGGGATCGAGTTTCTTCTCTAGGTACTCCTGCTTCGCCATCTCAGATTTACCCTGAGCGTTCAGCAGAGTGCGCGTGTAGTACACCATGCTGGACACCATAGCGGCGGCAGCGGTCACACGGAACACAGAGCCAAGGTCACCATGCGTGGCGCGTACAGCGAGGCGCTGTAGCTGTTGTTCCTGAGCAGCTAGGGTGTAGCTGAGGAACTGCCCGAGGGTTTTGCCCCAAGGCGTACGCAGGGTTCGGTTGAGAGAACCAAGGCTAGGGTCTTGCACAGACTGCATCGCGTGGCGGTAGCCAGACATCTTGAATGCCTCAGCAGCCTTCGCACCATCAGCACCAGACTTCGACCAATCGTCGATGTTCAGCGCAATGAGCTTACCTTTGTCGTCGTACTTCGCGTACTGGTTGATCATCTGCATGATCTTCGTGCCTGTAGGCTCGTCGATACCAAGCTGCTCCATTTTGATTTTGGCAAAAGGAGCCTTATACTTTCCGCTCTTGGCGAAAGCCTTGGCAGCGCCTTCCCAATCGTAGGCGTAGAACATACCGTCAGCACGGCGAAGCACAGCGGTGATTGGCAGCATACCAGACAACATCGACACCTTGTTGCGTCCATAGGCGAGTGTCTTGTCCACTTTCGTGTAGTCACTGCGAATGAACTCAGTCTCGATCTCATCCCAATTGGTTCGAGCGCGACCTGTCCACACATCCATGCCCACACCAAAGGCGTGTTGCATTTCACGTAGGAGGGAATCATCAAGATTGCCGTCCTTGGCTTTCTTGATCAGGTTACGCATCTCTGGGAGGTTCTTCGCGATGGTCTTGACGTTGTGATCCATCAGCACGTTGGCTGCTTCGACCATCGAGGACAGACCCGAGGAACCCATCGAGGTGATGTAGTTGTAGTCTCGGATGCGACGAAGTATCGTCTCACCAGTAGCGCCCACAGAATGCTGGTGCGCCAACTGACCAGTGATGCCGTCGTACATGAACTTCAACGCATCAAGTTCCTCTTGGAGCTTGTACGTTGCGATACGCTTACCAGTGGCGTTGTTGTCAGCGATCTTCTGCAAGATCGTCTCGATGCTGTCGCCACCTTCAACTTCAAGCCCGTTACGAGCCAGCCCGATAGCACCGCCCATCTGGAACGAGTACATCGTGTGAAGGTCTTCAATGTCGTTGACCAAGAGGTCTTCGAAGCTCAACGAGGAGCCGTCATTGAGGGTGATCGAGTGTGTTTCATCCAAGTCAATACGAGTACGGGAACGCGCCACACCTTCACCCGTAGGCTTGGTGGGAACAGCACGTTCAATCGTGCCCATCAATTCATCGACTTTGGCTGTGTCCTTGAGCTTGTCCGTAAGAGCTTCTCGCAGGGCTTCAAGGGTGTCTTCTTTAATGCCGAGCTTAACGACCATGCCATTAGGCAGAGCAGAACGAGCAGCGCGAGTTTCAATACCATGCAAATATCCATCTGCAATCATCTCCGCAACATTATCATCGATGGACTGCTTTTTGATGATTGCTTCTTTGACGAGGCGTACTACTTGATCACGCCCAACCTTCTGCACAGCTTCATCGATCTTGGCGTGATCATGGATACGGGGAACGTAGGTGTTGAGGTCTAGCTCCTTCTCACCAAAACCACGGGCTTTGTATTTCTTGGCTTGCTCATAAAGACCCGTGAAGCTTTCACGGAATTTCTTCGCAGACCGTAGTACGTCAGAGTCACCATCAAGCAGACCTCGACGGAGAGCTTTGGTGATCATCTCGTTGAATTGAACCTTGTACCCTTCCATCTCGATAGGGTTCCAAGATTTACCGAAGGTGCGTTGCACCCAATTGTCACGAGCGTTGTGCAGATCGGGGAGTACCCGAGCACTCTCAGAGGCTTGGAGGTAACTCTGGATTTCGTTTGCACCAAACCCGACAACATCACGATTGGTGTTGCCAGCAGAGTTGAGACCAAGCTTCGGAGCCAGCGCACGTACGTCACCAGACTCAGAGTTCATGGCACGAGCGACAGCAGAAATCTTGCCGCGCATACCAAACGCAAGGAAGTTACTTCCAAGCTGCTTCGGAGCGGTTTCGTTCGCACCCACTTCAAACTTAGGCACGTCTACGCCATCAGCCATAGAGCCACCTACGGTGTGCCGTTCGACAGCCGTAGTCAGGTTGCGGTCTTTGATGATGTCACCAAACATCTCCTCTTCCTCAGCGGTGAGAGGGATTCCCGAAGCCATTCGTTTGTCATAAACCGTCGAGAGCTTTGCCCTGCGCCATGCGGCAGCGCCGCCAGCAGAGCCAGCACCCAGAGCACCACCAAAGGCGATGTACAGGGGGAGGTCACTCATCGATGCGTCAGGTTGATATGCGGCGCGGATACCTTCAAAGATAGCCGCCTCAGTCATACCACCAACACCGCCGATCTTGGCGTTATGCGCCACGTCAGTGAAGCGCTTCACCTTCTCAGCCTTGCTGATGGTGTTCACCGCCTTCACGCCCTTGTAGGCAGCGTAGATGCGATCTGGGATCGTGCCCAGACCAGCAGTCGTGGCGGTAACCGCAGCAATCTCTGTAGGGTCAAACATCGAAGCCAGCACATAGGAGGCAGTTTTGTCCCACCCGCTCTGTGCCAGCATCTTCATCGTCTCTTGACGACTGAGCGCAATCTGACGACGTTCTTGAGCTTCCTCTTCGGAGCCAGCTTTGAGAACGTAATCACGAAGCTCAGGTGTACTCAGGTCACCAGCAAGGCTCTTCGCCTTCTCAGCGTCGAGTGCCCAACTCTTGTCATCAGTCGATTTCGGAGCGTTCGCAACCAGAGGGTAGATGTGGTTTTCACGCACCCCCCGTTGCGCGGCATCAAGATAGCCGATTTCCTTTTCAGGCTGAGGGAGAGGCGTAGCACCCTTCGGAAGAAGGGGATCAGAAAAGCCCTCTAGGGAGCCTTCGTATACGTCAAGCATTATTTCCTCGCGTTATTGTTTTTCGACGCTTGGTTGTCCCAATACCATTTGGCAATCTGACGAGCGTCCACAGCGTAAGACTCACCACCGAACACCTCAGACACCTTCGTGCCATCCGTGGTTTGCATTAGGAAATACCCATGCCGATACGGGTGAGTGGTCAGCATCATACTGGTTTTGGAGAGGTCTACGCCCTGAGCCTTACCACGCTTGATGATGTCTTCTTTCCAAGCAATGGAGAAGTCATCGAGCGCTTTCAGGTAGTTCTCTTCGGAATTGAAGAGACCACGCACAGCGGGATTACCAGTGTGTACGTAAGCGTAACCTTTGGGAGAAACCTTGTGGCTCTCTTCAAAGCGTCGAACCACCTCAGCTTGGGCAGTTGCCTGATCGAGACCAGACAAGCGCATCAGACTTTCAGTGCCATCCGAGATGTACTTGCGTACGTACCCAGAGTTCACTGCATCGTTCTGACCCCAAGAGAAGGGATTGATGTTGTTTCGATTGAGGAGCGATTTGACAGAAGACTCAACACGCTTGTGGTCAACGACCACCTTGGTGTCGCCACGGGATGCCAGAGTCGTCGCAATGTGATCCACGGAGTAGCCAAGCTTGCTCATCGTGTACATTGCTTCGTACTTGTTTCGCATAGCCTCGTTGGGAAGCTGTATGGCAACCGCAAACTCACCTCCAGTGTCACGTAGACGTTGGTACTCAGCGAAGCCCTGTTTCAGAAGCTGCATCGAGCGCGTGGTGGTGATCTTCTCACCTTTGTCAGTCTTCACCTCGATCTTGTTGGGATCAGTGGTGACCATACCCATAGCCGCGATACCTGCTTCCATCTTCTCAGCGATGGCAGCAACGCGAACCTTGGTGGCGACGTTGGCGTAGAAGCCTTCCACGTCGGGCTTGTCGCTCGACAGGTACTTCTTCGCTCCGTAGTTGGCGACCTGCCGCTCAATCTCGTTCTGAGAGAGGTAGCGCGTCTCACCAGATTCGGTAGTGTACGGAACCTTATCGATAGGAACCACGCCAGTGCGGAGAACAGTCTCCACAGCGACGTTCATGGCGTTCTGCTTGCTTGCAGCAGCAGCCCACTTCTTGTCACGAGCTTCCACCTGAGCAATCAGGTAGCGCCGTGCGTTGTTGTTCAGATACTTGTTGCCGCCGTTGTCCCACTCTTGCTGGAACAGTTGGTCAATCGTCTTGGCAGAGACACCAGCCTTAATCTGGGCTTCCATGCGACGATCAAAGTCAATCTGCTTGGCTTCAGTCTCTTGGGGAGACAGCGTGTTCAGCTTGTGACGAATGCGGTCACGGCTGGCGTTGTATTCTGGGTTCTCAGTACTCAGTAGCTTACGACGCTCAAGGTGCTCCAGAATCGTTGTATCCCATTTATCACGGGGTACGTTCTTGGACTGAGCCTCTTCGAGCGAGGTCTCCTGCACCGACAGCATCCGCTTGATCATCTCTTTCGGATTGAGACGACCCTTGTTCAGCGTGAACAGGTTGTTCAGTTCCGTGTCGATCTGCTCTGGCGTTGCTCCGTTATCCTTGAGCTTCTTTACAGTCTCACCCACGGTGATCGCAAAGTCACCGTAGCGTTTCTCCTCAGCAGCAGCCTCGTTCTCACGCTGGCGCTTCACGAAGCGACTCTGGATGGTATCTTCCATCAGAGACGTGAGCGCGAAACGCTTCATCGGATCACTGACCGAGCCGAACTGTTCGTTGAAAGCCTCTTGGACTTTCTTGCCATACTCAGCATCAGGAAGACCTTCGTACTTTTCGACGTTGGCATTCCACCACGGGAAGAACTCACCGTGGGCGCTCATTACGGCTTCGACTTTTTCCTGCTTGGTCTTGACCTCGCGGTCAGCTTCCACTGTCTGCTTGAACTCACGCTCAATCGGAGCCGCAATCGACTCCAGTTGATGCTCAACAAGTTTTGCTTTGAACTGAGATTCGACTAGACCACTCTGATCGGGAGCGGAGTACGTGTTAACAGGGTTTGCGACTGGGCGTAGCTGTTCTTGGTTGCGCCCGTCATCACGGACGTAAGCCCCCATACCTTTACTAGCCATAATCTCTCCAGTTAATTAAGCCATTTACCCCACACACTGCCACCCTTCGGAGTAGCTGCGCTTGCGGTCATGTACGTAGCGCCAACCTTGGTTGCGATGCCTAGTCCAGCATCGAATGCAGAAGGGGCATACCCTTTGCTCACAGAGTTGACGCGATTTTTGAATGTTGCCTTCGTACCGCTGCGTTCAAGCTCAAGTTGATCCGCGACGTTATCGAAGTTTCGGTTGATCGTACCTTGCTGCACTTTAGATTGCCGCTCGTACTGATCGAAGATGCGTTGGGGGGTCAAGCCAGCGATACCAGCTTCACCAGCCGCCACTTGAAGAGTGCCTTGCGTCTTCAAACTGTCGATAGTGTTCTGAAAGTTCTTCTGAGCCTTCGCTTCACCTTCTTGCGATTGACGTTGGTTCAGAGTGCGAATGTCATTAAGCTGCGCTTCCTTGGCGTTCGCGGCGTTGGCAGCGTACAGAGCGTTCTGCTGGTTGGCTTGTTCAACCGCAGCGTTCTGCTGCTGGATGCCACCGATGACCTGCAACGCCATCATTGCTTCCATAGGTCCACACATTTAGATTCCTTTATGTCTCGCAAACTCAATAAACGGGGCAGGGTTCACCCCGAAGTCATCAATGCGACGGATGAAGTTGAAGCCTAGCCATTTGAGCCAGCGAATGCTGGTTGTATTGTTTGCATATACGAAATTGAAAAGCAGATCGTAGCGCTCATGCACCTTAGCGATCCACTCTCGGGATTGTGGGATGAACTCTCTAGCGATCTTGGGGAGTTCGTCAGAGCCAAGAAGCCAAGGGATGCCGATGTTGGGCGTAACTTGCCCAACACCGAACATACCTATGACTTGACCATCATGGATGATCGAGAACGACTCCTCCGCTTTCTCGAAGGAGAACACTAGAGCTTCCAAGGGTGTCAGTCCGTGGGAATGCCAGACCTCTTTAGCGTCTTGTGTCCTCATCCGAGGTGCAAGCTCATCGCAATCCGTGATGAGCGCAGGGCGGTAGTGAGCCATTATTGTCTCCGAGAACGTAGCTGGTAGAAGCCCTCCCATTCAGCCGATTGGAACGCACAGGGTAGATACGAGTCAGAAATGATTTCGATGTAAACCTGATCGCTCTTCGACAGTACGGGAATCTTGAACGTCCCGTATTCGAGAGGAATTTTACCTAGAGTGTTGTTGATCGAGCCAACCACGCGACCCGTGAAGCGAGACACATAAGGGTCACGGTTCTTCGGGTAGACCCACGCCTCGAACAGACCTGTGTCGTAATAGACCAAGTTGATGTTGCGAAGTTGTAGGCGACCAATGGTGATTGGTTCGTTGTCCGTCTTCACGACAATCTCAGAGAAGCGGTAGCGGAACCTGTAAGGGATTCCAGCGTACACCACGCCTTGAGCGAGATACGTCGAGAGTTCGGACGGTTTGATAATTTTGCCTTTGTACGTCACGTACTGGAGCTTGCTGTCGGTGTACGGCACAGCCGTCAAGCCACCTGTTTGCAGCATTACACGACGATCAAGGTGGACAGGGAAGCCAGTATCAGTGACACCACGAGCAGAGTCGCGGGACAAGTTGATACGCTCCAAGTACACACCATCGGTGCGCTGGATGAGCAGGTAGATGTCGCTCATGTTGAAATCGACGTTCAGTACCTTGCCATCGAACGTCCAACGCGACCAAGACGATTGCAGCTTCTCACTTGCAGACCAGTAGTAGCGATACACATAGACAGCGTTCGGATCACCCTCAGTGATTGCCAAGAGTGTTTCCTCGTTGGAGGAAGCCACGAGCTTCTTGACTTCACCTGCGATGTACCGAGGGACGTGTGCGGTGATTTCCAAGGCGTTCGTGTTCGAGTCAGACTGCTGTTCGACGTAGTATTCGCGAACACCAGACCATGCGCCTCGACGGAACGCGAAGAACACGAAACGACCAGCGCCCACAGGCTTCGCTCGAAGGGATGCCTCAAACTGCGTAGAAACGTCGATAGAGACGCTTTCAGGGGTCAGTAGGTCAGCAGCCTTCACCACGAACTGCGTGAGGTCAGAGAAGACCAGAAGCGACTCGTTGAAGGGTACTGCGTGTTTCAGGATCGACACTTGGTTGTTCGACACAGCCACGTCAATTGGGTTGCTGTCGAGACCAGTCAGGGTCGTCTTGAGGAAGAAGTTGGTGTACTCACCAGCCTCAGAGAAGATCACGTTCTCGTCACTGAGGAAACCCAGACGGTTTCGGTGGAAGAAGATGTCGTTGATCTTCGAGCCAGTGAACGAGGGGAATGGGTTCGTGAAGTTGTCACCAACCGTGCGATCTTCCCATGCAGCTTGTTCAAGCTTGAAAGTGCCGTCAGCCTGTTTCACTAGTTGGTGCGGCATCGTAGTTTTGTCAAAGCCAAGCTCAATGTCAGACGCAACGTCTTCACGCCAGGTGTACTGACCGTTGCCTTGAGGGTCTTGCAGAGAGACGTAGTAGTCGTCTTCCTGATCTTTCGCGCTGCCCATCACCTTGATACGGAAGCCGAGCTTGCCAGTAGGAGGGAGGTCGAGGAAGTCAGAAGCCTGACCTTTGAAAGCCTTCAAGAAGGTGTTACCGCGAGAGTCTTCAACAGAGACCGTGAAGTCTCCAGCGTTGTCTTTACGCTTGATGTAGATGACGTTCTGGAAAAGCTCTACGTCGAACATCGCAGACGGAAGGTTGCTCGACAGAGCAGTCTTCAAATCGCTTGCGATCTTGTTCGTCTTCACATCGGTTTGGTTGGCTGCGGCAGACGCATCGAGCGTCGTCTTCGCCACGGCGATGCTGCCAGTACCGTAGTTGATGGTGATCTTGTAGTCCGTAAGGTAATCACCTTGGCGAACGTAAATGAGAGCCTCAGGTGGACGCTTCTCGCTCTTGTCAGCACGTTTGGTTACGGTCTTGGTCTTGTTGACGATGAAGGTGTAGTCAGCAATAGACGTAGCGGTGAGTTGGTTCAAAGGATCAGTGATGCCGCTGAAATACGAAGCATCGCCAATCACTGTGCGCTGCACACCGTCCTTGTCATAGACAAGCACCTGAGTGGGCGTTACGCACAGAATGTAGAATTCTTTTTCGTCACGGCGAATGGTATGGATGAAAGCGTTTTCCAAAGCTGTACCATTGATCAGCTTGGCAACGTGTTCAGTGGGAGGACGCTTTCTCAATCCATCGACCACCGTAGACAGCCCGTTCTCTTGAATTTCTGCTTGAGTCTTCAAGCGCAGAGAAGGAGGCTGCTGAGATACCCCGTTGATCAGGTTGGGGATCGATTCAGAGATAAGCGCCATCCTTAACCTCGTCGGAAAGTAGTGTTGATGTTGCGGTCAAGAACACGCGACACAGAGTAGTTGTCGAAGATCGTGTAATCGCCAGTGTCACCCTCAGCATCCTTAAGTTCCACTAGAGCGTACATTTCGTCTTTCTCTTGGAAGCCGTGGATCGTGTCAGAACCGACAGTACGATCTTGGAAGATGCGAGAGGCTTTGATTGTGATGTAGTTTCGAGCAGCCTCAGGGAGCAGTTCGAAATCGAGGAAGACAACAATGTCGAGTTCGACAGTCTTCCCAATGGTGTACGAGTGCGAGAGCAGGTCGTACATCTTGTTGCCACGTTGCACGAGGTCGAACTCACCAGTCTCTTTGCTTAGGTCAGCTTTGAGGGCGTTCGAAGGGAGAATGATTTCTCCACTCGTGGTGGCAGGAGTAATCCGATATTTTCTTTCGGTATTGAACTTCCACCCACGCGACTGAACTTCTCGGCTGGTTGCGTTGAGAATCATTTCAGCCATCTCAGCGTCTACCAAGCCAGACTCCAGACTATTCACGGGTGTCTCGCCAATACCCGAAAGCATGATGTTAATCGCTTCGAGTGTAGAGGTAGGGGTCATAATCAAATCCAATATCGAAAAAAAAGGGAGAACCCCATTTCTGAGGTTCCCCCTTCGGGTTAGGCAGACAGAAGTGCCTGAGCGCAAGCAGGGCGCAGGATGTTGTGACCCATCGCGTACTTCGCGACGATCAGCGTACCCTGACGCTCGATCTGGTACTCAGACTCAACGCCCAAGTCCATCAGCTTGACGGTAGCGGCAGCATCAGGAGTGAAGATAAGACCCTTCACCTTGCTGAAATCAGCCTTGTACTTACCAGCGCGGCTGGCAGTGATCGGAGCCTGATCACCATCCGACAGAGTAGTGCTCTGGTTGGTCTGAGGCAGATGGTTCGACATCATCACAGGCAGACCTGCGATCATCGGAACCATACGACCAGCAACAGAACCAGCGCCGCCCACGTCCTTGTGCAGCCAAGTTGCCTTGGTCACGTCAGAGACGTTCAGGAGAGCGTAATACTGCTCAGGAGCCAGAACCACGACGGCGTTCTCGAAGGGCACGTTCTTCTTGGAGAACTCTTCGACAGCCTTGTAGATCGCGGAGACGATCTTAGCGGGGTCAGTAGCGTCACCAGCAGCAGCGCCGATGGTCTGGTTACCAGTGAACACCTCATCGTCAAACGAAGTGCCGAATTCAGCAGCAGCCTTGGTAGCGTCAGTGATGAATGCAGCCTTAGCGATGGTGCGGAACACGTTGCGGTCAGCCTGACGAGCCAGCGCAGCGCCGCTCTCTTTGGCGTAGATACCGCGCACGTCGTAGTGGTTCATAGCCTCGTCGATGTTCGCGATGAAGACAGGGCTGATCAGCAAGTCGTCGATAGTGACGACGCGCTCACCATGCTTGACCTTCTTCGGATCGATCATCGCACCTGGAGTGTGATACTCAGCGGCGGCGTAACCAGTCAGAGGGAACGAAGCGGATTTGCCTTTGCTGATCGTACGGTTACGATGCAGGGGCATACCAATGTTGGTGTGCTCGAATGCGGTGAGAACTTCACCAGCAAAGAGCTTGAGGAACAACTCGCGATCATCACCAGCAGCGTTGAACTGACCAAGGCGAGACGGAGCGTAATCGGGCAAAGCCATATTAGCTTCCTTTCAAAAAAGTGGTTGTGCTAAAGTTTGAGGTTTTAGAACAAAGACTTTCTTTCTCAGTTTCGTTCAGGATTATCCACCGCAGTGGGTCGAGAGTTACTTCTTTGAATTCGTGTCATTGTCTGAAAAGAGACCCCCGAAGGGGTCTAAAGGATCAGGAGATTACAGGATGTTCGAGTTGCGGAGTTTATTCGCAACCGATTGCCTGTACGCAGGGTCGTTCTCGTATCTCGGATCACTCATGTCCTTAGTAAGTTGAGCCAAGGATTGATAAGAACCTGCCGAGTTACCGCCGCTCTGTCCTTGGACAAAGTTAGGCATGGTTCCAACTTCGGAACGATAACGAGCGTGTAGACCACGGATAGCGAAGATCGCCTGATCTAAGTCTTGAGTTTCCAGAGAAGCGTTGTAGGCAGCGATCTCACCTTGCGAGAGATTTGCCTGTGCCCACTGGACGATCTTTGCGTACTCTTGTTCACCACCCACCGAGGACAATGCGGTGTTGCGAATCTGAGCAGCAATTGCTGTCTGACCTTCAATGTAGGTGTCCACGATCTTGCGATGGATACCCGCCTGTTCGAGCGCTTGATACGCTTCCTCAGACAGAGCACCAGTCGAGAGGACTTCCTCAGCGAAGGCATCAAAGTTCAGACCCTTGGAATCAAGGAACTGAGCAGTTTCATTCAGAGAGAACTGGTTGGGATCATTCTCGCCAGTGACATCAGGTTCAGCGTTCTGCTGACCCAGACGGCTTTCTAGCTCGGCATACGCCTTCGCCAAATCTTCTGCGGATTGGAATTTCTCGGGGAGCCACTCTGGACGATCACCAGTGCCAGCAGCAGGATTACCAGACTGAGGAGGCGTTTGCCCCTCAGCCTTGGCGATCATTGCAGCAGCATGGTTAGGGTCTTCTGTATTCTCACCTTGAAAAGTGTTTACAGTATCTACCATGTAATTTCCTGATACAAATTATTGACTGTTTTGTGCAGCAAGGCGGCGTTTCATAACTGTGCGCCCGTAACCTGCACCATATTTGTTGTAAGCTTCGGAGCCAGCTTGATCGATGTTCCCTTCGAGGAAACGTCGCCAAGAGCCCCCGCTGCCACTGGCTGCGAGTTCTTTGTTCGACTCGTCTAGACCAATCTTTTTGAGTTGCTCTTCGGTCATGCCGAAGTTCTCATCCTGCGGAGTAGCCGCATCCATGTTGCCAGAACCCTGCACACTCACGGAGTCACCAAAGGACTTCACAGAGGCAGGAATCTTCAAACCAACACCGCCCTCAGGATCGCCCTCTTTGGGCATCTTCAAGCCGATCTTGGATGTGCCATCACTCAGCGAGAACTGAGAACCAGAGCCACCGTCACCAGCGGCATTCGTGCCTACAGAGACACGCGCCACTTTACCCTTGGAGTTCGCACGAACGCTCACCTTGGGTGCAGCCTCTTCGCTTACTGCGGGAGGCTGAGAGACGTTGCTGGTGTCGAGTGTCGGAGCCTTGGCTTCCTTCACCTGCCCCAAGTTGTAAGCTGTCGAAGCGACGGCAGCGCCTTTGGTGAGCATTCCCTTGATCGAAGTACCACCCTCAGGTTTCACTGGGGTCATCTTCGGGGGTTGCTTCACGGTCAGTGCGCGAGAACCCTGAGTTGCCAGAGGGTAGTTCGGCATACGAGCCGTGCCAGCGGAGTCCACAGTGATTGTGCCGCTAGGTTTTGGGGCAGCCTGACCAGCGCGAGATACAGTGCCAGCCGAGTCCACCACAAAGTCAGGCTTCGAAGGAGCTTCGGGTTTCTTAAAGTATTTGGATACCGACCCCGCTGCGTCGTCAGCTAGTTGCTTGCCTTTCTGGATCACTGGCTTTGCGTATTTCGCGCCAGCGGTCACAGCGGCAGCACCATAGCGTCGGGCTGCGGAAGTAGCGGCTACCCTAGCGCCCCCGAGTACGAGGGCTGCTGCGAGAGGTAGAGCCATAGTTATTCACCTGTTTGTTGTTTCATGTACCCCTGAACTACGTGAGGTGTTGCCTTACCCACGACCTCTTTCATCATCTCCTGCATTTGCATCGAGCGCTGTTGAGCAGCCATCGCTTGCTGTTCTGCAAGCTTCTGCTCAGGGGTCTTGATGAGACCGTCAGTGTCGATACCAAGCGAAGCACCCAAGCGGTCGATATAATCGCTGATGTTGACTTCACGAGCGATAATGTCGGGACTCAGGGGTTGTAGGTATTTCAGGAACATCGCAAGCTTGTTGAGGTCTTGCCCACGACCCAGAGCTTCCATACCAGTGATAATCTGGGGCTTGATCGTGCCCTTCGGCATCTGGGGCATCTTGCCCTGATTTTCCAGCCGATTGAGGACGTTCGTGATGAGAGGGAGTTGTAGTTCTTGAGATAGAATCGAATACACACCACCGAGAGCGCTTTCGAGTTCCTGAGCCATGAAACGGACTTCCTCAGCCGTCACACGTTCAGCATCGCGCTGTACAGAGGTGTTCAAAAGAAACGCGAAGGCAAGGCGTTCAGCGATGGACTTTGCCGTCTCCTGAGCGATCCGCAAGTCAGCTTGCTTCTCAAGTTGGAGGACAGTCACATCATCTTTGTTGCCTTGTACGAATGCACCGTTGGGCGCATCCGCGAGTACCTTCATCTTGGTCGTACCGTTGGGTCGAACCAAGAACAGGATTTTAGCAGCCGCAGCGCTACCTTCGACGATTGCTTGCGAGAGCGCTTCGAGAGACGCGAGGTCACCGAAGTACTCTTCAATGTAACCGCGACCATAGTCTTCACCGTCAACGCGAATGAATCGCAGAGGGATGAACGGACATTTGTCGGCGGGTACTTTACCCATGCTGTCGGGAACGATCTTTCCGTCAACCTCTTGCATGAGGTTCCAGAAGCCATTCTCGATATAGCAGTAGGTGTACAAATCTAAATTACGTTGCCCTTTATCGTTGGGGTCAGTCAGCAGAGCTTTCGCCGCAGGAGGAAGCATTTGGGGAGAGACGCTTTCCTTGGTAATCATCTCAAGGACGTTACCCATTGCGTCACGCTTCACCACAAAGCGATCCAAGCGGAATACCCTGATACCACCCGCAGGAGGCACGTACATCAGAGCGTTACCAGCGACAATAAGCTGGCGCAGAGCTTCGTAGACGGGCACACGCATTGCAGAGGTTTCAATCTCTTGCATTGCGGTACGCTCGATCTTCGAGAGACCCTTTTCCACCGATCCCCGCTTGTTCTGAGCGATGAGAGCGAGAGTCGCTTCATCGAGGCTCAGTCGGAAGAACGGGGAGTTCGGGGGGAGCAGAGCGAGGAGAAGTTTCGACGCAAGGTTATTCACACCACGAGCGCCGACAGCCTGAAAAGGCGTAGGGAAATCCGAGGATGCAGTATGACCTGCTTTGGGAAGGATCGCGGGGATAGTGAGTTCCGCTGCGCGACGACCTCGATTCAGAAAGGTTTCTCGTTCTGCTTCAAGCTGACTGTAACGATGAGCAACCGAGTTGGTTGCTGTTTCCATTATTAGCCCTTAGGTTGAGGGATATTCAAACCAGTAGCGCCATTACCACCCACGTTCGCGACGGACACATCAACACGCAGATTCTTGCGGTTGTCGGCACGTCGGTTGTTACGTTGGTCTGCCGCAGTCGCCGTGCCTTCGGCGGCAACACGAGCAGCAGGAGCGCTTGCTGGAGTAGGTGCAACGGCTACTGCCGCTGCGGGGTTTTGTTTAGGAGCGCCACCGCCCCCACCACCGCCACCACCACCACACATAAATTTCTCCTTAGGTTGGGATATTCAGACCGCTGAGACCCTTGGTTCCAGCGTCAGATTGCAGATCGACACGGTATTTCTTCGTGCCTTTCGCTTTGCTGCCAAGCTCGTCAGAGCGGCGCTTGGTCTTGGTGTCCAGTTCCAGATCAGGAGGAGCGGCAGCAGGTGCAGCAGGAGCGGCAGGTTCGGGTGTCGAAGGTGCGCTCGGCGCAGATGCTAGACACATATCAAAGTTCCTGTTCAAAAAGCTGGATCAGGAAATCCACGACGCTTCGTTGCCCCTGCAAAAACGCCACTTCCTCAGAGGTGATATTACGCTTTAGGGGGAGCTTGTCGGGAAACTCGCGATCCATGTATTCAAGTAACTCCTTGGTTAGAGGAGGCTTTCTTTGGCGTTCATTCATATAAAAACGTCCGATAACGATGAAAAATAGAAAATGGGGCATAGGGGGAGGGATTCGAACCCCCAACCTGCGGTTTTGGAGACCGCCGCTCTGCCAATTGAGCTACCCCCACACTAGGCTTACCAGCCCCATTCACCGCTCATTCCAGCGGCGTTGTAGTCCGTGACCGTCCCCTCAAAGAAATTCTTAAGGGAATCACCGTTGACGACCCAATCGAGCCACGGGAGCGGGTTTTCCTTGACCCCGAAGTTCCCTTTGAGACCGAGTTGAATGAGACGACGGTCTGCGATGTATCGGATGTAGTCTTTGACTTCCTGTGCTTTGAGACCTTCGATTTCGCTTTTCGAACTATAAGCCAAGTCGATAACCTGATCTTCCAGAGCCACAGCGTCTCGGAACATCTGGTAAATAGACTTCTTGAACTCATCGGTTACAACTTTCGGATGCTCTTCACAAAACTCACGGAACAGCTTGGTCATGCCTTCGACGTGCATAGATTCGTCGCGGATTGACCATTCGACGATTTCGCACATCCCTTTCATCTTCCCTACGCGCTGGTAGTTCAGAAGCATCACGAAGGCAGAGAACAAGCTCATTCCCTCGTTACAGGCGCTTTGGGCAATTGCCTTACCCAGACCGTGGAGGGTGTGGGTGTCGGCATCCCGCATGAACTCGATCTTGGTCTTCATTTCCTCATATTCAAGGAATGCGCGGTACTCTTCTTCGGCAAGCCCCAGAGTGTCATTCAGCAGCGCGTAGGCGCGTTGATGGACGAACTCTCGGTTGACGAAGCTGGTGAGCATTGCCCTGATCTCGTTGTTCTTGAACTTCGGCAGGAACAACTCGATGTAGTTTGTGCCCACAGCCACATCAGACTGCGTGAAGAGACGCAGGATCGAGGTGATGTGGTTCTTCTCTTCGGTGGTGATTGCACCGCCCTTCCATTGGGCTACATCTTCATGCAGCTTGGCTTCCCACTCGCCCCAATGGATTTTCTCGTGGGAGATTGCGTAGTCCACCGCCCAAGGATACTTAAACGGTTTGTACGCTGTTGATTCAGTAAGTAGACTCATGTTTACCCGTGACACGCAAGACATTCATCGGAATCTTTCAAGGCATTCCGTACGACCTTTTGCGAGATTTTATCAGCAGAAACCCCTGCCGTGGTTCGAAGGTAGTACAGACCCTTCAAGCCGCCCTTCCACGCCCTCAGGTGGATAGCGTTGACGTACGACTTGTCCGAGCCAGCAGGGAAGAACAGGTTGACGCTCTGCCCCTGACAGATGAACTCCTGACGGTGCGCGGCGTGATCGACCACCCAACCCTGATCGAGTTCGAAAGCGGTCTTGAACACGTCCTTCTCCCACTCGGAGAGGAACTCAAGGTGTTGGACGCTTCCGTCGTTCAGGATGATCGACTGCCAGACTTCGGCAGTGCTCTGACCCTTACTCTCCAGCAGCCGCTCCAGATGCTGGTTCTTGACCAGATGAGCGCCAGCGCGAGTGCGGTGGGTGTAGGCGTTGGACTTCATCGGCTCGATGGACGGGGAGCAGCCCACGATGATCGAGCTATTGGCATTGGGCGCAACCGCCAGTAGGTGGGCGTTACGCATACCAGTGCCCCAGAGGTCTTGGGGTTCGCCTTCGGACTTCGCGAGATACTGCGAAGCAGCTACAGCCTTCTCTTTGATTTCCTTGAAGATGCGGCGGTTCAGCGAGATAGCCAGCGGCGATTCCCACGGCAGCATATTCTTCTGGAGGAGCGAATGGAAACCCATCGCACCCAGACCCAGAGATCGTTCACGTTCGGCGCTGTACTTGGCGCGTTCGAGTACGTTCGGGGCGTGATCGATGAAGTACTGGAGCACGTTGTCGAGGAAGATGATCAGGTCACCTACCATGTTGGTGTCTTTCCAGTCGTCGTAGAACTCAAGGTTCACGCTCGACAGGCAGCACACCGCAGTACGATCTTTGTCAGTTACGAGGTGGATTTCGTTGCAGAGGTTTGATCCTCGAATACGCATACCCTTTGCTTTTTGGGCAGGGTTGAGCGCTTTGTTCGCGGTGTCGATGAAGTTGAGGTACGGCTCTCCCGTACGGAATCGAACTTCGATGATTCGCTGCCAAAGCTCCCGCGCCTGAACGGTTTCACGAACAGTAGCATCGTTGGGGTCGATCAGATTCCACGGCTTGTCATCAACCACGGCTTGCATGAAGTCGTCCGTGATGTTGATCGCGTTGTGGAGGTTGAAGCACTTACGGTTGGGGTCACCGCCCGTAGGCACTCGAATGTTGAGGAACTCGATAATGTCGGGGTGCGACACATCGAGGTAAGCAGCGTAGCTGCCTTTGCGTGTCTTGCCTTGTCGATAAGCCGTCATGTCAGCATCGACTGTCTTGAGGAAAGGAATTGGCGAGGGGGCAATGTCAGACGTAGAACGTACGTCAGACCAATGACCACCCACGCCGCCACCTTTAACAGACAACCACCGCAACTCTGCGGTATGGTCGATGAGACCCTCAAGGCTGTCTGGCACGTACGCCAGAAAGCACGAGATGGGTAAGCCACGAGGCTTCTCATTCGGCATCGGGGCATTCGACAGAACAGGCGAAGCGAACATGAACCAGCCCTTGGCAGCGTATTCGTAGATGCGCTGCGCGAGTTCCATGTCGCCGTAGCTGTACGCCACAGCAGCACGAGCAAAGGCTTGGTCGGGGGAAGTTTCCTCGGGACGCATATAGTAGTCCTTGAGGAGTTTAGAAGCCTGATCCGAGAAGGGGTATTGTTTTTCTTGTAGTTGAATGCCCAGATATTCCATAATTACCTTTTGTCACCGTTTCCTTGGAGCACACCGCGCTCCTTACGGTCACGGAGTTTTTCCAAATTCATTCGTCCGATTTCAGCCAAGCTGTAACCCAACTCGGAAGACAACTGAGCACAGAACCAGAGAATGTCTCCGATCTCATGTGCGGTCTCTTCAACGGGAAGGGCAGAGTCCTTACGGAACGTCTTGGCTACCTTTGAGCAAAGCTCCCCAACCTCACCTGCGAGACCCGTCGAGAGGTACTCTAGGGCGCGTTTCTTGGGGTAGATTGCAGTAGTTTGTGCGACCTGCTGGTACTCGTTCAAACCGAGGTCAAACAGGTCGAACTGGTGCGGTTCACTTTGCACCTTTGCAGCCGTCTCCGCAGCCGCATACATTTCGTCCAACGGTGTCGGTTTTACCGACGTGAACGGGTACGTGTGTGCTTGCATCAAATTTTCCTTTTAGATCAAACCAGAGAAGAAACATCAGACAGCAGATGGCGTGAGACAGGTGGTTGTTGCCCGTCTCAGGGTCGCGCTTCTCGCCTTCCCACCATGCAGTGAGGTGACGCAGCGTTGCGTCGTAGTAGCGAGTACGCGCCTCTGGGACGTACATCCAGTTGTCGGGGGCGTACTTCTGTGCCCCCTTGGTCAACACATCAACCACATCACCCATCACGCCTTGTGGCACGAGCGACCACTTTGGCTTCTCTTTGTCGAATTTCACTCCGAGAGTAGAGGTGGGTTCCATAGTATCGGTTTCTTTGTCTTTTCGTTGTACTCACCAGCACGTAGGATACGCGCCAGCCGAGCGTTCAATACAGCGTCGTCAGTAGTCTGCTTTGCTTTCTCGTAAGCAGCGACGACAGCTTTCCACATTGCTTTGGTGTCCTTAGGGTCGATCCCTTGGAGCACCTTGGTTGCACCAACTTCGCCTACGTTGTGAGCACCCTTGTAGTTGTCTGTGGTGTCACCCGTCAGCGTCTGCTTGAAGAAGTTGTAGTCAGCCATAGCCTCAGTGATGTGCAGCCACTCGCGTGTGTCAGGCACGTAGTGGATGGACGGGACAGTCTTCATGTCCTTGTCATCAGAGATCAGGGCGTACTCATTCTTCGGATCGGAGGCGAGTATCCCCATCGCATCATCAGCTTCGAGATTTTCCATGATGATAGTTGGGTACTCGTCGATCAGCCACTGACGCAGCGGCTTGAAGCACAGAGGCTTACGCACCGTGGCGCGGTTCGCCTTGTAGTCAGGGTACAACTCTTTGCGGAAGTTGTTGGTGTGGGACAGAACAATCTCAACGTGGGAGATGTCAGTGAGGAACTTCATGTGCTCGATGTACTGTTGAGCGCTGAGGTAGCACTCATCCTCGAAGCTATGAAGCGTCCACAAGCCACCTCCCCAATTGACGGGGTGCTCTTTCGATGCACCCACGCGCCAGCAAATGAGATCACCGTCCAGAAGGAGCTTGGTGATCTTATTTGACATAGGGGTTCCGCTTGTCGTCAACGACCAAGGCGAGACCCACAACGCCAACGATCATCAGAATGGCAATACCCACCGCGATGAACGAGGGGGTGAAGATGAGCCACCAAGACCAGTCGATCCAGCCCATGATTTTGGAGCAAGTGAAAATGATTGTGAGAGCGTGAAGCCACATACGTAATTTCTCCTTTAGCGTAACTTTTTAAGCGCACGAATGGCGGTAACAATGTCGGTGTCAAACCACTCACCACGGCGGTCAAACGAGACATCTTCGAGCAGCTTGTGGGCTTGCTCTTCGGCTTTGGCAGCGTCCTCAGCGAAGACGACGTACTCAACACGGTAGCCCCGATAGGGGTCACCAGTGTTTAGACTGTTGCAACGGTCATACGCATCCACTGCGCGACCACACTTGATCCAACCATCAAAGGCAGGGTTGGAAATCAGGTAGATGTAACCTTCCTTGCACGAGTCATACATTGCCAGAGCAGCCTTGCGGATTTGCTCTGCGGTCTGTCGAGGGTTGATGAAGCCCATCGCGATGTAGACCGCTTCGTGACCACCTTCTTTGTAGACTTCATGGAACGGATGGTTCGGGTTACCCACTCGGTAGCGACGACCTTGGATGGTCATTCGAGTGCGGTCTTCGAGACGACGATCAGTGTGTCTCTGCCCAATTTGCTCCGAACTTGTACTCACCATCGAGGGGAAGTCGGAAGTCGTAGTATTCACCTGCGAGTTTGATTGCTTGAATGCAGAGTTTTCCAATGAGTTCACTATGTTCTTTCTTGACGAGCACTTGTACTTCGTCGTGAACGTAGGCTACCTGTAGGTAGTCCACGCCATCGACCAAGCCGTGCTCTTTGAGGAGTTGATGAAATGTCACGACCCAACGCTTGCAAATAATAGCGCCAGCCCCTTGAAGTAGCGTATTAAGAGCAGCGTGAGCACTACGAATAGGCATATGCCTACCGTCCAAGCCACGGATGAAACCGCGATCTGCTGCACGTTGGACTCCGCGCTTGAGCTTATCCAGAGCAGGGGTCTTTGCAAGGAAAGCTTCTTTGAGTCTCTTTCCTTCCTTAGCTCCCTTCCCGATAATCTTTCCAATCTTCTCATCGCCAGCCCCATAGAGGAAGGCGTAGATGAAAGTCTTGGCGTTATCGCGAGTCGGCAAGCCAGCCGCTTCTTGGTTCGCGCTATGGATGTCACCTTCGAGGAGAATCTTACCGTACGTTCCTTCGTCGTACCGTGCCATAAAATGGGCAAGGCATCGGAGTTCGAGACCTGATACATCGCACCCCATGAGGGTGTATCCCTCTGGGGCGTAGAACAGCGCCCTACAGTCTTTTCCATACGAAGCCTTTACGGACGGCACTTGCGCCATGTTGGGGTTTTGGTGGGTACAACGGCTGGTCACAGCACCCATAGTCGTTACTTGACCATGAATGCGACCTTCCTTTTCAAGCTTGAGCCATGACTGTCTCCCCTCAGCCAGTTGTCCAATGCGCTTCTCAATGAGCAGATACTCACAGAGCAGCTTGGCTTCTGGATAAGGCAGCGTGTTCAGGACAGCTTCGTCCACCTTGGGTTGGTTTGTTTCCGTGAAGACCTTTGGCTTCCAGCCCTTTGCCATGAGCTTTCGCGCAATGTGATCACGACTTGATGGGTTGAATGTCACCCATCTGATTTTGGTCATCGGGCATCCAGCCGAGTAATGACCACGGGTGACCTTCGGAACGAACTCACCCTCAGACTCCCACCACGAACCGAATGCAGCCTCAAGCTCACGCTTTAGGTGCTCACGCTTGTCTTGTAACACAGCGTACAGTTCGACAGCCTTACGTACATCGAACGGGAAGCCATGCTCTGTCTGCTTTAGGCAGATGGCATGAATAGCGTGTTCGAGGTCGATGGCGTCTTGGGAGTATTCCTTCTCTTCAATCTTTTTGAAAAGCTCGTACGTCACGTCAACGTCGTTGGCGCAATAGTCGAGCATTTCAGGTGTGTACTCTTTCCAGTCAGTGGTTTCGTTGAACGAACCCTTGTGCTTTCCAAGACGTACGCCCCAAGCTTTCAAACTATGCGAACCAATCAGTGACGACGGGATTGTACCTTTGCGGTGCGCGTTGAAGTCACGCTCTTGGAGGTCAGACCAGATCAATCGAGAGAGCACTAGAGTGTCAGTCAGTTTGCCGTAGTACTTGAAGCCAGTGACTTTCTCTAACGCCTTCATGTCATACGCCATGATGTTGTGACCAATCAGTTCCTCAGCTTCTGCAAGGAGACTCAAGCCACTCTTAATCTGGGTAGGATCAAATCGGTATTTGGTATCAGTGTCGGGGTCATACGCCACAATACAGTGGATCGTTGACACCTTATCTAAGAGACCATTGGTCTCAAGGTCGAATATCAGTCGCATAGTCCTCTCGCTGGAGTAACGGAAAAAAGGAAACGGGGGTCAGCCCCTAAACCGACCCCCGAGTGTCTTGCTACTATTGGGCGACAGCCCTCAGGTCTAGAAATGGGGAAGATTCACGCGACCAAGTGTGTCTCTTATTTACGGTAGGCTGTTGCTCCTACCCGCCGAAGTGTGGGTAACGGACTAGGGAATGTCCGTCATAGCCATAGCGCCCTAGCTTTTGTTGGGCGATAACGCTTACAAAATGCGCGAGTTCAGGAAGATCGTCATGGCTTCCTTGGAATTGAACTCGTACTTCACAGTCTTACCGCTTTCGTTCAGCGCAACCGTGAAGGCATGAGGTGGGCGCTTCGCAATCACAGCCACAGGGATTTCCTGCGGTGCTGCTTCTGCCTTTGCTTCCTCAACCTTCGGTGCAGTCTTCTTTGTCATCACATAATCCTTGTCAAAAAACCTTGAGAGAATAGAACCCATCAATACTCCTCAGCAGCGTCTCCGTTGCCGAAGCCGCCAACCTCAGTCATACGACCAGTCTCTCGACTGTATTCGAGTTGACAGGCAACGCCTGTGTCACCAGTCCAGCGGTTCTTGAGAACCCGCAGGGTGGTAACGTCAGCTTCTTCGCCTTGCTGGTCGCGCTCCGCGCCAATAACAATGTCGCTCAACTGACCAATCGCGGCAGAGCCACGCAACTGAGCCAAACTTGTTTGAGCGCCTTCTTCGTGTCCCTTACCCTGTGGAGGGCGCTTGAGGTGAGACACGAGAACCATGCCGCACTTAAGCTCTTCCACAAGGGCGCGGAGTTTCGTCATGGTGTTGTCGATGAGGCGACGTTCGTCACCTTCGTCGATACCACTCACAACGATGGACAGGTGATCTAACACGATGAAGTCACACTCGCAGCCTCGCACGAGGTAGCGGATGCGGTTCATCAGGTTGTCGCTGTCGGTGCTGCCCCAATGGTCATACAGTTCGACGTGGGGAGCGAGAGCATCGAAATGCTCTTTGTACTGCGTCATGTCTTCGTGAGACAGGTGCAGCAGTTTGTTTGCGCGAATGCTCATCAAGCCAAGGGAGGTACGCTCAATGCTCTCTTCGAGCGCGATGTACCCGATCTTCTGCCCTTGCTCGATCAAGTGGTAGGCAATCTCACGGCAAATCTGCGACTTGCCTATGCCAGAACCTGCGGTGACCGTAACGATTTCACCTTTGCGAATACCTGCCGTCTTCTCGTTCAGTCCTTGGAAGGGGTACTGGAACGATGTGACGATCTTCGGTGAAGCGATGCGCTCCCAGACATCTTGCATCGAGACGATGCCGTCAGGTCTGAATGTCTTCGCGCTCCACATGGCGTTGATCAACTCAGCAGAGCGACCAGCCACCAACATTTCGTTGGCATCCTTGAGGGGAAGCGTTGCGATCTTTGCTCGGTTGGGAGGGAGTAGTGCAGCACACTCCTTCGCAGCCTCGATGCCATGCTCGTCATTGTCGAACATGAACACCACAGTCTCGAACTTACACAGCCACTCCAGATTCTTCTGGATGGCTTTCTTTGCGCCCTTAGCGCCTGTTGGGATCGAGACGACTGCCCACTTATTTCCTTGAACTTGCGACAGTGAGAGCGCGTCAATCTCGCCCTCTACGACAGTGACCATCTTGCCACCATCGCGCCAGAGGTGCATCCCGTAGAGACCAGCGTTCTTGGTGTCACCAAGGAACACGAAGTCTTTGTTCGGGAAGCGCACCTTCTGAGCTACCGTCGCACCCTGAGCATCTTTGTAATTCGCGATTTGAACTGCTTGACCTTTGTACCGACCCACGACGTAATCCCAGATACGGCACGTTTCAGCCGTGAGACCACGCTTAGATAGTTCACGCGCATGACCAGCCAGAAAGCCAGTATCCACGCTGCTATCGTCTTCTTGAGTTTCAGTAACATCCGTCATATCGCCTTTGAAATGTTTGTTGCACGAGAAGCAGAATGCGTGACCGTCTGAATAGACAGCCTTCGCATCGCTTGACCCGCAATGGTCACAAGGCTCATGCCTTAAGAACTCGGATTCATCTTTTCGTTCCACCACTTCTCCACGTCAAAAGTCGGACACGCTCTCCCTTTATCGAAGTCGCAATGTCCACGTACTTTCGCGTCGGGGTAGAGAACCTTAAGTTGATAGATCACTGTTGCCAGTGACTCCCACTGCGCGTCTGTAAAGTTGGTCTCTGGCTTTCCAGCCTCGTCGATACCGCCCACCATGCAAACACCTACGGTGTCTGCGTTTCGGTTCAGAACGTGCGCCCCGACTTCATCAATGGCTCTGCCGATTTCGACTTCACCATTGCGTCGGATCACGAAATGATACCCGATTTTCAACCACCCTCGCTGGCGATGCCACTGGTCGATTTCCTTTCGACCAATATCCATTGAGGGCTTCGTGGCGGCGCAGTGGACGACAATAAAATTCGTCTTACTTCGCTTGCTCATTTATCCATGCCTTTGGAATGCGACCTTCTGCGTATTGGAACCCATACTTCTCGCACCATTCCGCATTGGTCATCTTTGAACCCTGAACGCGCCCTTCGAGGCGCTGAAAGACCATTCGAATGTCTTTGTCAGGGTGTTGTTCTTTGACGGCTCTCATCTTCCGTTGATCGTCAGATTTGAACCATCCCTTGGTCTCGATGAAGATTCCGTTCTCCAGTTCGAAGTCTGGCTTGTAGTCGCGAAGGACAGCGTACTTGAGGCGTTTACCTTCGTACTCGAACTTCGCTCCCTGCATTCGAAGAAGCCGAGCTACCTCAGCTTCGAACTTGGATTTGAAAGCTGGCTCAGTAGTCGCCTTCGTCGTCGTCTTCGCTGTCGAAGGCTTTCTCGTTCTTGTTGCCATTCTTCGCTTTCACTGGGGTGTCCTCTTCTTTGGCGACGTAACCGTCCTCCTCCTCTTCTTCCTCGAAGTAGCTACCGCCACCCGAGTAGGCTTCCAGCTTGATCAGCTTGATCGCCTTGAGGCGCAGAGACACACCAGCGGTCTTGCTCGATGCCATGAAGTACTTACGAGGCTCGAAAGCGATCTTGGCGGTAGAGCCGTTACCGATGCGGAAGCCATCGTTGGTCACATCACCATCCTCATCAAACTTGAGGATCGGAGTGCCCTTCGAATCCAAAACAGCGGGGCGCTGCTTGTAGATTTTGCCTTCCTTGGTTTTGCCCTGAGCCTTGAGCTTGAACTTGAACTTAATCTCGCCCGTCTCATTGCCTTCGTCGTCAGTGACAACTTCATAGGCAGGTGCGGTCAGAGGCTTGCGCTTCGGATTCTCTTCGATAGCGTCAGCTTTTGCCTCTTCAACTAGCTCATCTAGTTCGGCGCACATTTCCTGAGTCGCAGGATCATCAGCCTTCAAATAAAAGTCGCATGAGTAGATACCAGCCTTGTCGAACTTGTAGTCAGGGGTGACCACTTTCGCCCACTCAACACGCCCTTTGGGGGTACGCATAAATTTGCTCACTCGCAATTTCTCCTAAATCGTATATTTTCGAATGTAGAAATCCACATCAATGCCCTCTGCTACGAGCTTCATGTGAAAATCAAGGGGGATGGGTTCTTCTTCTTCGATCAGTGCGATCAAGAAGTCGATCATCAAATCAAGCGTATCTTCACTCACCACTCTGCCTTTCCATAGTTTAGGAGCGTCAGCGCGTGAGCCAGTTGATCCCGATTGAAGTACACCTCACCAATGTCACCACCAAAATCGAGAATGACGATTTCGTCGTCTTCACGATCAAGAGTGACCGTTACGTCTTTACCGCTCTCGAACTTGAAGGTATCAAGGTCAAGAGTGAAGCGAGGGACGTAAACATCTACCGCGACACGTTCCATAGTTCCTCCGTTTTGTCTGGGCGATAATGCTACTAAATTGAATCAGTCCTTGAACTGCTTCGGTTTGAAGGGGAAAACCTCTGTCCAAGCCGCGAGGTGTATGACGTTACCTGCGGTGTCCTTGCAGTACGAGTACATCCCGTCGATGTGGTCGAAGAAGAGAAAGTCCTTGGTTGCGACAACCTCTACCCACGTCTTCGGTTCGACGTTGTAGAGTTCCTGAATGGGAAGACGCTCCCAATCTGTAATGTCAACTTCGCTGATCATATTGAATTTCCTTATCGAGTCTTACAGCGCCGATACGCGCCATGCGTTTGATTGTTTCCGTCAGATTTGCCATCGTCATCATCGCGACGGATTGATCTGGTTTGTCAGTACAGCCATTGCTGCCCCAATAGGCGCGGCAAACCACCCCTTTCGGGGTGTCTTCGATTGATATGAGTGCCTTCATAGAAGTCCGATCACATCGGGGTAGTGCTGCTCCAGCGCGACCTTGATCTTTTGAGCCACGTCGCGGTGCTCTTTCTGCGTCGATGGGTCGAGGCGTACCTTGAGGTAGTGAAGCCAGCTTCGGAGGCTACCCGTCATGTACATACGGCTCATCGTGTTGCCCTCTGGAAGCACGACACGAGCGCATTCCTTGGCGATGCCATTGGTGAGCGCCCAATTGTAGGCTTCCAGTGCAACCTCAGTGGCGCGTTGCTGTTTGCGTACCCACTCGTCTTGAAGCTCTCGGTCTTGCACCTCGATGCTGTTCTGACGGTTCTTGTGGTCTTGCATTCGACATTCGCGAATAGCGAACTGCGTTGCCACTGCGTAGCGTTGGCTGAACTCTTGGAAAGAGAACGAGCGGTGACGCAGAATCTGACGCGCAATGTCACGAGGCGTTTCGATTTCCACACACGCGCTGACCATCTCAAGAGGTGACCAGTGCTCATGCTCTACGAGGTACTTGATCAGCTTGCTGCCAGTCTCCTTGTTGTCTTGGTTCGAAGGGTTGCTCACACGAGCAATGTATGCGGTCAGGTCTTGACCATTGGGCGTTGCCCAGATGAGTTTGACTTTGTTCATTTCAGATTCAGGTAGAGACCAATTTGTGCGAGGGCGTAACCGACCCACATGAGTCCATTGCCCAACGCCCCCTTGTGCCACTGGAGGACACCTACGGTGAGGTATCCGAGACCCGTGGCGCTAACGATCAGCTTCTCGATCATACGTCCTCCGCAGGGACGTACTTGGTGTTGAGGGTGACGAAGCTGCCGTCCTTGTTGCGACGGATCACTCGCGAGGTACGCACCATGCGGCAACCAAGGCGGGGATGATTTAAGGCGAGAACACTTGCAACGATTGCCTCTGTGCCCTGCCACTTGAAAAACGTAGGTTCTCCCGCGAAACGTACGATTGGTTTTAGTTTCCTCATGCTTTTCCTTTTTGCTGTTCGACCAACATGAAGCGACCAAGTGCGTGAAGCAGGTAATCAGCCTCCGAGTAGTCGAGACACACGTAGTTGTCCTGCTCCGCTGAATTGAACGACGGGAAATGGGCGATGTACCCATTCTCCGTGTCCGTGACTGTCGCAAGGATTTCTCCTTTGACGTGGCTGCTCCACATTCCATGCTTGTGAGCGCGGATGATCACCTTGTTGCGCTTTTTCTTGATTGAATACTCCACTGCAATATCTCCTGTATCGTAACAATTAAGCGAAGAAGAAGTCGGATTCCAAGACCCTGTTCAGGTCGAGGTTGCCTTTGGAGGGAACCTCAGGGACATCATCAACCACTTCCAGCGCGTTCTGACGGTACTGCTCCAGCACATCGTTCTCCGTGTACATCCACACGAACGACTCACGGATCAGTCGAGCCAAGACAGGGGTGTCTGCGGCGTGTGTGCCGTAGCTGTCGTGGATCATCGCGAAGGAATGGATGCCTTCGTTGACCGCCTTGGTGATAGTAATGGTCATCGCTGCTGCGTCCATCGAGTGAACGAAGTTGGGCGAGGAACCCTGCACCGCACGTCGCTTGTCCAGCTTGGTGAGGTCAAGCTCGTTGACCGTGGGCATGATCAGCGTGTTGTCGATGTATGTCTTGATGCGACGGTCTTCGACAGACGGGTACTGCTGTTGCACCACGAAACCAGACGGGGAAGTCCAGATCAGAGGTAGGTTGAGCTTCGACACTCGCGCAGCCACGTCCTGAATCCAGTCCATCGCCTTACGAGCCGACACCACCACTTCGCTGATCGCATCCCACACGTAGGTCGTGAGGTACTGCGAAGGCTTGAAGAGGTCATCTCCCCAAGGGCTGTGAGCACCACCCTCGATCTTCTCGATGATGTATTCCTCGATGTACCCACGGCACGAGAAGCGCTGACCACCATAGGGCACGACCATCACAGGGCGCTTGCAGGTCTTGCGGTTGATACCGAACTCAAGCCACTGCTTCGCCATCTCATCGCCGCGCTCTGCGTCAGCCTTGACGTGCTCGATCACACGGTCAGCCACCACTTGGTAGATGTCCTGCGGCTTTGCGAAGGGCATCAGGTTGGTTGCAGCACCACCCACTTCATCCAGCAGTTGAGCGCTGAAATGCTGCAAGCCGTTGTTGCTGCCGTCCATGCCGATAGGCAAGCGCGACATGAAGCCGAAGCCCTCACGGGTGTAGCCAGCCCACTCCATGCAGAAGGCGAGGAACATCCAAGGGTCATCCGCTTCGAGCCACCAGCGGTTTTGCAGGGGATCGTCAGCGCACTCCAAGATGCGGTCAGTGTTCAGGTAGACGAACAGTTGACGGTCTTGGAAAGACACCTTGTCGTTGCCGAAGCTGTTCGCTCCGTGGATTGCCAGCCAACCAGCTTGCTCTTCGTTCTCGATGGGCTTGCCCTCTGCGAAGTGCAGCAGCGCTTTGGCGTAGGACGTGCCCTGAGGGGTCAGGAAGGGAACTACGGTGTACTTACGACCACGGAAGTCCATCTGGTAGGGGAAGTAGAAGCCCTCGTACTTGGAGAAGCGTTGAGCCAGTTGCAGTGTACGTGCGAACTGGATGCGCTTGCTCTTGATACGAGCGTTCTGCTGGTGGATGCGCGAAGCCATGTGCTTCCATGCGACGAAGCGCTGGCGCTGGTCTTCGGTCATCGCGTCCTTGTCCAGATTGGGGAACGGGGACGGAGGGATCACGTTGTCGTTGCGCTGAGGCAGGTCTTTCCAGACAGCACCGCTGTCCCATGCAGCTTGCATCACGTCCAGCACCTTGTGGTTGACTGACCACTTGGTCTGCTGGAGCGCGTTCACAGCGGCGTACTCCATCGGCATATCGTGGTTCTTCATCTCCTCAAGGTACTTGCGGTTGTACGTCTTGATGAGCGGCAGGGGGCGCAGAGTCTCGAAGTGGTAGCCACCACCAGTCGGCTCTGTCCAATCCTTCGGGGGAACGACAGTGGGGAGGTAGAACGGGGACAGGAGTTCGCCGTTGCGATTCACCTTTTCGATCCAGTCAAGGGTCTTCTCCGTGGCAACCACGTAGGTTTGACGCTGCTTGCGTCCGTAGACCTGTGTCTTGACTTCAACGATACCCGTTTTGGTCACCAGCAGATCGATGAGCTTACAGCCCAACGACAGCTTGTCCGTCTTCGACCACGGTTCGTAGTCGATCAGCGCCTTCTTGTTCATCGTGTGGATGATGGCGTAGCGACGGAAGTGACGGTTACTCGTGCGCTTGGTCACCTCGTTCTGGATGACACGGAACCAAGCCTTCTCCTTCTGCTCGAAGATCGAGAACTTGAACTCGTCCTCCAGTGCGCCAGCAATGGTCATAGCCACCTTGGTCAAGGAGGCACGGTTCGACACACCATCGATGACCATTTTCAGCGTAAGGAACGCTGCCTTGTGGGGATCGATGCTGTTGAGCATGGGCGCTGTGAGGTGAGACCTACCCTTGCCACCCGAGAAGGCATCCTCAAGGAATTCCTTGATGCCATCTACAACGGCTTCTACGGAGTGCTTCATCAGAGTGATACCGTAGAGGGTAGTAGCTTCTGACTTACTGTTCTTAGCCTTCTCAAGATTCTTGTAGTAGGTATGTACAGTTACGTCTTTCATCTCTTCTTCTAGAGATTTCTGTTCTTCCCAAAGATTCATTTACTCTCCTGTTACTGGGGTTGGTTTGTCTGGGCGATAACGCTGATCAATTAAAACGGGGCGTCTTCGACGGTTGAGAAATCGAAGCGAGGCTTTCTTGGTTGTCGCTTGGCGGTGATCGTCCACCCCTCTCGGAGTGCGACCCACGCTTCGGCTTCTTCCTTGCGGTGAAAGACCCTCATCAGGTCTCCTTCCTCGTCTCTAACTTCGTATCTCATGCCACCTCCTACGCCACATTGAAGTGTCGAGCCACAAAATCTGTACGGTATCGTAACAAATGGATGAATGCCCAACACATCGTGGATTATACACGAAATTTCAAGCGGTTGGGGAATGTTTGCGATTGGGGAAGTTTGTGGCAGTGGATTTTGAGTCTGGTGCGGGTGGTCGGATTCGAACCGACACGCTTGAAAAGCAAGGGTTTTTGAGACCCTCGTGTCTACCGTTTCACCACACCCGCGCCACAGCCACTGCCACAAACTCAGTTCAGAAGATTATCAGTCTAGTGCCGAAATTGCATCTGCCAGATTGGACGGTGCGAGGTGGGCATACCGCATTGTCATCTGGATTGTCGAGTGGTTCAGGAGCTTGCTTACCGTTTGGATGGGGATGCCCTTCTGAACCAGCCGAGAGGCGAACGTGTGCCGCAGGGTGTGCAGAGATACATCGTCCAGCCCAAGGTGCTCCACAGCGCGGCTAAAACGCTTCTGGAGCGCGTCGTAGGGGGTGGGGAATAGCTTCCCCTGCCCATGCCTCGAAATACGCTCTGCGATGATAGTTGAGGCGCGTTTGGTGAGCGGGATGGTGTGGTCGCGTCCGTTCTTGGTGTCCCAGATGGTCACCTGACCGTTGCGAACGTCCTTCCCCTCCATCTTGAGGAGTTCCCCGCAGCGTACTCCAGTGTCCAACAGCACCGCGCAGCACTCGAAGAGGTCGTGGTCTGACCAGTTCAGCGCGATTAGGTTGAGGAGGTCGGCTTCCTCACCCTTGGTCAAGAAGCGCAGCCGCCCTTGGCTCTCCTTCTGCCGTGGGATGTACGGCAGCTTCTCCAAGGCTTCGCTCTGGTGCGCGTACTTGAGCACCTTCGAGAGCGCCGACAGCTTGCGGTTGATCGTGCCGTTGGCGTTGCGATGCAACTTAAGATGTTCGATGTAAGCCGCCACCCTCTGCGTAGTAATTTCGGATACGTACAGATTACGACCAAAGAAAGCGAGGGCAGCATCGCAGTTGAGTTGCACCGCTTTCTCAGACTTCGTGTCACGCCAGTGGGCGGCATGGCAGCGATCTACGGCTTGTGAAAGTGTCCAATCCTTCGAGCCGATAATTTGAGGAGCCTCCCTGCCCTCCAAGATAGCCAGCCTTGTTGATACCTCCCAACGCTCTGCTTCGTCGCGTGTGGGCAGGATACGGCGCTTACGTACGCCATTGACGGCGACGTATGCTTCGAACCCCTTCCCTCGTGGTGTAATGCTCATTCGATGGTCTCCATAAGTGTTGCCAGTACACGCTTGCCCTTGGTTGTCAGGGCAATGCGTTTGCGAACTCTGAACATTGGGTCTTCCTGTGTTTCGAGTAGTCCATGTCCTCCTTGTGATTTTACACCAAATTCGGTCAGCTTGCTGATGTTGCGCGAGGCAGCAGCCGAAGACACTCCCAAAGCCGTGCCAATGTCCTTGATCGACACGCCATCAGGCTTATCCGCGAGGGATGCTGTGTAGAGGAACGAGAGCACCGTTTGAACGGGCATCTCGGGATCGAACTTCCTGAACTCCTCGACAGCCCTGATGAGCTTCTGGAGGGTCTTGCGGTCTATAGCAGCCATGACAGCACCACCAACCAATCCCAGATTTGAATGTACAAGTCTCTGTCGTCGCGTTCGTACGCTATAACACATTTTGCGTTAGCGCAACGATTAACTGAGACCTCGAACCAGCGCGTGTGAATTAACATTGTTTGCCCTCCAGAGGATGGTGGACTTAGAGGCAGGAGTCTAACAATCGGTTGACGATTGAATGTCGAATTCAGAATTTGGATCGCAGCCAAACTCTGGGGCTGAAAATTTAAGCACCCCCCTTACCCCATGATAGTATTGCGCCCACCCGCGAGGCGTAACGAGCGCAGCGAGAGCAGCCGAGCAAGTTTACGGCGAAGCCGCTGATGTTCAGTGAGCGTAGCGAACGTCAATCTCTGCCGAAAAAAAAAGGCGCAAGCCGAAGCCTGCGCCTTACTTACGACGAATCATGTCGATGATGCCAGCCAGCAGAGCACCGAAGCAGATAAGCCAGTAGATGATTGTGAATGTGTGTTTATCAATGGACATGGTAAGAGACATTGCGAATGTCTCTGTCCCAACAAGCACGGCATTCCTTGCATTGGTTCTCCTGCATCGGGGCACGACAGACGAAGCCGATAGGCTGAGTCTTGTGAACCGTTGAGGTGTTGGCGAAGCGCTTGGGCGCTGGCTCATCGATGAGTTGAGCCGATACGCGAACCACGAGGTTGTCAGGGAAGTTCCCGAACATCTCGTTGAACTGCTCGACGATCTTGTACTCACGAGTGGGTAGCCAGTGCATCACTTGAGGTGTTGCTTCTGCGACGTACACGATCTTCATTAGATGGGCTACGGACTGTAGATCGCCCGAGTCATGCCAACGAAAGTATGTGTCGCCAGTCGAAGCAATGAGCGCAGCCATTGCGGAGACCCAACGAGGGTCATTGATCGATGCGGCACGTTTCTCCATAGCTTGTTGCACGTTCTTGAAGAGGTATCTCCCCTTGAGAGCGTAGCACGTCGAGCAAACGGAGTTTGCGACGTTGCGAAGCTTGGAGCCAACGTCACACATTGCAGCGGGGATGCTGTAACCGTGGCAAGGCATTTTGCTTGGTTTGGACAGAGTGCCGACGATAGTTTCGGCTTGTTTACGAGTGAAGTGCATAGGCACGAGAGAGATAGACTGCTGCATCATGCCACCTGCTTGATGCGATAGCCCTCTGGTGCGATTGAATTCCAGATTGAGTAGTCTGGGTCTAATTCGCGTTGCATACGGCATATTGCATCGCGTTGAGCTTTTCCGCGACACCATGCGCTGTAGTCATCAGAGTAGTCGTAGCTCCAGTCGTGATGAGCCAATGCTGCTTTGTATTGTTCCAAATCGGACATGATAGTTCTCCTTAATCAATGATTTCAACAGAAGCGTGGGTTTCAATCCACACATGAGCGCCGCATGAAAGCGGCGATTCAGGCGAGTACACAATTTCTGACTCGCCATGAATTTTAACACGGTGCGCGTAGTCGTTTGACTTGTACGTTTTTACCGTGAGAACTGGCAGGTTTTCGCCAGTCTTTCGATTGTGTTTGATGTGGTGCTGGTTGACGTGAATGATAGTTTTCATTTCAGTGACTCCACATCTGCGGTTACTTGTTCGAGAACGGATTCGCGAGAACCGCGATACCCCATGTCTTTGAGGATTGCGTAGGCTGTACGACCACGACTGACGCGCATACCGTGGAGTTCAAGACGCAATGCGGAGCGAAGCGCAGCGAGGCGAAACGCGAATATTTGTTCACCGACGAGGGCGCTCATGCTGCCTCCACACGGTATTCGCGAGTGATCGCACGGCGAATGATCATCATCACGCCAAATTCAGGGTCACGTAGACCAGATGCTTTGGCAGCTTTGAGCGTTTTGAAGGTGTGCTCCACACCGTTGTGTTTGATAACCCAAACGATGCGTTTGGTGATTTTTTGAATCGACATGATAGTACTCCTTGAAAAAACAGATGAATGAAAAGGGAGCCGAAGCCCCCGCTATTACCACCAAGAATTGTAGTATACGTCCTTGCCAGATTGGATTGCAGCAATTGCTTTGCCAATGAATGCGCCAGTTGCCTCGATGTCTTCGGGATAAATTTTGGGTGTACCGAAGAAGAACCCAGAGCGAGGCTCTAGGCGATTGTTGATGAGATCGAGCGAAAGCATCGCGAGATCATCGAGCGACAAGCGCAGCGGAATGCAATTGAAGTTGCCTTGCGCTTCGGGATTGCGTTCACGGTAGAGGTCTTCCATCCAGCCGTGCAGCGCGTTGAACTTGCGCCAGTACGCAATGTCTTCGAGTTTAACGCCCTCGGCAATCGAGGTGTCAGTGTTGTCGCTGTGCTTTTCAACAGCGTAAGCGTACATATCGAGTCCCATGTGAATCTCCTTAAGCGAAAGTGATAGTTTGACCAGCGCAGCGCATACGCAGCACGTTGGCAGCTTTGAAAGCACGGATGCAGTCGTCACGCCCGTTGCGATGCAACAGGTTGTTTTCGAGCACTGGGTAGTGACCCCGAATGAGCATCGGCTTGTACAAGAATTTGCAATTGAGGGTGCGTTCGCGACCATCGACGGTGACGAAGGTCACCGAGAAGATGCGTCCGTTGGTGTTACGCAAGAACACGAAAACACTGATGATCTTTTTGATCTGATCGATACGGGATGAAAACATGATAGTTCCTTATGAGAAGAAGTTACGATTACGCAAACATTGACTCAACAGAAGAGCGCAGCTTGAGTTGTTCTGGGGTGTACTCAGGGCGTTCCCATTTGCCATCGACAAGCACACCAGCGATGTCGTGAGCGTAGATGGAGCCAGTTTCGGTGTAGAAGCCCTCGACAGTAGCCATGCGGATGTTGCCTTTGCGATTGTCTTCAATGGTAGCTTGCCAGCCATTGCGAAGGACAATGCGTGTGCCTTTTTTCAGATCGTTCGTTTTCATGTATTACTCCTCAGAAGCCAATTGTTTCTCGACAGAAGCGCGTTTTGCAGCGCGTTCAGCAGCTTTGCGGTTGTCGTGCATATCGATGAGATAGCTAGAGACAGCCAGCGAGTCAGACTCAGCGTAGTGGTAGTGTTCGCCATCGCTGTAGTGATAGTTGACGTTGCTGAGTTCAGCAGCCATGCCGATGAACTTGCGGATGTCCTCAAGTGTCCAGTGCGAAGGCACTTTGAACTTGGTGTAGCCGAGAGAAACGATTGCGGATTGTTTGGTCATGGTATTACTCCTTGAAAAGACCGACGAGCGCTGCTGAGGACATGATGCACGTAATGGCAGCGAAGAGCATTACGGCATTGCGATACGGGTTGAAGCCCGTGATCATATCAACGGCGCACCAAAGCCCTGCTGAAAGCAGGAGCGCAGCGCCGAGTAACTTGATGCGATTGATGAGCATGATAGTTCCTTATGTGGGAAAAAGGCTTATTCAGCCTTGGATGCTGCGCGATACAGCTTACGGAGAGTGACCAGTTGTTCCTGAGCCTGTGCCAGTTGATCTTCGAGATAGGCAATGTAGCCATCAGATTTCTCTTGCTCGATAGCAGCGTTGAGTTTCTCTTCGAAGAGGAAGACACGTTCTGCGGACTTCTTGCCCCAGAATTCACAATTCTTCATAAAGCCTTCGAGCATCACCTTCTTGGTGAAGTCGTCAGCGCTTTCGATCAGGGTCAGGATGTCTTGGTTCATTTGAAATCTCCGTGTTGGTTAATGTGCCGCGTAGCGGTGGATACCAACTAAAAACTCGGACAAGCACGGAGCGAAGCGGAGAACAAAAAAGTTTATGAGTAGAGGAGGCGCGCAGCGCCGAGCAACGGAAAGCGGAGCGAAGCGGAGCGGTAAAGTTTTTTGTGGTGCTTGTCTGAGTTTTAACGGAGCGAAGCGGAGTGATAGTTGGTATACAGTTTACCACATTAGCCAACACGGAGATTTCATTCGAGGTGAACCAAGGCATCCTGACCCGTGCGCTGATGACTTCACCAAGAAGGTGATGCGGTGGCACACCACTGGTTTTGCGTTAGGGATCGAACCCGAAGGGCGAGTGTCGCGCAGCGACCGAGTGCGGAGCATGAAGAGCCCGACCTGAGGGACAGAACGCACGGAGCAGTGAGAAGCGAAGGCTTCGAGCAGCGACAGCGTTATGACCCCGAAGGGAACGCCCAGAGACAGATGGTGATAGTACAGGATGGTGTCTAGGAAGCGTTAGAACGCGCTGTGAGGCACACTTGAGGTGTGCTTGAGGGTAAGCCTTGGGTGTACGCAATTAGAGGCGTATTGAGGCTGTGCTTGAGGATGATAGTTGAGGAGACCTGAGGTGTGATCTGAGGTGTGATCTGAGGTGTACTGAGGTGTAACGAAAAAAAAATTGATGGGAAGACAAAGAGACGTGAACACCGCAGGGTGCGCTGAGGTAAGCAGCAGAGAGCAGCGATGGACACTCTAGGTGTGCTCTAGGTGATTCATAATCCGATGCGATGCTATATAAATCAATGACTTACGTGTGCCTGTGGCATAGCTTGTGGCGTGTTGAGGTGTGGATGAGGTCAGCAGAAGGGAAGACCCAACGGCATATGGGGGGAGTTTGCTCACCCGCAATCCGAGGAAGGATTTCATATTTTTGCACTAAACATTCGACCCTAAAGGAACACCTCAGGACACCCCTATTGCAATTTATCAGCAATCTCGGAGAGAGGGGGGAGGGAAGCTTTAAGATAACCTAAGGTGTTCTCACAGTTCGTACTTATAGTAGGAGACGTAGTAGTCTTCCTTTATATGTATTCTCTATGAGACACCTATAGGTTCACTTAAAGGGTCTATGGGTTAAACCTAGAGGTTCTATTCTGGCTTACCCATGTAGATTGCCTAGATGGTTTGTCTTTCAAGAAGAAGGCGTTCGACATGAACTTGTCTAGTTCGTCTTGGAGCAGTTGCTCCTTACGGTCTTTGATCTGTTCGTCTGCCTGTGCAGCCATCTGATCGACCCAATACTGGACAGCGATGGCGAGAGCATCAAGACGGTCATCGTGACTTAGAGCACCCTTGTCTCGCGTGATGCGAGTCATCTGGTAGAACAGCATATAGCGGGTTGCTTTGTCGGCACTGTAGTGTCCGACGCTCTTGTAGTCGGCTTCAATCACGCCTTGGTCGATGATCAGCCTGTGCTGGTTCATCACTGGCTCCAGCACGTCCACGATCCGCTTTTCCTTCTGAATCGAGTGTTTCACCTCTTCGACGGAAACGGGGAAGGTCTTCTGGAGGTACGGCTTGAGCAACTCCGAGAACATACCGTCACCAAAGTTGGCTTCGATGATGATCTGGTTGACCTTGTGGGCTTTCGCTAGGTCTGCCAGCGTCTGGAGCGTCTCGGGGCTGTAGCCACCTTGGAGACCACCCGCAGCGACCACGTAGAGGTTACCGTTGAGCATCTTGACGATGGCGTAGGATGTCTCGTCTGCGCCGCGACCTGCGGGGTCGATTGCCATGACACTTCCAGTGTACTGAATCCACTCTCCGATGATCTGGAGGGGGCTGTACCACTTGTCGCCATTCAAACCGACGTTCGGCAAGTCTGACAGGACGTGCATCGGGTTCTTCGTCCAGATGACGTTCTCGGGAGCCTTCTCAGTGTTGCAGGACATGACCACAAGGTCAGACAGCTTCAATGGGTAGCGATCTTGGTCGGACAGGCTGGTGTCCAGCATGAACTGGAGCGAGAAGCCAGAGCGCCCATACGACAACTCACGCTCAAGGAGGTCAGCCTCATCGAAGCGCTTGGGGTCAGTCGGACGACCAGCGAGCTTGGTGTCGCGGTCTAGGGCATCTGCCAGCATGGGAGCCAAACGGGTTCCCATACGGTCACGTTGAGCTTCCAGTGGGTAACGGGCACACCAAACGCGAACCTCGTAGCCACGCTCAGGGAGAAGCTCGTAGATCGACATTTCGGTCTGGGGAGTGCCCAGATAAATGATGCGACCATCAGGCTTCAACACAGCGTCGAATTCCTTGACGCTCTCAGCCAGCTTCTCACGCATCACCTGCGTGGCAGAGTTGTTCGGAATCTCAATGTCGTCGGCTACAATGATGTCAGCGCGGGAACCCGCCAACTGACCAGTGATACCCACGGACTTCACCGAAGGACTGTGGGAGGCTTTCGCGGGGGCTACGTCAAAGGCGATCTTGGATTGTCGCTGACCCTCGCGGGGTTTCAGGTGCGCCAGTATTGGCATTTCGGTGATCAATCTTTGCGTGAACGTGGAGAAGTCATCAGCACGTTGCTTGGACGCAGAGACCACCAGCACCTTGCACTCGGGGTTCAGCAGTAGCTGGTGCACCACGAAGGCAGAGGTGATGTAGGACTTTCCGACACCTCGGAACGCCTCAATGATGCACCGACGAGGTGCATTCTGGAGGTACGAGGCAATGTCGTACTGTACAGGGGTGGGGTCGGGAAGGTTCAGGTGCTTCCAGACCATGTACATGAAGTTTCGGAAGTCCCGTAGTTGTTCTGGAACTGCGGGAGTAGTCATAGGATCGATTTTAAGGGGGGTAGGAGGCGCGAAAAGGGATGGGGGTATACCAACCCCTCACCCCGTGCCTCGCGAGTCTTGCAGGACGTTTTATCCGTGCTTACGGATTGGCTCGACATTGAACGGCAGACTGTCCACCAGATTGCCCAGAGGCGATCCAGCGACAGGCAACGCTTCGATACCATTGTCCTTCAAGAACTTTATTGCAGCAGTCAACTCGGCAGCACTTGCCTCGCCAGACATGACTTTGTTCAGTAGGTCTTTTGCGACAGCATCGTGGAGCGAGTTGAGGATGTCCTTAGATGCGGTCATTATTTCCTCACTGTCCGTTTCGAGCGCGGTTCTTGCTCTTGCTTTGAATCCGTAGATTGCTCAGGGCGTTGTTGGTTGGGTTCATGTCTTTGTGGTCAACGTCTTTACCGTCACCCTTGTGAACCTTGCCTTTTGCTTCCATGAGCCTACGGGCTTTGTTTCGTGCAGCCCGATTGCGAATTTGCTCGGGCTTGCCTTGGTAGTTTGCGTATTCTTTCTTATAGTTTCTCACGGGACACCCCCTGAGTCTTTTCGATTGTGCGGAGACCGCCCAAACCGAGGAGAGAAAGAACAAGCGTCATCAACTCACCCGCGCTCATCAGCGGAGGGAGTTCAAGAGATTGGTCGATGAAATAGGCGACCATTCCTGCGAAAGGGTAGATCAAGAAGTGGTAGGTCAAGCCCACCGCACAAATCCAACCAATGGCAGGTCGCCAGCCAGCGACAAACACCGAGGGATGTTTTGCTTCCTCGATGTTCGTCATGGCTTGTAGAATGTGCGGCTCTTGGAGAACCTTCGTCAGTTCGAGCTTTGCTTTGTTGCGCTCGTCATCCGACGTGAAGAGTTTGTCGAGACCACCAATGATACCCTCCGCAAGACCTGCAACAGCGTCTGCGGCGATTCCCATTGTCTTTCCTTTAATAACCAGCGCCAGCGTAGGAATCCACGGCAGCATCTGTGGTTTGTTTCTTCTTGTACTTGCTGGTGGAGGTATCGTACTCCACGCTGTCGGTGATGTCCTTGTTCGAGGAATCGTACACCTTGCTGTACTTTTCAGTTCCCTTAGTCACGTCTGCGGTGGTGTAACCAGCACCGTCAGGTGTCTTAGGGGTTGTGCTGTAATAATTCACACCAGAATCGAGACACATATTAGCCCCCGAAAATCAGTTTGAATGTCTTGTCTAGACCCATGAATTGAGCCGAGACAACGGCAGCAGCACCCATAGCTAGGTACTTGATTTGGTTGAGCGTCTTCTCGATTGTGCTGATGCTTTTCTCAAAGATACGAGCTTCGTCACGCATTTCCTTCAACAGGCTGTCGGTGTTGTCTGCTCGAAACTCCAGCCTTACGACGCGATGTTCGAGTTGTTCCATTTTTCAAATAGTCGGTGAGTTCTTTGTGATTGTCGTTGAAAACCGCCAGTAAGCCAGAGGCGAGTGCGACCACTTGTTGTTCGGTGAGTTCCGTACCCATAGTTTCATCGA
>VFQS010000492.1_pt1 | contig 43592 bp, 44 predicted proteins | sample 3512361 | NCBI WGS metagenome assembly VFQS01 (sample SAMN10412375, study PRJNA504923) | tailings metagenome | isolation source: Relicate 1 Philex TSF3 active mining | place: Philippines
CTAATCTCACAAGTCTTGACTTAAGCTTTAACCAATTAACAAGCCTTCCAGAGACAATTGGACAACTTACTAACCTCACAAGCCTTGACCTTCGCAACAATCAATTAACAAGCCTTCCAGAGACAATTGGAGAACTTACTAATCTCACAAGTCTTGACTTAAGCTTTAACCAATTAACAAGCCTTCCAAAGACAATTGGAGAACTTACTAATCTCACAAGACTTAACCTTCACAACAATCAATTAACAAGCCTTTCAGAGACAATTGGACAACTTACTAACCTCACAAGCCTTGACCTTCGCAACAATCAATTAACAAGCCTTCCAGAGACAATTGGACAACTTACTAATCTCACAAGCCTTGACCTTCGCAACAATCAATTAACAAGCCTTCCAGAGACAATTGGAGAACTTACTAATCTCACAAGTCTTGACTTTGGACGTAATCAATTAATAAGCCTTCCAGAGACAATTGGAGAACTTACTAACCTCATAATCCTTGACCTTAGTCATAATCAATTAACAAGCCTTTCATATGCAGTTGGACAACTTACTAATCTCAAAAGCCTTAACCTTAGAGCCAATCGATTAACAAGTCTTCCATATGCAGTTGGGCAGCTTACTAATCTGATAATCCTTGACTTAGGCTTTACTCAATTAATAAGTCTACCAGATATGGTTGGACAGCTTACTAATCTGACAACTCTTGACGTTAGTGGTAATCAATTAACAAGCCTTCCAGATGCAGTTGGACAACTTACTAATCTGATAAGCCTTGACTTAGGCTTTACTCAATTAACAAGTCTGCCAGAGATAATTGTGCAACTCAAAGATCTTTCATATCTTGACCTTAGTCACAATCAATTAACAAGCCTTCCAGAATGGATTGGAGAACTAACAAATCTACGATCCCTTGATCTTAGAAACAATCAGTTAATGAAATTGCCGCCAGAATTTGGGAAATTGCGACTTACTCGACTGACCTTTGGCAACAATCCTTGGCAAAACCTCCCACCAGAAATTAGGCGTGGCGGTGTTAAGGCAATCCTGAGATTTTGTCAGCAACTGACTGATGAAGTCGATCATCTCTATGAAGCCAAGCTTTTGATTATTGGAGAAGGCGGAGCAGGCAAAACCACCCTAACCAAGAAAATTCAAGATTGTGATTATCAACTACAATCTGATGAAGTTTCGACGGAAGGTATTGATGTGATCCGTTGGCATTTTCCACTTCAAAATGGCAAGGAATTTCGTGTGAATATTTGGGATTTTGGCGGTCAAGAAATTTACCATGCTACCCATCAGTTTTTTCTAACCAAGCGTTCTCTCTATACCTTAGTTGCCGATACTCGCAAAGAAGATACTGATTTTTATTACTGGCTAAATGTTGCCGAATTGTTGAGTGAGAATAGTCCTTTGTTCATCATCAAAAATGAAAAGCAGGAGCGCAAACGAGAAATTAACGAGCGACAATTGCGCGGTGAATTTACCAATCTCAAAGAAACCCTTGCGACTAACTTTGCCACCAATCGCGGCTTGCCAGAAATTCTCAACAAGATTCAGCATTACATTCAAAACCTCCCCCACGTTGGTACAGAACTACCAAAAAGCTGGGTTAATGTGCGAGAAGCCTTAGAAAAGAGCGATCGCAACTATATCAGCTTAGATGAATACCTGAAAATTTGTGAGGAAAATGGTTTTACTCGACAAGAAGACGCTCTGCAATTGAGTGGATATCTCCACGATCTTGGAGTCTGTCTGCATTTCCAAGATGACGATCTGCTAACACGCACCGTCATTCTTAAACCAACATGGGGAACTGATGCCGTCTACAAAGTACTAGACAATTCTCAAGTCGTGGAAGCTCTAGGCAGATTTACCCGTGAGGATTTGAAAATAATCTGGCATGAAGACAAATACACCACCATGCGACCCGAACTTCTACGCCTGATGATGAACTTCAAACTTTGCTATGAAATTCGTGGCTCCCAGAATGTCTATATTGCACCTCAATTGTTGACTCCCAACCAACCAGAATATACATGGGATGAAGAAGAGAATTTGTTCTTGCGCTACGAATACGAATTTATGCCCAAAGGTATCCTTACACGTTTCATTGTAGAAATGCATTCTGTGATCGAACATCCAACCCTAGTATGGAAAACAGGAGTAGTATTATGCAAAGATGGCGCAAGAGCAGAGATCATTGAGCTATATCGCTATCACAAAGGCGAGATCCGCATTAGGCTATCAGGCAAACGCAAACGAGATTTACTCACCACTGTCAGACATGAACTCGATAAAATTCACGCTTCTTACGAGCGCCTCAAGTATAAAACCCTAGTTCCTTGTACCTGTTCATCTTGTCGAGATAGCCAAACCCCATTCTTTTTCGATCTGAAACGTCTCTACAACTTTTTAGATACAGGTAAACCTCAAATTCAATGTTACGACAGTGGTGATGATGTCGAAGTTCGAGGTTTAATTGACGATATTATAAAAACTAGTCCTAGATCTACTAACCTTATGTCAGACAGAAATATCAACATTAAAGCTGATGTCGTTCAATACTTTGAAAATAATTCAGGTGAAGTCAATGGTAAAAAGTATGCTAACGATCCAGCATTCACAGATGCTCTGAGCGAGATCGTACAAATCCTAACAACATTGCAACAAAATCATCCAACTGCTACCGAAAAAGAAGCAGGTGAAATTATTGAAGCAGAATTTCAAGTGATTAAAATCAATCAACCCAACAAATGGAAAACCTTTCAACGCGATCTCTTAAATTCAGAACGTTGGTTAAAAGGTGGCAAATCCGCCCTCAGTGAAACCGCCAAGCACTACCTAGAAGATAGCGTATTTGCTAAAGCCTTTCTAGCTTTCCTTGATGGTTTCAGTGCAGAATAAACCGTAATCACCCACTACAACTATGTCTGCAAAAAATTTATTCCTTGAAGTGGTTGAGCAAAAAACTTTGATTGTGGTTAGTTAGCTAGGCGATCGCCTACAATAGCTTTATTAGCCAGTTATAAATTTTGAATAACCATCAAGCTTATGACCACAGCAGAACTTCGCCATCAAATTGACGAATACATTGATAGCCTATCCCCCGAACGGCTCAAAGTTGCTGTAGACTTTTTGGCATATCTTGCCGAACGTGAAAGCCAAGAAGCAACTGATGAACTATTGAGAATTCCTAAATTTATGGACTCCTTAGAAAAAGCAGAAGCTAAAGTTTCCACAGGCAGCTATCGTAACTGGAGAGACATTCGTAGAGATGTATGAAGTCCGACTGTCTCCCGAAGCCCAAAATTTTTACAACAAAACTTCACTTGCAACTGTCAAAAAGATTAACAAGTGTCTGCTAATTCTTGAACAAAACCCATACAACCACCCAAATATCACTGCCTTGAGAGGAAACTTAGCAGGGCGCTATCGTTATCGGATCGGTGACTATCGCATAGTCTACCTAGTTGACGAAGACTCGAAAGTGGTGTCAGTTACTCTCATTGCCCATCGCAGCAAAGTATATGGCGACTAGATAACGCATTCCAGTTCTTCATCTCGACTCTCTGAAATACCAGAATCATTAAGAACAATCAGATTGTCTGCACAAATACCATACAAGTTTTCTAGCGATCGCCTAGCAGGGGTTAACGAATAATCATCTTTCACTTGACGATCGCCCATCTTAAAAGCCAGAAACTCAATAAAATTCAAAGCTTCTTGCTACTTCTCAATTGGTAGCTGCTGCATTCTACTCACAGCCCTTTCTAAAATCGTCATGATTTGAATCCTCTTAGTATCGAGCAAAATCTTGAGATATTGATTACTTTAAATTAGCATGACGATTAAATTGTGGATGATTAGTTAGGCGATCGCCTAACAAGTTGGTGATAATTTGGACTAGGCATAAATAGGATTATTGATTTCACTCTTCTATCAGCTTATATATTTGAGTGTATACAAGATATGCAGTAACAAAAAACTAAAAATAATGGCGTTGCAAATATTCATAATGATCAAGGAAAAATGGGGAAAGATTTTTGATTTTTATGCCCCTAGAACTTATGCAAAATTTCTGAAAGTAGAAGGTAAAAAGTTTGGATTACACTAGAAAATAAATAGTCAAATATAAATATGCAGACAGCTATTCATCAACTAATGGATTGAACTTGAAAATGGATGTCAGAGAAAGAAGTAGTAGAAACTCTACTCAAATCCGCGGTGATTGCCATTACGGGTGTAATTGCGACTCTATCATTTTTTGGTAGTAACAATGCGGTAACTTTTTTGTTTTATGTGACTGAGGTACTTGTACCACAGCTAAACGATACGATGGTCGTTGTGATGGACAATCTCAATCTCCACTGTAGCGATGAGGTCAAAACTGCGATTGAGCATACTGGCGCTAAACTGATTTTCTTACCCACTTATTCTCCTGATTTATCACCGATTGAGATGTTTTGGTCAAAAGTCAAATTCATTTTGCGTTCAATTGCTCCGAGAAGCACTGAGCAGCTTCATGAGGCTATTACTCTCGCTTTCAATTCTGTTTCCGAATCTGACTTCTTTGGTTGGTTTTATGAATGTGATGCTCGTACCACACTCATTTGAAAACCGCTATACCGCCGCAAAATTTTTTAAAGAACAAGCCATAGAATTACATCACACTGCTGTACGAGTTGATGCACAAGATGAAGAAGGTTCCATTGAAATTGATATTCTTATAGAAAATACTAATGAAGTTCTAGCGGTCGAAGTGACATCTCGTTTAGAAGTCTGAGATATAAGACGATTTTTGCAAACATTAGAACGCTTTAAAGATGCATTTCCCAAATATCAAAACTACAAACTCTATGGAGCAGTAGCAGGAATAAAAATGGATGACAGATCCAAGCTCTTTGCAACACAGGAAGGACTATTTGTAATCGCCCCCGCAGGAGATTCAGTCATTATTGCCAACAGGCAAATTCTTGAACATAGACGGACGAAATATAGATTACAAACCAAACCCAGTAAGGTTTTACAAAGCGAAAAAGGGCGTAGCTTTTTTCGCTTTGGTATAAAATATGACTATGCTGATATGGTAGCAATTTGCCTCTAGTCTCAATGCGCGTTTCCCACAAACAATCGCTTTTCCGAAATATTCCATTACGCTGGATCTTAATAGTTCCTTTTGTGATGCAAATTGTTGTTGCTGTGGGTTTGGTAAGTTACTTATCCTATCGCAGTGGACATAATGCAGTGAATAGCCTCGCTAATAGGTTACAAGCAGAAATTAGTACCCGTGTGATTGAAAAGACAGCAACTTATTTTCAGGCAATTGATCAAGTTAATCAAAACAATATTAGTGCATTCCGTCGTGGTGTATGGAGTTTTAATGATTTCCCTAGTCAAGAGCAACAGGCATGGGAACAAATGCAACTTAACGCCTTCTCCAAAATTACAATTATTGGATTTGGCACACCTTTCGGTGGACATCGATCAATTGAACTTTTGCAAAATGGGAATTGGATAATGCGGGCGGCTCCCAATGGAGGAGGGAACTATATTAGCTCTACGACTAATTCTGATGGTTCAATAGCTCAATCTACACAAACGAATACTTACTTTGATTCTCGTCAGAGACCTTGGTTCCAAGTAGCTGTCAAAGCCAAGAAGGCTGCATGGACAAGTGTTTATCCACATATCTATACAGGAGAATTGCTAGTTGCACTTGCGGAGCCAATCTATGACCGAAAAAGTGGTGATTTGTTAGGTGTAACCTATGGAGTACGTTCCCTTGAAGATATAAGTCGTTTTTTGCAAGCTATTGATATCAAATCAGGGGCAGTATTTATGATGGAACGGGATGGCACTTTAGTCGCCACCTCGTCAGAGAAGCCATACCAAGTCATTCCAAATATCAAGGCACAAAAGCTCATCAAAGCTTTTAATAGCCCGAATTTTTTGATTAGTGATACAGCCAAATTTTTACGTAATCGCTTTGGTGATTTGGCAAATATTAATAAACTAGAAAGACTCGTTTTTTCTATCAATAACGAACATTATTTTGTCAGTATTGCTCCTTATCAGGATGGAAAAGGTTTAAATTGGCTGATTGTGACGGTTGTGCCAGAATCAGATTTTATGACGGAAATGCACGCAAGTACTAATCAATCAATTAACTTGATTGTGATCACACTATTAGTTGCTACGGGGGGCGGACTGATTGCGACTCAATGGATTACAGCTCCGATTGTGCAGATACGTCAATCTAGTAAAGCAATGGCAAATAGCGCATGGACAGATTCTTTACCTGAAGATGGCTTAATTGCTGAGATGAATTCTTTGTCTACCTCTTTTAATCAGATGGCTGAGCAATTACGACAGGCTCTAGCCAGCAAAACCGTGGAATTGCAAGATAAAGCTTATTGGCTAAACACTCTAGTGGAAGCTGTACCTGATGCGATTTTCATGAAGGATGGTGAAGGTAAATATTTAATTGTTAATCGTCAAGGTCTAAATCTGTTTGAGCTTCCAGACGATTATTTTGGCAAAACCGATGGGGATATGGCAAGGTTGGATCCGTTCTATCATGATGCGCTAATTTACTGTGCTCTCACTGATGAAATTGTTTGGCAGAAGAAAGAAATTGCCTATGTCGAGGAACATATACCTCAAAAGGATGGATCATTTCGTGTTTTTGATGTTGTTAAACTACCCATTTTTAATCCCGATGGTAGCCGTAAAGGACTAGTTGTCATTGGTAGAGATATCAGCGAAAAGGCACGGCTTGAAGCTAAGCGCAAACAAGCAGAAGTTGATCTCAAAAACAAGACTGAAGAGTTAGATCGATTCTTTTCAGTTGCCCTAGATTTGCTCTGCATTGCCAATACTGATGGTTATTTCCTCCGTCTCAATCGTCAATGGGAAAATACGCTCGGCTATCGCCTAGAAGATCTTGAAGGACATAAATTCCTTGATTATGTGCATCCAGAAGATATCGACGATACGATTAAGGAACTCAGTAAATTATCTCATCAGGAAAACACGTTAAACTTTATCAATCGTTATCGTTGTTTTGATGGTTCCTATCGCTGGATTGAATGGCGCTCTTTCCCAGTGGGCAACATTGTTTATGCTGCCGCCAGAGATATTACCGATCGCAAACAGGTAGAAATAGCATTGGCAGAGGCTGCTATTGCTGCTGACAATGCCAATAAAGCTAAGAGCGCATTTCTTGCCAATATGAGTCATGAAATTCGTACACCGATGAATGGTGTGATTGGAATGGCACAGATTCTCGAAACCACTGAACTTACGGAAGAACAAGCAGATTTTGTCAACACTATCAAAGAAAGTGGGGATGCGCTCTTGGTTGTACTCAATGATATCCTTGACTTCTCCAAAATTGAGTCAGGACAGTTAGAAATAGAAGCGAAGTCTTTTGATTTGGAAGATGTAGTCAGTTCTATATGTAAATTACTAGAAAGCCAAGCATCTACAAAACAAATTGCGCTGAATTATGAGATCGCCACGGATGTTCCGAAGATAGTTATCGGCGATCCCAATCGGCTCCGCCAAATCCTCTTAAATCTGGTTGGCAATGCCGTTAAGTTCACGAAACAAGGGCGTATTTCGTTATCCGTGACTGGTCAGATTTTCACTATGGCTAGTGAATCTATATTTAATAAATATCAGCTAAATTTTGCGATCGCTGACACAGGTATTGGCATTCCTAGCGATCGCATTGATAAATTATTCCAACCATTCACCCAAGCCGATGTTTCCATTAGTCGTAAATACGGCGGTACTGGCTTGGGACTTGCCATTAGCAAGCGGCTGATCGAAATGATGGATGGTACGGTTTGGGTCGAAAGTTTTGGTCAAGTGGGGGGTAACCCACCCTTAGAGTGGCAATCTGGACGCAATCATCAAGGTGCAATCTTTCACTTTACGATTGTTGTAGCGCTCACTGATATTCTGTCTCAACCCCAGTTATTTGACGCAGAAAAGAAATTCCTTGATGCCCAGATGGCAGCAAAATTGCCCCTAAATATCCTGTTGGTGGAGGACAATCCCATTAATCAGATGATCGCCAACTTAATGCTGAAAAAACTGGGCTATCAAGTTGACTTTGCGAATAATGGCTTAGAAGCTGTGCAAGCAGCTACTGAATGTAACTATGATCTGATCCTCATGGATATTCAAATGCCTGAAATGGATGGATTTATGGCAACTAAGCTCATTCGCCAAAATCCTCAGCTTACTGATGTGAAGATTGTTGCTATGACCGCTAATGCAATGGCTGAGGATCGGCAAGCTTGTTTGGATGCAGGCATGGATGATTACATCAGTAAACCCATTACCATCGAAGGCATGATGCAACTGATTAGCAAGATTCAGGGATAAAATTATCTGGATGCGGCGAAACCGCCAACAATAGATATTATTTTTATTTTTTACCTTTTTTATAAACTATGACAGTTGTAACTAATCCCACTGATGTTTATGTCCTTGCTCAATGGCTAGCAGGTGATCATAGTAATTGGGAGCAGGCGATCGAAAACCCTCCATTTTTTGCCCATATCCGTGTGGGGGTTCGTGCCTTACCCAATCCAATTACCGAGGATGGTGTGTGGCTATACCTTGAGCAAGCCTATGACTATGAGATCAATCATCCCTATCGCACAGCTGTCTTACATTTGACCTATGCCAATGATCGCATTGAAATCCTCAACTATCGCCTAAAGAATGCAGAAACCTTTTTTGGGGCAAGTCGCGATCGCGATCGCTTAGCGGCAATTGATGCTGAGGCGATCGATCAGCTCCACGGTTGCACACAGTGGGTACATCGCGCCGATGACAAGACCTTTAAGGGCACTGTCGAACCAGGCAAAAAATGTTGTCTTACTCGCAAAGGTGTCAATACCTATCTAACGATTGACTTTGAAGTTACAGAAAACAGCTACAGTAGCCTTGATCGCGGCTATAGCGTAGAAACCGATGAGCATATTTGGGGTTCGGTCGCTGGTGCTTTTGAGTTCAGCAAAAAGGCAAGCTTTAGTAATGAAATTACCATGAAATTCGCATAGGATCTATATCCTTAGGTATAATAAGTTCCTGTCAAATTAGATTTTTTGAACTTCTGATCTGCTCGAACAGTTAAATCGAGTAGCTATTAATTGCAAATAATCTGATTAACCAGAGCTTTCTGAAGTTGCAAATTGCATGAAAGTTATGGTGTGCAGTGCAAAGTACTACATGCCATAACCCCCAAGAAAGCATAACTAGTGTGAGCATTAAAGGTGTAATTTGAAAGTCCTCGTAGTTGGCAGTGGCGGTAGAGAACACGCCTTAGCTTGGAAACTGCTGCAATCTCCAAATGTTGATCGTGTCTTTTGCATACCAGGAAATGGTGGTACGGCAAATATGCCCAACTGTCAAAACGTTTCTCTGAGTATCGATGACTTTGAGGGAATGTTACGTTTTGCTCAGGTGCAGGGGGTGGGGTTCACGATTGTGGGTCCCGAACTGCCATTAGCGCTTGGTATTGTTGATTATTTCCAAGCTGCTGAAGCGTTGATTTTTGGTCCCACTAAAGAAGGTGCTCAGATCGAGGCAAGTAAGTCTTGGGCAAAGCAACTCATGCAGGAAGCCAATATTCCTACAGCAGCTAGTGCTACCTTCAACGATCTGGAATCTGCCCAAGCCTATGTGCATGAACAGGGAACACCGATCGTCATTAAGGCTGATGGCCTAGCCAGTGGTAAGGGTGTAACTGTGGCAATGGAGCTTGATGAGGCGATCGCTGCCCTAGAGAGGATATTTTCGGGACAATTTGGATCCGCAGGGGAAACTGTAGTGATCGAAGAATTTATGACAGGTCAGGAAGTATCTGTCCTTGCGATTACCGATGGTAAAACTATACGCCCCTTAATTCCTGCTCAAGATCACAAACGTCTCGGTGATGGTGATACAGGTCCCAACACAGGTGGTATGGGAGCCTATGCCCCTGCCCCGATCGCAACACCTGAGTTAATGGCAAAGGTACAGACGCAAGTTTTAGAACCTGCGATCGCGGCTTTGAGTGCGAGAGGTATTGACTATCGCGGCTGTCTCTATGCAGGATTAATGGTCACACCTGAGGGTGAACCCAAGGTGGTGGAGTTTAATTGTCGATTTGGCGATCCTGAAACACAAGCAGTTCTACCTTTACTTGATGACAATCTCGATGATCTGCTTTTAGCCTGTGTCGAGGGACGACTCGATAGCTTTGCACCATTGAAATGGAAAAATCAGGCTTCAGTCTGTGTTGTTACGGCAGCCGATGGCTATCCTGACAAGGTAGAAGTTGGTCAGTTTGTTACTGGTATTGGGAAAGCAGAAGACATAGGTGCTTTTGTCTTTCAATCGGGTACTAAACTCAAGAATAATGCGTTAGTCACTAATGGGGGCAGAGTTCTGGGTGTAACAGCCCTAGGTGATGATATTCGCAAGGCAATTACGAATGTTTATAGTGCTGTTGACTTTATTGCTTACGATGGCATTTATTACCGTAAGGATATTGCCAGCAAAGCTATTAGCTAAAAAAATCCCGCGCAATGCGCGGGATTTTTTTATTCTGCTGCCATGCTCAGGTTTACTGTAATAGTCAGTTTCAAAGCTGAGTCTGTACTTGCGTCGTGCATCTGCTGCAAATATTGATTAACAGGACGATCGCCAATCGGTTCAGTCAAAAGTCGCGACAGCAATTGCAAGAGCTTTGCCGCGCCATTACTAATTTCTTGACTGAAGGACTCCGTGGCGATCGGTAAATTAACGGGAGCCGAAGGGTAATTCATGTTAATGGGAATAGCATTACTAACCTGTAGCGATCGCTCCTGCATAGTGCGATTGCTATAGCGGCGCAATACCACTTGCAAATTATTTTTAGTTACGCGATCGTCAAAGGCTTCTGATAGTAACTGCCATAGTTTGTAACCCACATCACGAATATAAGCGGCATCATAACCAGCCTGCTCTGCGATTTCGGAATAGGTCTTGCCCTCCCAAGTTTGGCGAAAAATAGCCTCTTGGATTGTGCTAAGGCTCTTGTTTCCCAAAACGGAATCCACAATATTGAGTGCGTCATCAATAGTCATCGTTTTCCTCACAATCCACTAAATTGTTATTAATTATTCGTACCTAGATACCCTCTATCAAAAACTAACGAGTCAGAAAAATATTATTTGCTTTGTATACAGGTTTCTATTCTAATTACTAGTTTTAGGTTGGAACTTTCCAACTAAATCTCCATCTAGTTAGACAAACAAACTATAAACAATCTAATAGTTTGTACTCAACACTTCAAAATACTATTGCCAACACATTTACTAAAAAAATAATTAGAATCGCTTAATCAAATTGGTAATTACTCAACACCCATCCGTTCGACTCGTCAGAAAGATTTAGATCGCAAACTAGAGAATAAAATAGAGAACTAAAGGTTTTCTATGGCTTTTAAGTTAGCACAGTTTATTTAAACTTGTTATGCAAGGTAATTGTATAGATGTAAACCTCAAAAACATCTATTAGTAAGGTTTTCAGGGTTTGACAATGTTTTTTGGCTTACTCAAACTTGTTTTTAACGATAAAATTTCTGATATTTCATGACAACAATCAAGACATTAACAAGCAAGTTATGGGAACAGAAAAAGCCAGATCATTTTTTCTAGCTTTTTCTGACAAATTCTGAACTAGACAAACCTAATCGTAGGTAGTCCCTTATAAAGTAGAGGTTTGTTTTCCCGCCTTCGGCGGGAAAACAAACCTCTACTTTGCTTGCTTGAAAAGCGCTATATAAAATCACTGCACGTCATTTCGTGCAGACAGTTATGGAAAACAATAAGAAGAACCAGTGGTGTTGGGTATAACTTTAACGTGAGTTCGGGATAATTTGAAATGGTCTTTGAGATAGGGTTTGCTCGCAAACCCTATCTCAAAGACCAAAAGTAAAACCCTTGCTACGCAAGGGTTTTACTTTTGGTCTTTTAAAATTTGCCAGCTTAACCCGAACTGACGTTTTTTATTTTTGGGGCAATATAAAAACTAACCCTAATAACGCGAGTTCGGGATAATTTGAAACGGGACAGGGTTTGCTACACAAACCTGAACTACAGCGCTTTGCACTTACTTAAAACCCAGAAATATTTTTGAAAGCGGCGCTTCGCGACGCTTTCAAAAATATTTCTGTACTACTCAAAGCCTCAACAGGCTGTAGCACTTTTTATTATTGGTATTTCTTGAATACAAGCGTAACGTTATGACCACCAAAGCCAAAGGAGTTAGAAGTCGCCACATTGATTGCCATCGGACGGGACTTGTTCGGTACATAATCGAGATCGCATTCAGGATCAGGATTTTCTAAGTTCATGGTTGGTGGTGCAATGTCATTCTTAACTGCCAGAACCGTTGCTACTGCCTCGATACCACCTGAACCGCCGAGCAAGTGACCTGTCATCGACTTAGTAGAACTAACTGCAATCTTATAAGCGTGATCGCCTAAAACTTTCTTGATTGCCTTCGTTTCCGTCTTATCATTCGCGGCAGTACTTGTCCCGTGAGCATTGATATAATCCACCATTTCAGGAGTGACATCAGCATCTTTGAGGGCAAGGGACATAGCTCGGATGGCTCCCTCTCCATCGGGCGAAGGGGAAGTCATGTGATAAGCATCGCAAGTGCAGCCATAACCAACGATCTCGGCATAGATTTTTGCTCCACGCGCTAGAGCATGGTCGAGATTTTCGATGATTAAAATACCTGCGCCTTCACCCATTACAAAGCCATCGCGATCCTTATCAAAGGGACGAGAAGCATGGGCTGGGTCGTCATTGCGGCGAGACATCGCTCTAGCAGAGGCAAAACCTGCAAAGCCTAGAGGAGTAATTGCGGCCTCTGTCCCGCCGCAAATCATAGCCTGAGCAAAGCCACTTTGTACCAAACGAAATGCATCACCGATCGCATTGGAACCTGCCGCACAAGCAGTCACTGTGCAGGAGTTGGGTCCCTGTGCACCTGTATGAATTGCCGTCAAACCTGCTGCCATATTGCCGATCATCATCGGAATCATAAATGGGCTACAGCGAGATGGTCCCTTAGTACGGATAATTTCATGCTGATCTTCGAGTACTTGCAAGCCACCAATCCCAGTACCTAGCAATACACCAATTTGAGCAGCGTTGACTGGCGTAATTTCGAGATTAGCATCGCGCAATGCTTGAATACTGGCACTTACACCAAATTGAGCAAAGCGATCCATCCTTCGTGCTTCTTTGGCAGGGATATAGGTAAGTGGATCAAAATCCTTAACTTCACCGCCCACACGACATTCATGATCAGTTGTATCGAAGCGAGTAATTTCTGTAATCCCGTTTTTGCCATCAACTAGACCTTGCCAATATTCTTCGACCGTGTTACCGATCGGTGTGATTGCACCTAGTCCAGTGACAACGACGCGAGAGAGGGGCTGAGGGTTTTGCATTTCGTTTGGAATCAGTGTCAAAAAAATTATGGTTTAAGATTGGGATAGAAAATAAAAGCTTTGTTGCTAAGCAACAAAGCTTTTATTTAAAAACAATTGCTTAAGCAGCTTGCTTTTCATCAATGTAGTTAACTGCATCTTGAACAGTAGCAATTTTTTCTGCGTCTTCGTCGGGGATTTCAACGCCGAATTTTTCTTCCAAAGCCATAACTAGTTCGACAGTATCGAGAGAGTCAGCGCCAAGGTCGTTCGCAAAGCTAGCTTCAGGCTTAACTTCGGCTTTATCAACGCCTAATTGGGATGCAACGATCTCTTGAACTTGCTCAAAGGTACTCATTTACTTAATCTCTTAACTTAATAACCAAAAAACTTTTTAGCGTTTTTAATTTTATCGGATAAAGGTAGCTGTATATACATGATCGTGAAGAACCTGTCTAAAAATTTCGATACAGCTTAGGGCGTGTCATCTTTTGGATTGTTGTATCCATATATAACTTTTAAATTGCAAGTTAAAATGTAGATTAGCAGGTATAGCTTGTAAAATGCAAGTAATTGAGTCAATTTAAATAAATTTGTTTTAGCTATGTCCCAACCAAGACGATCTCCTTGCCCTGTCTCCTGTACTCTGGATTTGATTGGCGATCGCTGGACGTTACTAGTCATCAGAGACATGATGTTCTTCAGAAAGCAACGTTTTGAAGAGTTTCTAGAATCTCCTGAAGGTATCTCTACGAATATCTTGGCAAACCGTCTTAAATTACTTGAGGATTTAGGTTTGGTAGCGAAACAACCTTACAGTAATCACTCCCGCCGCATGAATTATCACCTCACCGATCAGGGAAGAAGTCTGCGTCCTGTTTTAAAAGTAATAATTGCTTGGGGCTTGAAGCATATTCCTGACACTCAGATTCCGCTTGATCGTCCGTCAGATGATGATGTCTCAGCAAGTCTCGCGGTAGAGTCAATTCACAATAAGTAAGATTTGATATTTTTTAGCAAGAATATACCTGCAACTGAGTTGCCGATCTCATCAAGTGCTGGACTATAACAAGCGATCGCAGCTCGCTCAGGAATTATTGATAGTAAAGCGCCACTGACACTCGATTTTGAGGGCAACCCAATATCTTGAGCAAATTCGGCAGAAGCTCCATACATGCCGCAATGGGTCATAATTTCTAACACAATCTCAATATTGGGCGATTTATTTGGCGATTTATTTGTATTTATAAGCAAAGTCCCAATTTTTGCTAGATCTTTCACATTGCCTCTCAAACAACAAATTTCTTCATAAACATTAAGAGAATGCTTTGGATTATTAATTATCCCTAAAGATTGCAATTGCAATGCGATCGCTAAGTTACGACGATTGGCAACTGATCGCACCGAAGCTAACATTTCGAGATCGAGGCTGAGATTTGCCCCTGATTGCTGATTGAGCCAGATTTGCAAGGCTTCATAGGATGGCAATAGAGAAGAAATAGCGATCGCCCCACAATTAATCATCGGGTTTGCAGGTTTCCCTTCAGGAATTGCATTAAATGCTGCCGATGTTGATTGGCGACCTACAGTGCCAAAAATTTCACTAATACCCTTTATTTCTAACAAATACAACAATAAAAATGGCTTGATCACGCTCATCAAAGGAAAAGTTAGTTGAGTATTACCCGCTACAGTCATAGCAAACTTCCCATCGCTGTTTAGTTGATTGATCGCGATACTAATTGCCTGAGGATTAACTTGAGCGAGTAAAGGAATGTATTTAGGCAATTTACCGCTAACTATCTCTTTTTGGGCAGAATCTAGTAATTTTTGAAGATGATAGTCCAGCATGAAATTCTACTTAGATTAAATTCAATACTCATTAAATGATCTGGACGTTGATTGGACGATTTTATAAAATATCAGCCAAATATTCTTTTGACATCCAAGGCTAACAAGTTTAACCTTATAAACTAGGTGTATAAAGAGGGTGATTTTGGAATGCTAAAAGTTAAGAAATCCGTTGTCGGTATAGGTTGTTTATCTTTTTTGACAACCTTATCCATGGTTCCTAGTCTAGCGAATGCAGAAACAAATACAACATCATTGTTTGCAAACAATGATCCTTATAAGTCTATTCAACTAGATACTGCAAGTACTGAACCAGAAACAACGGCTCAAAACGTTACTTCAGTCTCACAACTTAGCGATGTCAAGCCAACTGATTGGTCATTTACTGCTTTGCAATCTTTGGTCGAGCGTTATGGTTGTATTGCTGGCTATCCAGATCGCACTTTTCGTGGCAAGCAAGCCACCAGTCGCTACGAATTTGCCGCAGGCTTAAATGCTTGTCTCGATAAAATCAATGAAATCATTTCCGCAGGGCTAGCGGACAAGGTTAGCAAAGAAGATCTTGCTACTCTCCAAAAACTACAGGAAGAGTTTGCCGCAGAACTTGCCACTCTGCGTGGTCGTGTTGATGCCCTCGATGCCAAGGTCACTAAGCTAGAAGCACAACAGTTCTCAACTACTACTAAACTCACAGGGGAAGTTATTGTTTCCGCAACAGCAGGTACTGCTGGTTCTAAGAACTCTAATGTTACCTTAAGCAATCGCACTCGTTTGGTTCTCAATACTAGCTTTACAGGTAAAGACTTACTCAGAACTCGTCTAGAAACTAGTAATAATCTTGTTGCTGCAAGTAGTTCTACTACTGGTAGTCTCGCTAATCTTTTGGGGACAAACACAGTCCGTATTGGACCTGGCGCAGTTGTAACAGACAACTCATTTGCTCTTAGTCTTCTTGATTACAAGTTTCCAGCATTCGACAATAAAGTAAGCTTATATATTGCTCCTCGCAGCTTCCCTGACGAATTCTTTACAGTGCTTTCACCTGTGGCAAGCAATGGACAAGGATCCATCTCTAGATTTGGGCGCTTCGATCCCTTGATGCGGATTGCTGGTACAACTTCTTTGTTCGGCTTCGATTGGTCAATTACAGATAAAGTCAGACTACAGGCAGGCTATGGTTCATCAGATCCCGCGAGTGCCGCTCCTGGTGGATCTACAGGTTTATTCGGTGGTTCAACAATTGCTCTTGTACAGCTTTTATTGAAGCCTGCTGATAATCTAGATACTTCAATCACCTACGCAAATACTTACCATCAATCTGGAGCTACTACAGGTACTAGTTCTCTGGGCACAGGACTCACTAGTAATGAATCCATCAGTGGTGTTACTGGTTCTATTCGTGCTAATTCGATCGCGGGTAACTTGGCTTGGAAAATCACTCCGAAATTGACATTCCATACTTGGGGAACAGTGATTTTTGCTGATGCCGTCAATGCTTCTGCATCGACCACCTTTACTAGTTGGATTACTGGTTTGACTGTCAATGACCTGTTTAGCGAAGGCAGCGCAGGTAGTATTCTTTTTGGACAGCCTATTAATCGCACATCTGTAAGTGGTGCAGCCACTCTAGGGACAGTTAATACAACTCCTTATCATTTAGAACTGTTCTATCGTTATCGCATCAGCAAAAACATCAGTATTACTCCTGGAGTTTTCTGGGTCTTCAATCCTGAGGGTGTCAGCGCTAATCCGACCGCAACTGTTGGTGTAATTCGGACAACGTTCACTTTCTAACTAATCAAAAAGCACTTCATTGGGGTGCTTTTTGATTAGTTAGACATAAGTAATGGAGTGCTAAGCGCTCTGATCCTCCATTACTTAGTTATACCAAAACTAAAAATGGCTACGCCATTTTTAGTTTCTCAAATCCTTACTGGGTTTGATTTTTAATTCACGAAAGTGTTGTCACACTTTCGTGAATTGGTATTAGAGCGCGTTGGCGATGACTTAAAACGTTTTTTGAGAGAAGTTTTGCTAAGGCTCTCGTGGATAAAAAATGTCCAGCCAAATTTGGCTAAGCGGAGTCGAAGCCACAGGTACTTTAAGTAGCTAGGCATAAATAAACTGAAAACCGAAAAGATTGTTCCGCCCTCGTAGCGGACGGAACAATCTCTGACTTTAGGTTTTAATATGCTCATCTACTTAATCAATAGCAAATCCCTAAATAAAACTTCTCTCAAAAACTAGAGATAAAAGCCTTGCGAAGTAAGGCTTTTATCTCTAGTTTTTGAGAGTCCATAAAATTAACCCGAACTAACGTTATTTTAGGACTACATTTTTAACGAGTTAGATGGTCTAAATTTTGTGATCACTATCATAGGTTGATTGTAATTATCTAGCTATGTACCAAGCCTAAGATCATGTTATCTTTAGATTCATGATTTTATTTCACCTAATGATTGATGGAGTAATGACTTATGAGCACGATCGCTACACAAGACAAAGACCTCGCTAGCGTGATGAAAAATGATGGAGTTGCCAAGGCAAATACCCACGGCAGCATCAATCGCATCTTCAATCGCTTAGAAGATATCAAAAAGGAGATGGGTGAACCATCTTGGTCAGTGCGGCTCATTTACACCGATATGATGAGTGCCGTGATGATTTGCCAAAAACCTGGTGAAAGCAATCGCACTCACTATCATGCCAATGAGGATGAATGGTGGGTAATCATGGAAGGTGAACTAGAGTGGGATGTGGATGGTTATGGAACCTATAGCGCCAAGAAAGATGACATCGTTTTTGTGCCCCGCAAGGTCATTCACAATATTCGGGTTGTAGGCGATCAGCCATCGATTCGCTTAGCGATTGGTAAACCTGATGTCAATCATATTTTTGTTGAAGATCACGTTTTTGCAAAGAATTAGCTGATGTAGTAATCATGACCAAATTCCATGAATTTCCTCAAGATTTCAAGGAAAAAGTAGCGATCATTACTGGCGCAAGTAGTGGTATTGGTCAAGCTGTGGCAGAGGCGATCGCGAATTATGGCGCACATACTGTATTTATTTCTCGTAGCGGTGCAGAGGCAATCACTTCAGAACTAAATACAGTAGGCAGATCAGCCCTATCGCTACCCTGCGATGTTACTGACGAGACTCAAGTTAAACAAGTGATCGCTTCAGTCTTTGAGAGATATGGGCGAATTGACATATTGATAAACAATGCTGCCATCAACCAAATTGCCAAGATTGAAGATATTTCCCTTGAGGATTGGAATAGGGTCATAGCAACCAATCTCACAAGCCAGTTTCTGTGCTGTAAGTATGTAGTACCGATTATGAAGCAACAACGAAGTGGCAACATTATCAATGTTTCTTCGATCGCAGGACATTTTAGAAGCAAAATATCAGGAATTCACTATGTTGCCTCCAAAGCTGGAGTAGTGGGCTTTACGAGACAGCTTGCTTATGAGCTAGCCCCGTTCCAAATTAATGTCAATGCAATTTGCCCCAGCCAAACCTATACACCTATGCTAGCTGCGACTTTGCCACCAGAAGCAGAACAAAAATTGATTGATTCCATCCCTTTAGGAAGAATTGCCTCTATGGAGGAACAGGTAAATGTAATTCTATTTCTCGCATCACATTTATCCAGCTACATGACGGGTGCGATCATTGATGTCAATGGCGGACAATTTTAATAGTCCAGTTTTTAGGCTTTGATTTTGCTTCAGAGGAAATGAAAACCGCTATAGTATGCTTGGCAACTCTCACACTTAGTTTGTACGTTTAATTCTATGTTTACCCTAGAAAACCCCCTCGTCATGCTGTACGTGAGATTAATTGGATGGACTCTATTGGGCTATGTATTAGGAAAACTCCTACCCAAGGTCTACACCACCTATCTCGGTAAGGCTTTACTATTTGTGGGAGTTCCCATTGGGATTATTTCCTTTTTGCGCCAAGCTGATTTATCAGGATGGATTGTGATTGCCCCAACTACTGCTTGGGTGGCAATTTTTGTTGGCGCGGGTTTAGCATGGATTTGGATCGATCTAGGGGTGAGTGATGAGAGATTTCGGTCTTTGTCAAGAGGCATCACATCCCGTGATCATACTGTTGAAGTAACATCAGGGACAAACGCAACTATCCAACAAGAAAGTGCATGGTCAGGACCAACTCAAGGTAGTTTTTTGCTTGCCATGACCCTAGGGAATACTGCTTTTATGGGATATCCTGTGAGCCTTGCCCTAGTGGGACCACAATATTTTGCATGGTCGCTGTTTTATGACCTGATTGGTTCTACGATCGCTGCCTATTCAGTCGGTATTGCTCTAGCAAGTCGTTTTGGTAGCACGGCTAACAACCAGCCAAAACCAAATCCATTTGTATCTATGGCAAAGACTCCTGCTTTATGGAGTTTACCAATCGGTGTTGGTATGAGGTTTATCCCCTTGCCAACGGTAATCACTTCAGGGATGAATACAATCGCATGGACAACTGTTACCCTCTCGCTGGTCATGATTGGGATGCAGCTTAGTCAACTACGGACTCTCAAAAACATCAAAAAAGCTCTTACTTGTTTATCGATCAAAATGCTGCTCACCCCATTAGTGGTGGGTACAGGATTGATGTTTTTTGGAGTTACAGGAGAACCTCGGCTAGCGATGGTGTTACAAATGGCGATGCCTCCAGCGTTTTCCACGCTTGTCATTGCTCAAGCCTATAACCTTGATCGTGATTTGACCGTTACGACCTTAGCCTTTGGTGTAGTTCTTCTTTTATTTACTATACCTATTTGGTTATGGTTATTTTCATAAAAAAGATAATTTCAGATATTAAATGTAATTATCAGCCTATTTAAAGCATAAAGAAATTCGTTGCCTAAGCCATTTAAGAAATATTTATATTTCTTATAATTTTACAGGTGTACTTACAAGCTTCTTTGATGTGCAAAAGATCAACTAAAGAAAAAATAGGTAGATGAACTATGAAATTATTGATCAGTACTTCTTCTTTCGATCTGCAAAACAATCAAATTTTGCAAAATCTTCAACAGCAAGGATTTGAGATTATTTTAAATCCCTATGGGAGAAAGCTCAAAGAATCAGAGCTTTTAGAATTTCTCAAAGATGATGTTATAGGCATAATTGCGGGTGTCGAACCAATCACACGCAATGTTCTCTCCTCAGCCAAGTCTCTCAAAATTATTTCGCGATGTGGGATCGGAACTGATAGCGTCGATTTAGTGGCAGCAGCAGAAATGGGCATTCCTGTTCACATAACACCCACAGCCCCAGTCATTGCGGTTGCTGAATTAGCAGTGAGTTTAATCCTTGCTACATTAAGACGGATTTCAGAAGCCGATCGCCAACTACGTGAGGGAACATGGAAGCCATTAATGGGAAGACTCCTAGCATCTCAAGTTATTGGCTTATTAGGCTATGGAAGAGTCGGCAATCGAGTTGGGCAACTTCTGAAAACTTTTGGAGCAAAAAGAATTGCCTATGATATTGCTGGTAACTCACTATTTGCCGATACAGTCTGCATTTCATCTTTAGATGAATTTCTGGCTACGGCGACTGTAGTGACAATTCACATTCCCTACAGTGAAGAAAATCATCATTTGGTCGATCGCGAATTTATTAATAAGATGCAGGCAGGCAGTATTTTAATCAATACTTCAAGAGGCGGGATCGTTGACGAAGAAGCTTTGTATGATGCTTTAGTATCAGGTCACTTAGCAGGAGCCGCCCTAGATGTCTTTGAAGAGGAACCCTACAGTGGCAAGCTGGCAAGTCTTCCACAAGTTATTTTGACTCCACATATGGGTTCCTATGCTAAGGAAGCGAGAGCGCAGATGGAGGAAGAAGCTGCCAAAAATCTCTTTGATAATCTTGTCGAACTTGGTTTAGCAAAATAAAAAAGGAGAGTGCTTGACGCTCTCCTTTTTTACTATCGCTTACGCAATACTGAAATTTGGTGCAGGATTTACTCTCACCAAATCTCAGCAAAGACTATTAAATTTAGTAGGACTTGTGTCAATCCCATTCGCCCAAAGAGTTTCATAAAAATATCATGAAAAAATATGATGCGATTGTATTTGATTTTGATGGGGTTTTGGTTGAATCAGTAGATGTCAAGACTAAAGCCTTTGCTGCCCTATATCAAGAACATGGAGAGCAAATTGTGCAGCAGGTGATGGAATATCATCTTTTGCACAATGGTATATCGCGATTTGAAAAATTTCGCTATTACCAAGAAGTGCTACTAGGAAAATCCTTAACGAAAGAAGAGGAAACGCAACTTGGCGATCGCTTTTCGCAATATGTTGAAGATGCAGTAATAGCATCACCCTATGTATTAGGAGCCGATGATTTTCTCGAAAATTATTACAAATCAATTCCCCTATTTGTTGCCTCTGGCACTCCTGATGAAGAATTAAAACGGATTGTGTCACGTCGTAACATGAGCCATTATTTTGTCTCAGTACATGGTTCTCCCACCAAAAAAGGCGCTATTATTCAAGGGATTTTATCAAATCATGGGTTTAATCCTGATCGTGTACTCATGGTTGGCGATGCAATCGCTGATTATGAAGGCGCGATCGTTGCAGGTGTAAAATTTATAGGCAGAGTGATGAAATATCCTCAAACTTATCCTTTTGACACAGCAACTGTTGTGTTGCCAGACTTAACTCATCTTGGAAGTTTTATAAGTGTTGATTAGTTCTACTTATATCAGTTCCTATTAAATTGCTGTTTTGATTAATTTCTTAATCTTAAAAATTTATGCGTCGTCGTCAGTTTAATCAACTATCACTCTCTCTAGCGGGCTTGGGGCTGGCGGCTTGTAGTAATGCTGCTGAATTGAAATATAAAGAACTTGATGACAAAACCAAAGAAGAACTCAAGAAAAAGTTTCGTGTTTGGTGGATTCAAAGCTTCTATCCTGCTGAAACTGAAGCGCTTTCACAGATTGTTGCTGAGTGGGAAAAGAATAATAATATCAAGGTAGAGATTACCTTTTATAACGATGGATCAATCAATCGTGATGCGGAAAATGCCCTCAACAATGGCTATCCCCCTGACATTTTGTTTAGTAATACTGCCGAATTTGCCCTCTATCCTAAACTAGCTTGGCAGAACAAACTCCTCGATGTGACCGATATTGTACAACCTGTCAAAGATTTATTTAGTCCGATCGCTCTCAAAGCGGTGTCCTATAAAAATGGAGTCACTGATAAACGGAGTTATCACGCAGTCCCAATCGCTCAGCTTGCGGCAGGATTACATTATTGGCGCGATTTACTTGCTGATATGGGGCTAAGTGATACCAGTATCCCAAGGGATTGGGATGGCTTTTGGCAGTTTTGGGAAACAGCACAGGATCGCGCTAGAAGTAAGGGAAAAAAAGATATTTATGGTATTGGTTTACCAATGTCTCCAGATCCTACTAATACAGATACGATTTTCATGTTTGAGCAATTTCTGGAAGCCTATGGAGTTGATCTGCTAGATGATAATGGTCAACTCCAAATCGATACTCCTAAAAATCGCGAAGGCATTGTAGCTGCATTAACCAATTATGCTGGATTTTATAAGAGTGGGTATGTCCCCCCAAAAGCAACTCAATGGACTGATGCGGACAACAATCAAGTTTTTCTAAGCAAAAACTCTTTTATGACCGCAAACCCAGGGTTGTCGATCCCTGCATCTCAGCAGTTTGACTCTGTGGTTTATACCAAAAAGCTAGCAACCACAGAATGGCCGCTTGCTCCTAGCGGTAAGCCATTAAATTATTTAGTTGCGGTGAAACAGGCAGTTATTTTTGCGGGCTCTAGCAATCAGGCTATGGCGAAGAGTTTGCTGTCCCACATCATTCAACCTAATAACTTGCTGACATATTTGAAAGGGGCGGGCGGACGATATTTCCCAACCATGCCAAAATTATTGGAAGATCCATATTACAAAGACTCACAAGATCCGCACATCTTAACAGCAACCAAGCAGTTCCAAAACACTACATCCTTTTATACAGCACAGAACCCTGCTTATGCGGGTGTTGGTGCAGAAAAGATATGGGGAAAAGCTATTAAATCTGTGGCTCAGGACGGTGTAACACCTGCACAAGCTGCTGAAACAGCGATCGCGCAAATTAAAGATATTTTTGCTAAGTGGAAATGAGGATAGAAAATGTTCAGTCTATTTAAGAAACGTTTGCTGCTCCAACTTGTGGGCTACTTCTCGATTCTATCGATTGTCACCGTTTTACTCGTAGCTGTTAGTGCCAATGTCCGCAGTCGTGATGCCCTTAAACGCTCAGCAATTGATCGTCTCGCTGTTGCCACATCACTTAAGGAATCGCAGGTTACTCAATGGGTTGACAATCAGCGTCGCGATGTAATTTTGATGACCCAGTTGCCAGATTTCTTGGTGAACTCAGAAATTACTTTTACTAAAGATCGCGAATCTCCAGAATTTAAAACTGCCATTGAATCACTACGCAAGTTTATGACAGATATATCATCTGTCAAGCCAAACATTCGCCAAATTTCTATTCTCACGAATAACGGGATTACAATCGTCTCGACCGATAAACAAAAGGAAGGAAAATATCAGCCATTAGGTAATACAACTACCTACTTTACCCGTGACCAATCGCGTGTCATCGTTCCCAACTTCTATATTTCTCCAATTTCAGGTAAAGCAGCTATGACCTTTGCTGCGCCTTTGTCTAACAAATCTGGTGAGAGAATAGGGGTGATCGCAATTGATCTTGATCTCCAAGGGGTTGATGAAATTATTCGTAAAAATACAGGTTTAGGAACTAGTGGCGAAACCTATGTTGTGGGTAGATTAGCTGCCAAAAATATTCTACTTTCAGGTGCAGGTACAGATAATCAGGCAGTTGCTAAAGATATTAAGAGCGAAGGCATTGATGCATCTGCTCAAGCTAAAGATGGAGACGGTTTATATCGCAACTATAAAAACATACCTGTATTGGGGAGTTTTGTATGGATTGACAACCTCAATCTTGCTTTAATTGCGGAAATATCTCAGGCAGAAGCCTTTGAACCAGCTGATCGCTTAGCACGAGACATTTTGTTAATTGGACTAAGTTCAGCGGGCATTTTGCTGACGGCCGTATACTTGATTGCCCGTCGAATTTCTCAACCAATTCTAGCGATCGCTGATGCGGCAAACCAAGTATCGGGTGGTAATTTGAATTCGCAAGCACCTGTTCTGACTGAAGATGAAATTGGCATTTTGGCGATCGCGTTCAACCAAATGACATCGCAACTAAAAAATTCAGGTGAACAGCTTGCAGATTACAGCCGTACTCTGGAGCAGAAGGTCGAACAACGAACCAGTGAAATCAAAGCGATTATCGATAACATGGTCGATGGTCTGGTGGTAGTTGATAGTGAGGATCGGATTACGCAATTTAACCCCGCGATCGCTGGCATGATTAGCGTAAGTAGTAAAGCAATCACTAATGCAGAAAGTTATAGAGAAATCTTTAAAGCCGAAGAAATCTCTACAATTATTAATAGTACTAGAGAAAATCCGCGACAAGTCTTTAGTGCTGAGTTTGCCTTGCCTGATCGTCGTACAGGAAAAGCTGTGGCAACTTCAATTTTTAGGGAAGTTGAGAGAGCTTCTGGGGGTAGTGATGTCACCCGCAATGATACGTCCAATAACGTAGCAGTCGAAAGCCCAGATTTATCTACTCTGGGAGTAGCTTATCTCGGTACGGTCATCCTAATCCGTGATATTACAGCCGAGAAGGAAGTAGATCGCATGAAGACAGACTTCATCTCAACCGTATCCCATGAATTACGCACACCACTTACTTCTGTATTAGGTTTTGCAAAATTAATTCAGAAAAAACTAGATGAATCCATTTTCCCATTAATTCAAACCGATGATAAGAAGGTGAAGAGAAGTGTTCGCCAAGTCTCGGAAAACATTGAAATTATTGTTTCAGAAGGTACTCGACTGACTAAGTTAATTAACGAAGTCCTCGATGTTGCCAAAATCGAAGCAGGGAAGATGCAATGGAACATGGATACTTTGTCAATTACTGAGGTAATTGATCGCGCTTTTTCCGCAACTTCAGCTTTATTTGAGCAAAAGGGATTAGCTCCAATCCGAGAAATTGCGGCAGATTTACCTAATATCCATGGTGATAAGGATCGATTGATTCAAGTAGTCATCAACTTAATCTCTAATGCTGTGAAATTTACTGAAAAAGGAAGTATCACCTGTCGTGTGAAACATGATCACCAGTCGATTACAGTCAGTGTTGTCGATCAGGGTGTAGGTATTTCTGAGTCCGATCAGCCTAAGGTATTTGAGAAGTTCAAGCAAGTTGGCGACACCTTGACTGATAAACCCCAAGGTACTGGTTTGGGATTACCAATTTCGCGGGAAATCATTGAACATCATGGTGGTAGAATTTGGGTAGACAGTGAACTGGGTAAAGGTAGTACCTTCTCATTTACATTGCCAATTCATAAAACAATAGAAGGAGATAACAAAGCTCCAATTCCCTCAATAAACTTTGAGGTGCTCGTCGAGCAGCTCAAAAAGAGAGTAACGTTTGATCGACAATCTGAAGAGCAGAATACTGAGGGAGCGTCAAAAAAAATCTTAGTGATTGATGATGATTCTAGTATTCGCAGTCTCCTAAGACAGGAACTAGAAGCTAAAGGATATATCGTTTACGAGGCTGATAATGGACAAACTGCCCTTTCCAAAGTTCGTGAAGTTCGTCCTGATCTGATTACTCTTGACATTATCATGCAGGGAATTAATGGTTATGATGTAGCTTCCATTCTAAAGTCTGATCCCGTAACCTTAGATATCCCCATTATTATTGTGTCGGTACTGGATGATAAGAATCAAGGCTTCCATTTAGGAATTGATAGTTATGTAACTAAGCCCGTTGATATGTCAATTCTATTGAGAGAAGTTGATTTGTTATTGACTAACAAATCCACTACGGGCAAAAGAATTCTCATCGTTGATGATAACTTTGTCTCGATTAGTTTATTAGTAGAAATGCTACAAAGTCAGGGCTTCGTACCCACTACCATTTCTCCTCAAGATGATTTACGGGCAAATGTCATAGCATCTCAGCCTGATATTATCATTGCCAGTACTAAACTAGCACAGCAAGTGCAGGCTCTGCGTACTGAACAGAGCATGGAACATATTCGCTTTTTGTTAATTTCTGAAGGATAATATGCTCAAAACTTGGGTTAGTCAGACACAGGATAGCTTCCAACTGGTAGCCGTGATCGCCATATTTGCTGCTATTTCGGCTTTACCGAATGCAGTCAAAGCGGAGACCTATATCAATAATCGTGTTTGTCCTGCGGATTTCCTTAGTTTGAGTAAATCCTTGGCTAAGGACTTGCCAGACTATCTCAATCGTACCTACATTCGGCTGAGACTGAAGCGGGAAGTGATGACAATTAGTCAGCCAGAGCTTGAGCCTTTGCCACTTGCACCAGATCAATCACGCGATCGCTTACCGCAGCAAATTTTCCTCTCGATGCTAGAAAGACAAACAGGAAAAGTTGAAATTTCACAACGAGCTTATTGGTTATTTGTCGTACCTACTTCTAACGGATGGCGTTTAGCAATGGCATTTATGCGAATTGGACAGGCTCCGCCTGTGGATGTGAGTGATGCAGCGATCGCAGATGCCACGAATAAATGGTTACGGGACTATTGCGATCCTCGATATCAGCGTTAGTATGGTGTAGGAGCTTTGCCGAATTTTACAATTGGGCGCAATATGTCTTTATTTGAAACTGTGCGATCGCAAATGCCTTTAGAAATCCCATCGCAATTAGAGCGGATGGATAGATTTTGGTTTAACTATCGGCAGTTTAATCAACCAATTTCCCAAGTAGTTGATACTTCCCAAGAGAAAATCAAAGATAAAGATTTTGATGTCATTGTTTGTGGGGGGACTTTGGGAATATTTATTGCATCTGCGTTACAGCGACGGGGATGGAATGTAGCAATTATTGAGCAGGGAATATTGCGGGGTAGAGTACAGGAATGGAATATTTCTCGTAAAGAGCTAAATGCTTTTCTGGAACTAGATTTGCTGACGGGAGAGGAACTAGAACAGGCGATCGCGACTATCTATAACCCTGCTAGGGTTGGTTTTCAGGGTGGTAAGGATTTATGGGTGCAGGATATCCTCAATATTGGAGTTGATCCAGTCTATTTATTAGAAGTTCTCAAACAAAAATTTCTCGACGCTGGTGGTAAATTATTCGAGCAAACTACATTTCAAGGTGCTTGCACTCATCCTGACGGGGTATCCGTAGACATCATTCCTAAACATGATCATACATTAACAGAAAGGATTACAGGGCGATTATTGTTGGATGTGATGGGGCATTTCTCACCAATTGCGAAGCAAGCGCGATCGAAATTGTATGGCAATATCAAACCTGATGGTGTCTGCATGGTGGTAGGAAGTTGTGCGAAGGGAATGCCTGAAAAGTCCTATGGTGACTTAATTTATAGCTTTACTCCCATTCAAAATCAATGCCAGTATTTTTGGGAAGCTTTTCCCGCTAGAGAGGGGCGAACCACCTATATGTTTACCTATGTTGACGCTGACCCACAGCGTCCTAGTTTTACGCAGTTGATGGAAGACTATCTATTTTGGTTACCTAAATATCAAGAAATTGAACTTGAGCAACTTCAATTTGAGCGTGTTCTCTTTGGCTTTTTCCCTTCCTATAAAAACAATCCTCTGCAAACTCCTTGGGATCGGATTTTACAAGTTGGTGATAGTTCAGGAATGCAGTCCCCACTTAGTTTCGGCGGATTTGGTTCTATGGTGCGCCACTTGTCACGCTTAACCGATGGGATTGATGCTGCATTGCATGGTGATTGGCTATCACAATCGGATTTGCGATCGCTGCAACCCTATCAACCAAATCTCTCAGTTACTTGGCTATTCCAAAAATCCATGAGTGTTGCTGTTAATCAATCTATTGAAAGCGATCGCATTAATTACTTGCTAGGGGTCACATTTACAGCGATGGAGAAATTAGGAGATCGAGTGCTCTATCCATTTTTGCAAGATGTCGTGCAGTTTGTGCCATTAGCGCAAACAATGCTTGCCATGTCCATTGCCGACCCAGTACTCGTTCTCAAAATTATGCAGCAGGTTGGTATTGTCACTTTAATAGATTGGCTGAAACATTATCTCAGTTTGGGAGCCTATAGCTTCTTGAATCAGGTCAGTCAACAAGTTGAGCCAGTGATCGCCAATCTATTACCTGAACAGCAATATCAACTACAGCGCCAAATCGAAGCTTGGAAATATGGTTCTGGAGGAGACTATAGCAGTTCTAAATAAGTTAAAAGAGGCTTCGACTCCGCTCAGCCATCTATATACGTTGGCTGAGCGGAGTCGAAGCCCTATTTTTTATTTGAATTATCTATATCAGCCATAGTTGTTCAAAATGGCTTTGCTATTTTAAACAACTATTCTTCGCTACCATCACTCATAAATAAACGCATTGCCATAATTGCAAATAAACCTGCGGCGATCGCCTTTAGTAACTTGGTTGGCAAAAATACAGAGATACTATCACCGAGGAATACGCCAACGGCACTGGCGAGTAATAAGGCTGCTGCTGAGCCGATAAAAACATATCTGGGGGCTGTGGAGCTACCACTTAGACTCATAGTTGCTAATTGGCTTTTGTCACCTAGCTCGGATAAAAAAATTGTCCCAAAACTCAGAAATAATAATTGCCAGTCCATATCTTTGAAATAATCACTAAAGAATTTTTGGTAGTCCTATAAAGGAAAGGATTTATCTTGTGTGGTAAGGATGGGCGGCACTTCACGCCGCCCATCCTTACCTATTTATTTTGATGCTTGGGGAAAAATAGGGTTGCGCTATCTAGAGGATGGCATCCCACAATAAACTAATGGAAAGAATCAGAAAACTTAAACCTGCAAGAGTATTCAACAACTTGGGAGAAAAGGTTTTGGCGAGCCATTTGCCAGCCAGTACTCCTAATAAACTGGTCGAGACTAAAGCGATCGCTGCGCCTGCAAAGACAATCCAAGGCTGATGGGATTGAGCAGCAATCATCAAGGTAGTTAGCTGCGTTTTGTCACCAATTTCTGCTAAAAAAACTGTAATAAAGGTAGTAGTAGCAATTTGCCAATGCTCTGCTTTGATTTGAGTTTTGGGTTTTGAGACAGATGGAAATTGGCTTGCAGCTAGATTCTCAGGTCTAGGTTCAGATTTTAGTGACATCATTTATTGGTTGCTTATCAAGCAATGTTGCATCTTTTCATAATCGTTTCATAGTTTATAATACTATAGCAGTCCTAAATCATTTGTAAATTTTGGGTTTTGTAGAAGCTCACCCTTCAGGGGTGAGCTTCTACAAAACATTTAGGACTACTATGTATGTCACTAAACATAAAACTAATAACAAAAAGTAACCTTTTCATAACCATTTTGATAACCTCTAGATACTTCGTAGAATTTTTCTGTATGGTTAAATAGGCTAATCAGTTAATAAACATCTAAAGGTTGGTGAAAGCTTGTGAGTTAATTCAGCTATTAACCGCCTTAAATCTGGGACAAAGACGAACATACTGATAACTCCTAACTGACTAAGTTTATTTCTCAACAAAATACTATGAAAAAAATTTTTTTTGCATTTGGTGCAGCTCTAGCTGCTTCTCTGGCTACAGCTGCAGGGGGCAATGCAGCTAGCTTTACCCTCAACGCAACTGATGGAGCTTGTGGTTCTTTTGGCTGTACTTCTAGCGTTGCAGGAGCAGTCAACGTTGACTTTAATAGTGGTCTTCCAACCACAGGGTTTGCTCAATATACGTTATCGGGTAACGCAGGTATAAATCTCTCAGGCGCGGCTGCTCCCGCTCAAGACACAAGTAAGTTTTTAGGCGTTGGTACTAATGCTTCAGCAACGATCAATTTTGGTGGATTAGTTGACTATTTCGGTTTGTACTGGGGTTCTATAGATACTTATAACTTTGTTGATTTGTATAGACAAGGAACTCTCCTCACAACTATTACTGGTTCTCAAGCAGCTACAACTCCTAATGGGAACCAAACATCACGGACTACCAATCGCTACATTGATATTTTTGCTAATGATGAGTCTTCTAACTTCGATAAGGTAGTGTTACGCTCTACGGGCTTTGCCTTTGAAGTTGACAACAATGCTTATCGTCGTGCAGTACCTGTCCCCGGTTTAGCTATGGGTGTATTGGTTGCTGGCGTAGGTCTATTAGCTCGCAAGCATCAAGCCAAAAGAAGCAGCTAAATCAAAAAGTCATTTCAAAAAGCGGCTGTTTGATTTCATAGGATACAAACAAGAACCCAATGAGAGTTATAGCAGCGTTGTAACTCTCATTGGGAAATACAGGGATTTTCGCTCCAAACCAGACAATATTGTTTGGTCTGGAGCGAAAATCCCTGTATTTCCTTAAAATAACGTCAGTTCGACGAAGGCGGAAAATGGTAAAAATCGCTAAGCGATTTTTACCATTTTCCGCCATTTGCGCGGTGCTTCGCGCCGCGCAAACGGCGTTATCGAACTCACGTTAAAATACTTTGCGCGATCGCACAACTTGCAAACTTCCGCCAGCATAGAGTTGACAGGACTCGACTGTCAGCCCAGATGTATTTAAAAGCTGATGCAGATCGGTTTTGAGCAATTGCCATGCGGTTTCGGTTTCAAATAGCCATAAAAAAGTGGCGATTGGTAACCAATACAAAGGATTAGTGGGACGATGAAAGTCAATGATGATGAATTGTCCCTCAGGAGTTAAAACTCGCTGCACTTCTTGGATAATTTCCTGTAACTGTTCAGATTCCATTTCATGCATCGCTGTACTCGTAATCACCAGATCGAAACAGCGATCGCTAAAGGGCATATTTTCAGCAAAAGCTTCAATATATTGAGCTTGGGGAACATTCTGCTGAGCGCGTTTAATGGCGATCGGGGAGGCATCTAAACCAGTAACATTCTTGAAATGTTTGACCAATTCCTGAGTTGCTTGTCCAGCCCCACAGCAAAGATCGAGAACTTTTGCTTCAGGATTAACCTGTAAATCTTTGAGGAATAGCTTCCGAAATCGAGTCTCACCACCAACGCTCAAGGCTGCCATTGCGGACACAGTGTCATAAAACCATTGATAGCGATAACTCCAGTCACGTAAAATCGTTGTCATGGCGTAAATTTAATCCATTGCAAAAGTTCTTCAGAAAGATTGCACCGCTTTCTGGTGCTGGTGTCAATACAGGTATGTTTAGTTAGAGCCTTTGCGATCGTCTTTTGACGCTCCTCTTCACTATTAAAATAAAGCTGATATTCAACTTGAAAGGATTCCGCACTTAGCTGAGTTGCAGTCAGAGAAATGGCGATGCGATCGCCACAAAACATGGGTTTAAAAAAGTCAATGCTCGCATGAGTAATTGGTACAGCGATCACATCTCCTCGAAAAAAGGATTGCAGATTGATTCCCGCAGCAGCTAGTGATGCTTCATAGGCTTCATGGCAAAGGGCTAATCCATTCGCAAAGTAAACTACTCCCGCCGCATCAGTATCACGAAAATTAATCGTGCGATCGTAAATAAAAGCTTGATTCATAGTTTTTTCAACAACAGAAGCACTTGTGCTTCTGTTGTTATGCTTTTGATTATGCTCTACCCATTACTTGAGCCATGCGATTAACCTGAACCATCAACTTATCAAAAGCATCAAAAGTCAGGGACTGGGGACCATCGGATAAAGCTTTCTTAGGATTGGGATGAACTTCGATCATCAGAGAATCTACACCCGCAGCGATCGAGGCGAGACTCATGGATGGCACATAATCTGACCAGCCCGTACCATGACTAGGATCGATCATAATTGGTAAATGGGTTAACTTACGCAATACAGGAATTGCGGCTAAGTCTAGAGTGTTGCGAGTATATTCGCGATCAAAAGTTCTAATTCCGCGCTCGCAAAGAATGACATTGGGATTCCCTTCAGCGAGAATATATTCTGCTGCCATTAGCCAATCGTCAATTGTTGCTGCCAAGCCCCGTTTGAGCAAAATCGGTTTATTTTGTTTACCAACTTGCTTTAATAAAGAGAAATTCTGCATATTTCTTGCGCCAATTTGCAGAACATCAGCAACTTCGGCAATCTTCTCAATATCAGCGGTATCCATTACTTCCGTAATAATCCCTAAGCCACTAGCTTCTCTTGCCGCCGCCAACAGGGATAGAGCGCTCTCACCATGCCCCTGAAAAGCATAGGGAGAAGTACGTGGTTTATAGGCTCCACCTCTCAAGAACTGGGCACCTGATGCTTTTACCCGCATTGCTGTTTCGACGATCATTTCTTCGTTCTCAACGGAGCAGGGACCCGCGACAACGGCTAAGGGACAATTCTCGCCGATCGCTATATCCCCATTTGGTGTAGGCACAATCACCACGCTCGATTCATGCTGGCGATATTCGCGACTAGCGCGTTTAAATGGACGTTCTACTCGCAACACTGTCTCTATCCAAGGGCTTAATTCTTCGATGCGATGGCGATCAAGGTCAGCAGTTTCACCGACTAAACCTACAACAACTTTATGTTTTCCGACAATTTTTTCAGGTGACAACCCCCAACTAGATAGTTCATCGCAGATCCGCGCAACTTCCTCTGCGGGTGTCCCAATCTTGGTTACTACGATCACGGCTAGTCTCCTTTATTTATATGCTATTGCTATTTTATACATTAAGGATTGATAGAGATGGGATTTCCCATGTTCCTCTAGGTAGATTCAAGTTTATGGACTTGATCATTAGGTTTCTACGATTTAATCAAGAACTTTTGTTTAGTGTGGCTTTACCACACTAAACAAAAGTTCTTGATTAGATTCCTTCAAGAAAATGCCGATCGCAGTTTGCAATTACCTGATTCCAAATGGAGAAATGGATCTCTTTATTGCGTTGGCGATCGCTTTTGATTTCTAAGACTTGAGTACCTTTAGTTTCTAGAGAACTCGTTAGTGCTGTGTGGAAATGCTGCCAATCCTGAATGAGGATATGTTCACAGCCATAAGCCTGAATAATTGGCGCAAAATTGAGATCATGCGCTGTACCAAAAAACTCCTCAAAGGTATCCTCAAATTTGGAAATTGGTAAGAGATTAAAGATCCCGCCACCGTCATTATTTAAGAGAATAATTGTGAGTGAAATATTGTATTTTTTGGCGGCAAGTAAGCCATTCAAATCATGATAGAAAGCTAGATCACCACAAGTGAGTACCATTGGGCGATCGCATCCCCATGCCGCACCCAAGGCACTCGATATGGTTCCATCAATGCCATTTGCACCGCGATTTGAAAGAACCGTAATTGGGTGATCGCTATGAAAGAATGTATCTAAATCGCGAATGGGTGTACTGCTAGCCACATAGATACAACTATCCGTAGGAAGAATTTGAGCTAGCTCTGCATAGACCTTGCCATCAAATAATTCATCAATTTTGGTGAGCGATTCCGTAATCGAATGTTCAGCAATATTTTCAGCTAGTTCAAAATCTAATCGCCATTGCTTATCTTGCCAAATGGGTTGAGCATAGTTCTCTAAATAATTGGCTAGCTGGTCGCAAAAACTGACGGGATAGACATTTAGAGCCTGTGTGATGCCGTGGGTAGGATCGGTATTGGTGCTACCAACCACAATTTGCTGACAGCCAATATATCTCTCCAGCCATAGCATATAGCTTTTGGAGGTGGGCATGGCACCGAAGCGAATTACGATTTCGGGGGCATGGGTTTTACAGAAGTTGGGCGATCGCAAAAAGCTGTCATAATGCCCAATCTCACCACGACGATGCGCTCCTGTAGCTTCGATCAGTAATGGATAGCCTGTGGTTCTGGCTAATCTCTGGACTGAGGTTAAAAAATCAGGCGGTGCATCATAGACCCCGACGACAATCACACCTTTGGGATGACTGATAATTTGATTTGCAATGGCGGCGATCGCATTCGTATCTAGAGATCGCATTCCTGCCAATATTTGACTATAGGCTCCTCCCGATGGATTACCAAACATTGCCTCTGGACTACTAAGCGCTAAGTCCTCTGGCACATCCGTGGGAACGGGAAGCGGTGGCATGGGGTCAGCAAAGGGGAAGTTGAGATGTACTGCCCCTGCGGGAGTATCGCCTTTGCCGACAGCAATACTGACAGTTCGACTGATAAGCGATCGCAAATAGCGCAATCGGAATCCAATGATTTCGGGAGTTCCCACTTCAAAGAAGTAGCGGACATGTTTTCCATAAATATTAATCTGATCAATCGTTTGACCTGAGCCACAGTCACGCATCTCTGGGGGGCGATCAGCGGTCAAGACGATCAAGGGAATCCGACTATAATAGGCTTCGATAATCGCAGGATAATAATTGGCGGCGGCAGTTCCTGAAGTGCAAAGCAACGCCACAGGAGCCATTTGTACCTTCGCAACTCCAAGGGCGAAAAAGCTACTGGAACGCTCATCAATATGTACCAAAATATGGAAGTCTGGATAGCGATCGCGTAGTTCCGCAAAAGCGATCACAAGGGGAGTTGAGCGTGAACCGGGGGAAATACAAACGGTACGCACACCAGAGCGATAGAGTTCTTCAGCAACAATGCTTGCCCAGAGAGTATTACGATTGGCAGTATTCATTTGATCGTGGTTCCATTGGCACTAAATTGGATGCTGTAGCCAAGTTCTATGAGCATTTGCCGCAGGATTGGCAAACTCAACCCTAAAACATTAGTATGGCAGCCTTCGATCTTATCAATTAGTAATCCGCCGAGCTTCTCCAATGTAAAGCAACCAGCACAGCAGAGAGGTTCTCCCGAAGCAACATAGCTCTCAATTTCTGCATCTGTTGCCTCAGCAAAATACACTTTAGTGACACCATGACGCATGACTGTTCGTTGATTTTGGATATCAATCAAACAATGTCCTGTATAGAGTTCGCAATAGTTGCCGCGCATCTTTTGCCATGTGGCGATCGCAATTTCCTTAGTGTCAGGCTTTCCATAAATCATGCCATTGAGATACATAATGGAATCACATCCCATCACGAGAGCATTTTGTCCACCTAGCTCCTGCGTTAAATCAGACAGAATTGCTTTTGCTTTGCACTGAGCAAGGGTTAACACTAAAGAAGTGGGATCACTAACCTGAATCGCATCTTCATCAAAGTAACTGACCCGAACAATCGGTGTAATCCCTGCATTCTCAAGGATTTTTTTGCGGGTTGGAGAGGCTGAAGCAAGAACAAAAACAGGATGCGACATACAACACAACTATTCTGATTAATAAAGAACCAGATTTTTTGTGACTTCACCACAAAAAATCTGGTTCTTTATTTTACTGCACATCCCTTAGCTATATTTGCATACAGAGATTTATGCTTTCTTAAAGCAATTTCCGATCAAACGAACCACAGAAAAAATTTTGAAAACGTTGCAAAGTAACATTTTCAAAATTTTTCCTAGTTTGATTTTGAGCGCAAAGCGCTGTATTTTTTAAGATTTAATTAGCTCGATCGCTGACTCAGCCGCCGCAATACCTGAATGATAAGCAGCTTCAATATTTTTACCAGCACACCAGTCGCCTGCACAGACAAGAGCTAAAGGAATTGCCGTTGATAAACAGGAAACACCTAACGACTCCTCGACAATCGCATAGCGCCAACGATGAACTTGCCACCATTCAGGGCTAGCTAACCATTTCGCTAGGAGTTTGCCCGTTTGATGTAGCAATGGTTTACCCACAATTTCCAGATCAAGCTCTTCCATGGATTGCTTCGCAAATTCAGCATTACTTTGAAGCACAAACACAGGTTGAGAGGACTTGTCGGGGTGCTTACTACTGTCATAGCTAATCCAGTCAAGAATAGGATCGTTAATGCATTTAATCGCTTGCCATTCTACAGGTACTTCATTACTGGCATTGTACCCAGCCATAATGGTCACACTGGGCGCAAATTTGACGGATTGGAGCGCCTGTAAAAAGCTCGGTGCTGGCGCGAGGACTTCTTCAAATAGGGGAAGGAACTGAGGTGCAGGAATCGTGGATACGATCGCTTTGGTTTCGAGGGTTTCTTGACGCTCGGTCAATAACTGCCACTTATCATCATTGTGACTAACGCCAATGATGCGGGTATTGTTAATGATTGCTAGATCTGCACTTAGATATTTGGCGATCGCGGTCATGCCCAGAGGACAGCAGTAACGGGTGTGACGTTGATCAGCTTCGGGCGGAAATAGCCCTGAAGAAGAAAGTTGATAAACATTGCGAGTCCATTCCCGCACAATCTGTTTCTCTTGCAGCTTACGGACAAATCGTCCAAAGCTATCACTTTTTACGGCAATGAGCTGTGCACCGTGATCGACCCAAGTACCTTGCAAGCGTCTAGTTGCCATCCGTCCGCCTAAACCTGCGGATTTTTCGACAATGGTGACATCTAGTCCTGCTTGCTTTAATTGTTGAGCACAGATTAAACCTGCCATCCCTGCGCCGATCACGATTACATCTTTCATAAAGTTTTAGTTCATGTCTCTTGAAGAGCTTAGCTCATCTTGATCGCGATTTTAAAGTTAAGGTGAGCTGTGCCCACCTTAACTTTAAAGTGTATCTTGCATCTTTTCGCCGTCATGATATGCAGCGAACAATACGGGACAGGTTTTACCCCATGCGATCGCCCCAGTAGCATCGAGGCATATTGCGCCAAAATCGCGATCGCGACTTTTTGCCTCATTAATCGACTTTTCGACCGCTTGCTGAAGGGTCATGCCATCGGTAACGCGCACCACCACTCTAGTGGCAAAGCCTTCATCAAGAATGTCTTCACCGACACCCGTACAGCTTACACCTGCAAACTTAGTCGCATAGTTACCCGCAGGGGTTGCCGAGTCGCTGACTCTGCCAATGCGTTCAAAGCCACGTCCGCCAGTGGATGTGCCAACCGCGATACTGCCATATTGATCGAGAACTACCGCACCGATTGTTCCCATCGCCACATCTGCCATTTTGCGAGTGAAGTTGGTTTTGCGCTCCTCCACCCATTCCGCAAGGCGTTCATCGGTGAGGGGATTGTAAATCGGGATGCCCAATTCGCGAGTGAGTTCCGCCGAGCCGTAATCAGAGAGAACGCGATCGTCGCTAGTCTGCAAATGCTTAGCCAGATCAATCGGATTCTTAACCCTTGCCGTATTGATCACGCCACTAAAACTTTGGCGATCTCCATCCATAATCGAAGCACTCATGCGGATTTGACCATCGGACTGTAATACTGAGCCAGTCCCTGCATTAAAGCGCGGATCGTCTTCGAGCATTTGACAAGCCTTAACCACCGCATCGATCGCCTTCGCGCCATCAAGCAGCATCGGATAAACAGTTTCTAGAACTGCAAATAGAGATTTGCGGACAGGTTCATAGCCGCCTTTGCTTTCAACGGTACTTCCTGCACCGCCATGAATAATGATTTTGGGTTGCATTTAATCTCGGTAATTGGTGATTGGTAATTGGGTATTGGTAATGTCACTATTTTTTATATGTAGCTCAACTTAATTAAAACCCAAAACCAGAGTTTGTTCCGCCCGCTACGTGGGCGGAACAAACTTCTCGGTTTTTAGTTTACTTATGTCTAGCTACTTAGTCTATTTTTCTTTACCCCATAAACAAATATACTCACGAGGGTAACGATTCTCACTTCCTTTGAACTTTAAGAGCGAAGTTGTTCCATTAGCCATGCAGTAATGGTGCTTTGATTTTCTTGGCGGCTGCGTTGAAGTGCTTGTTCGAGAATTTCTAGTTTTAAGCCTGTTAATACCAGTGACTCGCGAATTCTCCTAATACTGCCATCCTGCCCATGTGTAAAAGCAAAAATTTGCATAGTTTGCACATTTACAATCCAATATTCGGATATCCCTAGATCTTCATATTGCAAACGTTTTGTACCTAAGTCATCAGGGAAGGAAGTATCGGATATTTCAATGACTAAATCTGGTAATGGATATTGATCTAAATCAATGATTCGGGTTCCCCAAGGGATGACATCGGCATTTGCTCCAACGTAGTATGAGGCATCAGGCTGAAATTCGGTATATCCTCTTTTGCGATAGGAGCAGTCATTATGTCCATTAACTGGAATGCCTTGCAGAGATGCAAATAGACCAACACTCATAATGATAGTCATGTGGTCTTTAGAATGATCGGAGCCTGTGGACATGGGTTCAAACCTCATCCTGCCGTTGTAATAGTAACTTTTGAGTTTGCTGGAGTCTGGAGCATCGGCAATATTCGCAAATTCCTGCCAAGCGGCTGTTATCCATTTGTTTAACGGGGTTTTGGTTTGTAGTAAGGGCATAGGGGTCACCTGTACTCATTTGGCGCTTGAAGTCTGTTATAAATCCCAAAACTTAGCAGTCAACATCGTGTCAATATCACGGCTAAACTGCCATGTATCAGGGAAAGTAGTCTCATATTCGGTTCTCACTATCTCTAATGCGGTGTCAAATGACTCATCAATAGATTGCAAAAAATGCCGTTTGAGACTAGGAGACTGTTTTAGAAGTCTTCTCAGTTCATCACGTTGGTTAATGATCGTTACTTCCCAACCTCTATAACATTCAGGCATTTTTACATAGCAACGCTTGAGAATATGTTCAATCAACCTAATTAGCCGACTCTCCACTTCACGTTTGTGATTACCTGACAAACCCTCTAACTCCTCAATTAAGTTCTCAACATCAAGATTTTGGAAGTCACCCGCTTTTAACTGCGCGATCGATGTCTCTAACCAGAGGTCAAGATCGCGATCGTACAAACTTAATGGTGGTGCAGTTGCTTGAGACATTTGTTGTTATCCTGATTCAAGGTTTTGGTATGTCAAAACTATACTGTGAGTGGTCATAAACTATGTTTTTGGGAAATTGGTGATTGGGAATTGGGAATTGGTATAGAACTTCAGAAATTAGCTTGTTGAAATCAGAAACAGGTTTTCATTCTTGAAGGAAACCTCTTGTCCTCAATCACCCATCACCAATTTCCCATCACCAAAAAGCCAACAGCTAATAGCTAACAGCTAAAAACATTACAACTCACCAAATCCCTTCTTCTTTTTCTTCTTCTTCCCATAAACAGGATTTCCCGATGGTGCTTGGTTGCCCATGCCACCCATACCGGGGAACCCGCCGCCGCCCATATTTGGCATTCCGGGGAAACTCGGCATCTTGCCCTGACCCATTTGCTGCATCAAGGCTCTCATCTTCTGGAAATCTGCAACCAGCTTCGTCACATCCTGAAGCTTGTAACCCGAACCATTGGCAATGCGTTGTTTGCGGCTAGGACTCTTGGCAATGAGATCAGGATCTTTGCGTTCCTGCTTTGTCATGGAGCTAATCATTGACTCACAACGCTTGAGTTGCTTTTCTGCCTCTTGAATCTGAGCATCATTAATCTTCATGCCAGGGAGGAGTTTTAACATACCGCCAAAAGAACCCATGTTTTTCATCATGCGCGTGTTCTTCAGGAAGTCGTCAAAATCAAACTTAGCAGTGAGAATCTTTTCTTGGAGCTTCGCAGCATCGGTAATATCAATTTCTTCCTGCGCCTTCTCCACCAGTGTCAGCACATCACCCATGCCCAAAATTCGCGAAGCCATGCGCTCAGGATAGAAGGGCTGCAAAGCCTCCACCTTTTCGCCCACACCGATAAACTTAATCGGTTGTCCCGAAATCTGCCGCACCGATAGCGCCGCACCACCACGAGTATCGCCATCCATCTTGGTCAAGATCGCGCCCGTAATCCCAATCTCATCATGGAAAGTGCGGGTTAATGTCGCCGCCTCTTGCCCTGTCATCGCATCGACAACCAGCAGCACTTCATCGGGCTTAATCGCATCCTTAACGCGACTTAGCTCATCCATCATGTCGCGATCGATCTGCAAGCGTCCCGCCGTATCGACGATCACGGTATTAACGCCTAATTCCTGCGCCTTTGCCAAACCTTGACGGGCAATCTCCACAGGGTCAGCATCAGCCCCCATTTCAAAGACTGGCACATTAATTTGCTTACCAAGGGTGAGCAACTGATCGATCGCCGCAGGACGATATACGTCAGTCGCAACCAGTAAAGCCGTGCGCTCTAGTTTGCGTAAATGTAAAGCTAATTTGGCGGTAGCAGTGGTTTTACCTGTACCTTGCAAACCTGCCATCAAAATTACAGTCGGCGCATTATCGGCCTCAGCAAGTGGTACATTTGCCTCGCCCATTGTCTTTACCAATTCGTCATAGACGATCTTGATAAATTGCTGATCAGGGCGCACACCTGCGATTACATCAGCCCCTTGAGCCTGTTTGGAGATTTCTTCGACAAATTCTTTGACAACCTGTAAGTTGACATCTGCCTCTAAGAGCGCTCTGCGTACTTCACGAATCGCGCCCTGTATATTGGATTCAGAGATTTTGTCCTGTCCGCGTAACTTTTTCCAAGCCGCCTCAAATTTATCGGCGATTTCATCAAACATATCTAGTTTTGCTTTTGCTGTTGGTTCTAACTACTAATTTACCGTTACCACCGTGACATTGATCGCGATCTATGAAAATTATGGCGGCGATCGCTATATTCAAAGATTGAGTCAAGGCTATGATGTTATCTGACCTAGAAAGAAATTTAAGGGTATTTAACGATGACAGCTTACGCCTTAAACTTACCCGATCGCTTGAAGCAGGAAGTCGAGCAGTTAGCCCAAAGTCAGGGAATTTCGCTTGATCAGTTTGTGCTGTGGGCTGTCACAGAAAAGGTCAGTACACTCAAAGCATCATTTGCTCTGATTGCTTATCGACAAGGGGCGAGTGGACAGATTTTTCCTGTGGTTAAGGGAACGGGAGTAAGGGTACAAACATTAGCGATCGCTGCTCAGAAGTGGGGTATGAGTGTTGCTCAAATTGCTGATGAATACGATTTATCCGAAGACAAAGTAATGGAAGCTTTGAGATTTTATGCAGTGAATAAAGAACAGATCGATCTAGCGATCTCTTCTGAACAAGAATTAGAGGCTATTCATGGCTAAATTAAAGCTCCATTTAGATGCTGACACTTCTAAAAAAGCTTTGCATAAGGCTCTGATAGACAAAGGACATGACGTAACTCGTACTCCAAATAGTTGGATGCCTCTTGATGCTAGTGATGAGGTGCAGTTAAGCCAATCAACTGCTCAGGGTAGAGCCATATTTACGTTCAATGTGCGGGATTTTATAGCACTTGACCAGAAGCAACCTCAGCATGGTGGGATAATTCTTGCGGCTCAGAATAGTTGGACGCTTTCGGATTTGATAGTAGCGTTAGATTCTTTGTTGTCTGAAGAAGCGTCAGAAAATTGGATAGGGCAAGTACGTTGGCTCAATCAATGGAGAGGTTAGAAAACAGTAATTTTTCACAGCTTTTAAAATTTAGGCTAAAATTATGACGTTAAGCGGTAAGTCTCCAAGCCATGATCCAAGCCTTAGCTAAGTCCGATCGCGAACATATTGTTAGGCAGTTTGTAACGTGGAAGCAGTTCCAAGCGTTAGAGTCTGCTTTTGCGGATATTGATGGGGTGCGACTGATTTATTGTGAAGGAGTTTTAGAGATTGTGGGTATTGGACGACTACATGAAATGATCTGTACTTTGCTTGGTGCGTTGTTAATTTCATATTTCACGCTCAAGCATATTCGGTTTGTTTCTACTGGCGCTTATACTCAGTCTTTGCAAGGACGCACCAAATTTCAGGCAGATTTATCCTATAACTTTGATACGGAGAAAGAGATTTCGGATTTGTGTATTGAGGTGGTGGTGACGAGTGGGAATGTCGCTAAGCTCAGAAAACATCAATTACTAGAGGTTCCTGAAGTTTGGTTTTGGGAAGAAGGGAAGATTAGTGTTTTTTGCTTACAGAATGGAGATTATGTGCAGAGTTCCCATAGTTTATGTTTGCCTGATTTGGATATTGAGCATTTGGAGCAATGTCTGTTGATGGATTCCCAATTAGATGCGATGTTGGCTTTGGCTGACAGGTACAAGTAGGTTTAGGAGCAAAAATTCTGTCAGCAAAATTTTCTAATTTATTTCCAGAGGATTTGCCTAAAGTTATTCAAAGATCGCGATTGGTTTACCATGATGGCAAGTGGATAGAGATAATGTCAAATCAAGAAACTCGCACAGCATCAGGTGTCTATAACTTTGTCACCCAAGATGGGACTATATTTATCCGTAGGGCTAGTGCTAAAGTGGGAAATAGCCTAATCGGTCATGTTGATTTGGCGGTAGGTCGTGAGGTGGACTATGCAGGGCGGCTCTATTTTTCTGGTCGGACAAGTCGCGGAATTTTGCGAAGATGGACTAATGAGTCAGGTCACTATCGCCCTCCTGCGGATGCTAGAAGTAATGCTGGTCTTCCTGATGAGAAGTTTCAGTCAGGGCAGTTTAGAAGTTTGTTAAGTATCGAAATTTAGATAGGCTAGGAAAATCATCATGACAAGTTCTATAGATTTGCAAAATCATAATTCTCAAGCTTTGATGAGCCTATCAGAAGAGCAACAATTCGAGCGTGTTTGTGTGTTGCTTGAGAAAGATATTGTTGAGGCGCTGAGGGTTGCTAATTCTACGCTCAAAAGTAAGAAGTATTTTCAGGATTTGCTAGAAAGAGGGTTAGAGGTTGCTGATGCTAGTGAGATCGAGGTTTGGCTAAGATATCTAGTCCCTCGGTTGGGAATACGATATGTGATCAATGTGCTTGAGGGTAAGTTAATTGAGAAACCGCAACAGGTGAAGAAGGCTATGTATTGGTTGCCAAAGTTTTTAAATAAGGAAAATGATAAAGAGGTAAATTTATTTAGAGGTTTGGAGAATAAAATTCTTGAATCATCAGTAAGTCGCGTCACTGTATGACATTAGTAATCGCTGCTCACAAGTGGGGTATGAGTGTTGCTCAAATTGCTGATGAATACGATTTATCCGAAGACAAAGTAATGGAAGCTTTGAGATTTTATGCAGTGAATAAAGAACAGATTGATTTGGCGATCGCTTCTGAGAAGTCTTTTGAGTCTCAATATTTAGAGGTAGCTTGTTTCTGGACTTTAGACTAAAAAGAAGAAAAGAAAGGCAGGAAGTGCTAGGCACAAACT
>VFQS010000493.1_pt1 | contig 43487 bp, 41 predicted proteins | sample 3512361 | NCBI WGS metagenome assembly VFQS01 (sample SAMN10412375, study PRJNA504923) | tailings metagenome | isolation source: Relicate 1 Philex TSF3 active mining | place: Philippines
ATCGCTTCCCGTTCCGGGTGCCGCCCTACTACGCCCTGATCATCCGCTCGCTGGTCACGCTGGAGGGCATCGCCCTCAGCGTGGACCCCGACTTCAAGATCCTCGGGGCCGCCTATCCCTACTTCGCGCGGCGGCTGATGGAAGATCCCGACCCGAGCCTGCGCAACAGCCTCAAAGAAATGCTGTTCGACGGCGAGATCTTCCGCTGGCAGCGGCTGGAGAACCTGGTGGCCAGCGCCGCCCAGGGCAGCCAGCTGGATCTGGGCAACCTGCTGGATCAGGTGCTGGATTTCCTGTTCTCCGCCAACGGCGGCGTGCTGCGCCAGCAGCTCACGGAGGCCGTTGTGGATCAGGTGGACGCCCTGGCCTGGGCCACCGCGCTGCGGATGAGCAGGCAGCTGCCGGAGCGGCTGCAGCCTCCGGGGCTGCGGCGCCGGAGCCTGGAACCCGCCGGCGACCCGCTGCTGGATCTCGAACCGATCCGCCAGCTGCTGCGCATCCTGCAGGCCGTGCCCGGCTTCGAACCGCAGCTGCTGCTGGCCCGGCTGCCACGGGTGCTGGGTGAACCGGAACTGCGGCGGATGGGGCTCGATGTGGCGCGGGGACTGGCCGAGCGCTCGGTGGTGCGGCTGGTGCGCGATGTCTTGGTGCCACCGCTGCCGCTCCGGCGGTCGGCTTAGGGTTCTGGAAATCACTCCCCCAGCCCTGGTGAGTCGCCCCCTGAGCCGTTGTCCCCGCAAGCGCCGGGCCCTGCTGGCCGCCGCCCTGGGGATCGGGCTGGTGGCTCAGCCGCTGATGCCGCCCACGGCGAAGGCGGCCGACAACCTGGTGTTCGTGACCGGCGCCTTCCGCCGCTCGATCGCCGTCGACGACCTGGCCCACCTGGCCAAGACCGGCGAGGCCCGCGGTCTGCTGGTGGATGTGCTGGCCATCAGCCGGCAGCAACCCGCAGCGGTGGCCAAGTTGCTGAATGAGTCGATCCGATTGCCCGTCACCCTGGTGAGCCGGCTGCTCAATACCCGCATTGGCGAGGCGATCCTGGCGCGGGTGGCGCGCATCCTCTATCCGATGAAGGCGAAGGAGGTGGGCATTCCGGCTCTGCGCTCGGGCATCGTGCTGGGGATCGTGGAGGGCAACGGCTCGCTCTCGGCCATCAGCTTCTTCCGCGCCTATCCCAGCCGCGAACTGGAGGTGAGCATCCCGGCGCTGCTGAGCCTGATGGGCAAGGCGAACTCGATCAGCGAGCTGGTGCGCTTCTTCTCCGAATCCCCGCTGGATGGTCTGCGGGGCGATAGCGCCAGCAAATCGGCCGGCACCCCCTGAGGCCGCCCCGTAGATTCGGCCCAGCCCCCAACCCTGCCCGTGCCTTTGCTCCGATCCCTGCGGCGCCTGGGTGTGGCCGGTGGTGCCAGGCCGGCGATGCAGGACTGGCCCGGCCTGATCGAGGGCTACCGGCGCTGGCTGCCGGTGAGCGAAGCCACCCCGGTGATCACCCTGCGCGAGGGTGCCACACCTTTGATCCCCGCCCCCGCGATCAGCGAACGGATCGGCCGCGGCGTGAAGGTGTTCCTCAAATACGACGGCCTCAATCCCACGGGCTCTTTCAAGGACCGGGGGATGACGATGGCCATCTCCAAGGCCAAGGAAGCCGGCTCCGAGGCCGTGATCTGCGCCAGCACCGGCAACACCTCGGCGGCGGCGGCCGCCTACGCCCGCCGCGGCGGCATGCGCGCCTTCGTGTTGATCCCCGATGGCTACGTGGCCCAGGGCAAGCTCGCCCAAGCGCTGCTCTATGGCGCTGAGGTGATCGCCATTCAGGGCAACTTCGACCGTGCCCTGGCCATCGTGCGCGAGGTGGCCGATCAGTACCCGATCACCCTGGTGAACTCGGTGAACCCCTACCGGCTGCAGGGGCAGAAGACGGCTGCCTTCGAGGTGGTGGATGCCCTGGGCGATGCCCCCGACTGGCTGTGCATTCCCGTGGGCAACGCCGGCAACATCACGGCCTACTGGATGGGCTTCAACGAGTACCGCGAGGCCGGCCACAGCCGCAAACTGCCGCGGATGATGGGCTTCCAGGCCGCTGGCTCGGCTCCGCTGGTGGTGGGTCACACCGTGGAGCAACCCGACACGATCGCCACGGCGATCCGGATCGGCAATCCGGTGAATCGCGACAACGCTTTGAAGGTGCGCAGCGCCAGCGGCGGCGACTTCACAGCCGTCAGCGATGCCGAGATCATCGACGCCTACAAGCTGCTGGGCAGCCACGAAGGCGTGTTCTGTGAGCCGGCCAGTGCGGCGTCGGTGGCCGGTCTACTCAAGCGGCATGAAGAGGTGCCGGCCGGGGCCACGGTGGTGTGTGTGCTCACCGGCAACGGCCTCAAAGACCCCACCACCGCGATCGAGCACAACGACGCCAAGTTCCACACGGGCCTGGAGGCGGACACCGCCACGGTGGCCAAGGTGATGGGCTTCTGAACCCAATCCAGCGCAGTCGCGCCAAAACCGGTCTGATCAGCCCCGGAAACGGGGCTTTTTTGATGGCCACCCAGCGCTAACGGCGAAAACCGGCCCACAACCAGGCCACAAAGCGTCTGTGCGCAAGCTGCGGAAAAAGGGAATCCGCCTGGGGAAGGGCGCTGCATAGCGACGGGCACCCAACCCCGCCTCTTTTCCACAGGGCGGGGAAACTCTGGAATAGGGCGGGCTCTCCCCAGGCCGTGGAAAACGATTCCACATGGATGCGGCCGCGGGATTTCGGGCCCCATCAGGGCCGGCATGGCCTTTCCGCAGTTTCCCCAGGCCCTACCGCTACGGGTTTGTTTCTTTTCCCTTACTTCTAACCTTTTAAGAGACAGACCGTAGGGCAGTCGGCATTGCGGAATCAGCAGGCCTGTGGAAGCGTGGGTGCCATCGTTGGGACGTCCGGATCCCGCACCCCATGAAGCTGGTCTGTTCCCAGTCGGAACTGAGTTCAAGCCTCCAGCTGGTGAGTCGGGCCGTGGCGGCTCGTCCCACCCATCCGGTGCTCGCCAACGTGCTGCTCACGGCCGACGCCGGCACCGGCCGCCTCAGCCTCACGGGCTTCGACCTGAGCCTCGGCATTCAGACGAGCCTGCCGGCCAGTGTGGAAACCAGCGGTGCGATCACCCTGCCCGCGCGCCTGTTTGGCGAGATCGTGGCGCGGCTGTCGTCTGACAGCCCGATCACCTTGAGCTGCCCGGAGGGCACCGAGCAGTTCGAGCTCACCAGCGTGAGCGGCAGCTACCAGATGCGGGGCATGCCCGCGGAAGATTTCCCCGATCTGCCGCTGGTGGAGAGCGGTGCTCCCATCCGTCTGCAGGCCGATGCCCTGGTGAAGGGGCTGCGCGCCACCCTGTTTGCCAGCAGCGGCGATGAAGCCAAACAGCTGCTCACCGGCGTGCACCTCCGCCTGGATGGCAGCGGCCTGGAATGCGCCGCCACCGATGGCCATCGCCTGGCGGTGCTCCAGCTTGACGATGCCGCCAATCGGGCCAGCAACCAGGAAGCCGACGAGGGCGAACCCTTCGCTGTCACCGTGCCGGCGCGCTCGCTGCGTGAGCTGGAGCGCCTGCTCTCCGGCCGCCAGTCGCAAGACCCCCTGAGCCTGTTCTGCGATCGGGGCCAGGTGGTGTTCCTCTGGGCCGATCAGGTGCTCACCAGCCGCAGTCTGGATGGCACCTATCCCAACTACCGCCAGCTCATTCCTGAGACGTTTGGCCGGCGGATCGTGATCGATCGCCGCGGCCTGATCTCCGCCCTGGAGCGGGTGGCTGTGCTCGCCGATCAGCACAACAATGTGGTGAAGCTCAGCGCTGAACCGATCCAGGGCCAGGTCCTGGTGCAGGCCGACGCCCAGGACGTGGGCAGTGGTTCGGAAGCCCTGGCCGCCGAGATCAGCGGCGAGGCCATCCAGATCGCCTTCAATGTGCGCTACCTGCTGGATGGTCTCAAGGCCATGGCGGCTGACCAGGTGTCGCTGTCGTGCAACGCGCCCACCACCCCGGCCGTGCTCCATCCGATCGATGAGAGCCGCTTCACCTATCTGGTGATGCCGGTGCAGATTCGCAGCTGAGTTCGCCAGCGCCCCGCCGTTGAGTCTTCCCCAGCAGCTGCTGATCCGCGACCTGCTCAAGCTACGGGTGCGCTGCTCCCAGGGCCTCGACCGGGGTGCTGGGGTGGCGGCATGGATGCATCCGCCCGTGCATCGGGTGCTGGGCTGGGTGAGCAAGCCCTCCGCGTTCGGTGATCGCCGGCTGGTGTGGCGGCTGGATCAATTGCGCGATGTGGGGGAGCTTGAAGCGCTGGTGAAGGGCGAACCCGCCGAGACCGACACCGACACGATCCTGCGCCTACCGACCCTGTTTGACGCGGCCCTGCTCGATCGCCGCCAGGAGCCGATCGGCACCCTGGTGGATGCGCTGGTGGAGCTGCGCACCGGCCGGATCCTCGACTACCTGGTGAGCCGCAGCGATCCCCGCCTCCCCGGCAGCAGCCGCTGGCGGCTCACGCCCGATCGCATCGCCGATCAGCAGCCGGGCCAGGTGTTCACCCGGCTGGAGGGCCTGGACGATCTGCCCCTGGCCCGCGCCAGTGTGCGTCAGGAGCTGGTACGCCGTTCGCGCCGCTGGCGTGATCAGGTGGAGGAGGCGGGCAGCCGCTTCGAGCAGCGGCTGGAGGGTTGGCTGGAGGAACCCTGGGATGACACCTGGGACCAGAACGCCGGCCGTGATCAACCGCCTGCCCGGCCGCATCGGCGCCCGTCGCCCGATGACGATCCCTGGATCTGAGCCGCCGAAGCCCTTCGGCCACACTGGAACCATCTGACAGGCAGTCCGTGGTTGCAGTTCCCGACTACTCCGTCGCTGAGGCGCTGAAGAAGGAGAACCTCAGCCCGGCCGATTACGACGAGATCTGCCGCCGCCTCGGCCGCGCCCCCAACCGCGCCGAGCTGGGCATGTTCGGTGTGATGTGGTCGGAGCACTGCTGCTACCGCAATTCAAGGCCGCTGCTGCAGGGCTTTCCCACCACCGGCCCGCGCATCCTGGTGGGCCCCGGTGAGAACGCCGGTGTGGTGGATCTGGGCGAGGGCCAGCGCCTGGCCTTCAAGATCGAGAGCCACAACCACCCCTCGGCGGTGGAGCCGTTCCAGGGCGCTGCCACCGGCGTGGGCGGCATCCTGCGCGACATCTTCACGATGGGAGCGCGTCCCATCGCCCTGCTCAACGCCCTGCGCTTCGGGCCGCTCGATGACGAGCGCAATGTGGGGTTGATGGAGGGCGTGGTGGCCGGCATCGCCCACTACGGCAACTGCGTGGGCGTGCCCACCGTGGGCGGTGAGGTGGCCTTCGACCCCAGCTACTCCGGCAACCCGCTGGTGAACGCCATGGCCCTGGGGCTGATGGAAACCGAGCAGATCGTCTGCTCCGGCGCCGAGGGCGTGGGTTATCCCGTGGTCTACGTGGGCAGTACCACTGGCCGCGATGGCATGGGCGGCGCCAGCTTCGCCTCGGCTGAGCTCACCGAAGCATCCCTCGACGACCGCCCCGCCGTGCAGGTGGGCGATCCCTTCCTGGAGAAGGGCCTGATCGAGGCCTGTCTGGAAGCTTTCCAGAGCGGTGATGTGGTGGCGGCCCAGGATATGGGCGCTGCCGGGCTCACCTGCAGCTGCTCGGAGATGGCGGCCAAGGGCGGCCTGGGCATCGAGCTCGACCTTGACAGGGTGCCCGCCCGTGAAACCGGCATGACCCCCTACGAGTTCCTGCTGAGTGAATCGCAGGAGCGGATGTTGTTTGTGGTGAAGCCGGGCCGAGAGCAGGCCCTGATGGACCGCTTCACCCGCTGGGGTTTGCAGGCAGCCGTGGTGGGCCGCGTGTTGCAGGAGAACGTGGTGCGGGTGCTCCAGAACGGGGAGGTGGCTGCCGAGGTGCCCGCCAGCGCGTTGGCGGATGACACCCCGATCAATCACCACGAGCTGATCAGTGAGCCGCCTGCCGAGATCCAGGCCCACTGGCGCTGGAGCGAGGAGCAGCTGCCGGCGGTCTCCAGCTCCGGGATCACGCCCGATGCCGGTCCGGATGCCGGCCGGCACCTGAGCTGGGCCCAGGTGCTGCTGGCCCTGCTTGACGATCCCACCATCGCCTCCAAACGCTGGGTGTATCGCCAGTACGACCACCAGGTGCAGGCCAACACCGTGGTGCCCCCGGGCGGGGCGGATGCGGCGGTGGTGCGCCTGCGGCCCCAGCAGGGCGAGGGCGCGATGGTCGCCGCCCAGCGCGGCGTGGCCGCCGTGGTGGATTGCCCCAACCGCTGGGTGGCCCTTGATCCTGAGCGTGGTGGCATGGCGGCGGTGGCTGAGGCGGCCCGCAACCTCAGCTGCGTGGGCGCCGAGCCCCTGGCCGTTACCGACAACCTCAACTTCCCCTCGCCGGAAACCCCCAGCGGCTACTGGCAGCTGGCCCTGGCCTGCCGCGGCCTCTCCGCCGCCTGCTCCGCCCTCGATACGCCGGTCACCGGCGGCAACGTGTCGCTCTACAACGAGACCCGCCTGCCCGATGGCCACCTCCAGCCCATCCATCCCACCCCGGTGGTGGGCATGGTGGGGCTGGTGCACGATCTGGCCCACGTGCGTGGCCAGGCCTGGCGGGAGCCGGGCGATGCCATCTGGCTGCTGGGTGTGCCGCTGCAGCACGGGGATGGCGAGAAACGGGTGAGCCTGGCGGGCACCAGTTATCTGGAGCGCGTGCATGGCGCCGTGACCGGCCGCCCGCCCGTGATCGATCTGGCACTCGAGCAGCGCGTGCAGGCGTTCCTGCGCAGGCTGATTGCGGCTGGACTGGTGGCCTCCGCCCACGACCTCAGCGACGGCGGTCTGGCCGTGGCGGTAGCCGAGTGCTGCATCGCCTCCGGTCTGGGTGCCCATCTCGAAATCCCCGCCGGCGCACTGCGGCTGGATCGTCTGCTGTTCGCCGAGGGCGGCGGTCGCATTCTGGTGAGCGTGCCTCCGGCCGCCACCGCCGCCTGGCAGCAGGCCCTCGATCAGGCCAGCGAAGCCGGGGTTGCCATTCCGGCCCAGTGCCTCGGGGTGGTGACCGCCGATGCCGAACTGACCCTCACCCAGGCCGGCACCAACCTGTTGCAGCTGCCTGTGGCCCAGCTGGCGGACAGCTTCGAGCAGGCCATCCCACGCCGCCTCGGTGCCGACATCCCGCCCACCGCTTAGTGGGCAAGGGCCTGATGCAGAATGCAACTTCTCACAGCGGGAGTGAAGGGCCTGTGGTGTTGAAGCAGCCGGACTCCCTGATGTCCGAGCGGCCCGACAAGCCCGAAGAGGCCTGCGGTGTGTACGCGGTGTTGGCCGCCGGCCAGCCCGTTGCCAACCTCACCTATTTCGGGCTCTACGCCCTGCAGCACCGGGGCCAGGAATCGGCCGGCATCGCCGTCTTTGACGGTGAGCGCAAGGTGCGCCTCCACAAGGACATGGGCCTGGTGAGCCAGGTGTTCGACCAGGCGGTGCTGGAGCGCATGCCAGGCCACCTGGCGATCGGCCACAACCGCTACTCCACCACCGGCAGCAGCAAGGCCTGCAACGCCCAGCCCGTGGTGCTCAACACCCGTCTGGGTCCGCTCGCCTTGGCCCACAACGGCAACCTGGTGAATGCGGCCGAGCTGCGCCATGCCATCGCGGCCGCGGCCCCAGAGGCCGAATTCACCTCCACCACCGACTCGGAGCTGATCGCCTTTGCGCTGCAGCAAGCCGTGAACGACGGCCTGGGCTGGGACGCCGCCATCCGCCAGGCCGCCGGTCGCTGCCGCGGTGCCTTCAGCCTGGTGATCGGCACCCCTGACGGTCTGTTTGCCCTGCGGGACGGCCACGGCATTCGCCCCCTGGTGTTCGGCCATCTGGGTGAGGTCAACGAGGCCCAGTGGGTGGTGAGCAGCGAGACCTGTGGCCTCGACATCATCGGTGCCACCTATCTGGCCGATGTGGAGCCCGGCGAAATCATCCACTTCCGCCTCGGTGATCCAGAGCTTCAGCGCAGCCGCTGGTGCGAGGAGCCGGCCCGGCTGTGCGTGTTCGAGATGATCTACTTCGCGCGCCCCGACAGCCGCTTCTTCGGGGAGTCGCTCTATAGCTACCGGGTGCGCATCGGCGAGGTACTGGCCCGGGAAACTCCCGTGGCCGCCGACATCGTGATCGGTGTACCCGATTCCGGGATCCCCGCCGCCATCGGTTACTCCCAGGTGAGCGGCATCCCCTTTGGGGATGGCCTGATCAAGAACCGTTATGTGGGCCGCACCTTCATCCAGCCCACCCAGGCCATGCGGGAGGCGGGTATCCGCGTGAAGCTCAATCCCCTGCCCGATGTGCTGGCGGGCAAGCGCGTGGTGGTGATCGACGATTCGATCGTGCGCGGCACCACCAGCCGCAAGCTGGTGGCGGCGATCCGCGATGCCGGCGCCACCGAGGTGCACATGCGGATCAGCTCGCCGCCTGTCACCCATCCCTGCTTCTACGGGATCGACACCGACACCCAGGACCAGCTGATCGCCGCCCGGCTCTCCCTGGCCGAGATTTCAGCCCACCTGGGCGTGGATTCGCTCGCCTATCTCAGCAAGGACGGCATGGTGGAGGCGGCACAGGCCAACTCCGCTCACTTCTGCACCGCCTGTTTTGACGGTGCCTATCCGATCGAGATGGATGAGGAGCTGCGGGCCAGCAAGCTCACCCTGGAGCGCGCAGCAGCGGCACCAGTTCGCTGAGTTCCTCGTCGGCCCCCAGGTTGAGCAGCATCCCGCTGCCGCTTCCATCCTCGGGCGTCAGCTCGGCCGTCGCCAGCCGCACACTTCTGCTGGTGCCGACGCGGGCGGCCACCAGCTCGGCGGCGCCGCTGCACAGATCCACCAGCTGATCGCCGCGCTGCTCGAAGCGCAGCCCGATCTGGCCCAGGTCGCCCCGCTGGCAGCGGCGCAGCTCCGCCACCGCCAACCGCTTCACCTGGCCGCCAGCACTGGCCAGCACCACTGTGCTCGCTGCGGCCGGGCAGCAGGCCGCGCCCACCACCTGTTCACCGGGCAGCAAGCGCAGCAGCACCGGCCCCTGGGCATTGCGGCCCATCAGCGGCAGGTTGGCTTCATTCACCGTGAGCCGCAGCAGGCGGCCGGTGGAGCTGCCCACCACCAGATCCTCGCCCTCCCGGCAGATCACCACCCGCCGCAGGCTCACCCCATCCTTGAGTCTGAGCACGCTGACCGCCCGGCCGGAGAGCTCCTGGACGTCCTCGATCGGCAGCCGCTTGAAGCGGCCGTCGCTGCTCAGCAGTCCCAGGCTCAGCCCTTTGGTGGCCTCGCCCGTGGGCAGTGGCAGCACCTGTACCACCGGCTCCCCCTCCAGGCTGTCGGGCAGGAACCGCTCAAGGCTGCCCGGCTGCTGGCCGGCGAACTCCCAGCGCAGCAGCGCCACGCGGCCGTCGTTGGTGAAGGCCAGCAGCTGGGGTTGGCTGCTCACCGGCAGGATCAGCCGCGCTGGTGAGGGGTGATCGCCCAGCTCGGCCGCCTCATCGAGGTGGAGCCGGCCCAGCATCTGGGGCGCCACGATCTTCACGGCCCCATCGGCCTGGATCAGCAGCCGGCCCTCCGTGGGCAGGGCCTGGAACGCCTGCTGACGCAACAGCTCGGTGTTGGGCCGTACGGCCGCGGCGCGCTGGGCCACCAGCTCATCGCCGCCCTCCACCAGGCGGGTGCGGCGTGGCGTGGCATAGCGCTTCTTGAGGGCCCGCAGTTCGCGGGTCAGGGCATCCAGCAGCACATCGCGGTTGTCGAGCAGCTCCCGCAGGCGGGTGCGCTCCTCGCGCAGATCCTCGGCTTCCTTGCGCAGGCTTTCCTGCTCCAGGCCCGTGAGGCGGCGCAGCGGCATCGCCAGCACCGCATCGGCCTGGCGTTCGCTGAGATCCAGCTGCACCTGCAGGCTTGCCCTGGCGCTGGCGGCATCGCGGGCTTCCTGGATCTTGTCGATCACCCGGCGCAGGTCGTTGAGGGCCTTGATCAGACCCTCCACCACCTCCAGGCGGTTTTCGCACGTGTTGAGGGCGTGCTGGGTGCGGCGGATCAGGGTGAGTTCCCGGTACTCCAGGAATTCCTGCAGCATCCGGCGCAGGCTGAGCTGCACCGGCTGGCCGTTCACCAGCGCCAGCAGGATCGCGCCGAAGTTGCTTTGCAGGGCGGTGCGGCGCTGCAGGTCGGCCAGCACCTGCTCGGGATTGGCGTCGCGGCGCAGTTCCACCACCACGCGCATCCCCTCACGATCGCTCTCGTCGCGAATGTCGGCGATGCCGCCGATCTTGCCGTCGTTCACCTGCTCGGCCAGCTTCTCGATCCAGCCCGCCTTGCTCAACTGATAGGGCAGCTCGGTGATCACCACCGCTCCCCGGCGGTGCCGGCCCTTGCCCGGCTGCACTTCCTCGAGATGGGCGACGCCCCGCATCGGAATGCTGCCCCGGCCGGTGAGATACGTGTCGCGCACGCCGCTGCCCACCAGCACCTCCCCACCGGTGGGGAAGTCGGGTCCTGGCACCAGCTCCAGCAGCTTCTCGTCGCTGAGGTCGGGTCTGCGGATCAGGGCGATCAACGCATCCACCACCTCGCCCAGGTTGTGGGGCGGGATGCTGGTGGCCATGCCCACCGCAATGCCGCTGCAGCCATTCAGCAGCAGAAACGGCAGCTGGGCCGGCAGCACGGTGGGCTCTTGCTGGGAGCCGTCGAAGTTCGGGGCGAAATCAACGGTGTCGTCGCCGATCTCATCGAGCAGCCCCTCGTTGGCGATCGGTGCCAGCCGCGTTTCGGTGTAACGCATGGCGGCCGGCGGGTCGTCATCCACCGAGCCGAAGTTGCCGTGGCCGTCGAGCAGGGGATGGCGGCTGGCAAAGGTCTGCACCAGCCGCACCAGGGCGTCATAAACGGCCTGGTCGCCGTGGGGGTGGTACTTGCCCAGCACGTCGCCCACCACGCGGGCGCACTTGCGATAGGGCCGATCCGGGGTGAGCCCCAGCTCGTGCATCGCGTAGAGGATCCGCCGCTGCACGGGTTTGAGGCCGTCGCGCACGTCGGGCAGGGCCCGTCCCACGATCACGCTCATGGCGTACTCGAGGTAGGAGCGCTGCATCTCCTGATGCAGGGCGATCGGCTGAATGCGCGGATCTTCTGAGCGCTCCTCGGCCATCCGGTACTGAGGTCTGAGGGCGGAAAGTGGCGCTCAGCCTACCGATGGCGTCCAGGCGCCTAGTCGTCGTTGCCGCTGTCGTCGGGATTGGCGTTGGCGTTCGCCCGTTCCACGCTGGCCTTCAAGCTGGGATCGCTGAACAGCACCCGGGCGGCGCTGCGCAGCCGCGGACCCCACAGCTGATCCTTCTGGTAACTGTCGAGCACGTAGTTGGGGTCGGCATCGAGAGCCCGGCTGGCGAGCTCCACAGCCTCTCCCTGGCCCTGCCCACCCGCTGCGTACAGCCCGGCGGCCAGGGCCAGCATCGGTTCAGCGGCGGTGGGCTTGATGCGCAGCACCCGGCGCCAACGGCCCACCGCTTCACCTGTCTGGCCCTGCTCGAACAGCACCAGGCCCTGGTTGTTGATCGCCTCCCAGAAATCGCGCCGCAGCCTGGAGGCCTGCTCGAACGCTGCCAGCGCCTTGGCCTGGTTGCCGAGCTGGATGTAGGCGTTGCCCAGATCGAAGTGGGCGCCAGCGTTGTTGCCTTCCAGCTTCAGGCCCTGCTCCAGCAGGCCGATGGCATCACCGGGCCGGCCATCGCGCAGGGCCAGCGACCCTTCCGCGAACCAGATGCCGGGGTTTCTGGGGTCGAGGGTCTTGGCCCGTGCCAGCGATACGGCGGCCGGCTTGGTCTGGCGGCTGCGCAGTTGGGCTTCCGCCAACAGCACCCAGCCGCGGGGATCGTTGGGCAGCAGGCGCACGGTGAGGGCCGCCAGTCGTGCCGCGTCTTCCGCCTGCCCCATGCGCAGCAACCTTGCTGCCGCCTGGGCGATCCCCAGACCGGCGCCTTCCAGCTCCACCGGTCGGGGGGTGTACACGTAGGGCACCAGGGCCCGAGCTGGGGGGAGCGGGGCGACGATCAAGCCCAGGGCCATCGGGGCTGCCAGAAACGGCTGCAGCCAGCGCGCTGCCATGGTGGGCGATCGAATCGCGTCAGCCTAGGCAGGGCCTTGTGGCCCGTCTGCCTGGGCCGCCCGCAGGTTGCGGCGCCACATCCAGGGTTTGATGCGCCGCAGAGCCGAGGCCCGCAGCCGCTCGTCCCACTCGGCATCGCTCCAGTCCAGGGCCTCCTCAGCCCGCAGGTTCAGCAGCCAGGGCCGGGGCTGCACATCCGGGTCGTGGCTGCTCTCGAGGGGTTGCTGGTTCCAGGGGCAGGCGTCCTGGCAGGCATCACAGCCGGCCACCCAGGGCCCCAGGCCAACGGTGATCGCCGCCGGCAGAAGGTTGTCGCGGTTTTCGATCGTGTGAAAGGCGATGCAGCGACGGCTGTCCACCACGAAGGGCGCGCTGATCGCGCCGGTGGGGCAGGCCGGGATGCAGCGGCTGCAGCTGCCGCACAGGGGTGTGGCCGGTGCATCGGCCGGCAGCTCCAGGTTGGTGAGCAGGTGTCCGATCAGCAGCCAGGAGCCGCGTTCGCGATGGATCAGATTGCCGTGCTTGCCGATCCAGCCGAGGCCGGCTTCTTCCGCCCAGGCCTTGTCCATTAGAGGCGCGCTGTCCACGCAGGCTCGCCACTGCACCCCGGGGCACTGCTGCTCGAGCCAGCGACCCAGCTGCCGCAGCCGCCCGTCGATCACCCGGTGGTAGTCGCGGCCCCAGCCGTAGCGGGCCACCGCCAGGCTGCCAGGCTCCCGCTGCGCGTCCACGTAATACGAGAGCCCCACCGCCAGCAGGCTGCGCACCCCTGGCAGCAGGGTCTCCACCGCCTGCCGGCGCCGATCGGCCATCCAGGCCATGTCCGCCTGATGTCCGGCCTCCAGCCAGCGTTGCAGGGCTGCCGTGCGCAGGGCCAGCCGTGCGCTGCCCGGCACTGCGGCGATGCCCACTGGATCGAAGCCCAGCGCGATGGCCTGCCGCTTGAGCTCCGCTGCCAGAGCGCGTGTTGCGGCCAGAGTGGCGGCGGCTGGCATCGCCCGTACAGTTGCGCCACTCCTTCATTGTGCTGTGGGCGTTGCCACAACGGGCCGGCTTGGCCACTTGCTCCGCTGGCTCGGTCTCACCCTGGTGGTGCTGCTCGGCCTGCAGTTGTCGGTGTTGCTGGCGTCGTGGAACTGGGGCGAGGAGGCCTATCGCCAGCTCCTGATCGACCGGCTCGTCACCCAGTCGCCGATGGCGCTGGTGGGTCTGCTGTTGATGCTCTTCGGCATCCGCCTCGACAGCCCCGCCGACCACCGCACACCCCTGGCCGTGCTGGCCGGCGTCCTGGCGATCCTGCTGGCGATCGCCAACGTGATTGCTGTGCCCGTCACGATCAGTGGCGACCGGGCCCTGGCCGACCAGGCTGATCAGCAGCTCGACGCCCGCCAGGGCCAGCTGGCGATGGCCCGCGCCCAGCTCGCCAATCCCCAGGCCATCGACCAGTTCGTGGGCCAGGCCGAGCAGGCCGGCCAGCTTCCCCGCGATGCCAGCCTCGAGGACAAGCGCAAGCTGGTGAAGCAGTTGATGGAGCGTCAGCTCCAGCAGGCTGAAGAGCAGCTCACTCAGCAGAAGAAAGCGCGTGACATCACCGTGAACCAGCGTCGCATCGGTGGCACCGGCACGGCTGTTGTGCTCGCCGTGGCCTTCGTGCTCGTTGCCCTCGTCGCCCTGGTGTAGGTGGCTGGCTAAGTTGCCGAGAGGACGCAGTCGGCCGGAGTTCCGGGATTCCCTTGGTTCAATCCAGCCCCAGACCTGACCAGCCCCTCGGCGATCGACTCCAGCAGGACCTCAAGAACGATCTGATTGCAGGTCTGCTGGTGGTGATTCCACTCGCCACCACCATCTGGCTCGCCACCACGGTGAGCCGGTTCGTGCTGGCCTTCCTCACCTCGATTCCCAAGCAGTTCAATCCTTTCAACACCCTCAATCCGGTGTTGCAGGAATTGATCAACCTAGGGGTCGGCCTGTCGGTGCCCCTGCTGGGGATTCTGCTGATCGGTCTGATGGCCCGCAACATCGTGGGCCGTTGGTTGCTGGAGTTCGGCGAGGGCACCCTGCTGCGCATCCCGCTCGCCGGGTCGGTCTACAAAACCCTCAAGCAACTGCTGGAAACCTTCCTGCAGGGCAATGCCACCCGTTTCCGCCGGGTGGTACTGATCGAATACCCGCGTGAAGGGCTCTATGCCCTTGGTTTTGTCACCGGCGTGCTCGGTTCCTCCCTGGCGGCCGACTTCGACCAGACCATGCTCAGCGTGTTCATTCCCACCGCCCCCAACCCCACCACCGGTTGGTACGCCGTGGTGCCGGAGAGCTCCGTGCGCGACATCGACCTGTCGGTGGAGGATGCCTTCCGCACGATCATCTCGGCCGGCATCGTCAGTCCCGATGAGCGCACCACCCCGTCCAATCGCAGCTTTTCCAGCCTGCTGGCCCAGCTGCGTGCTCCCCAGCCCTCCTGATGCAGAGCCGCACCGTCTCCCGTGAACTGGCCCTGCTGATGCTGGGGCAGGTGAGTGACCGCAGCCCGGCCGCTCCCGCCGCCGATACCGCCCTCGACACCCTGCTGCTGCAGGCCCTCGCCACCCTCAGCCAGCACGTGCGCGAGGCCCTGGATCGCTCCGCCGAGGATCTGCAGAGCGCCCAGCAGCAGCTGCTTGACAGCGAACTGCAGGAGGAGGGTGCGGAGCGCCTTCCCCGGGTGCGTCAGCACCTCCAGGACGGTCTGGCCTCCGCCGAGCAGGCTCTCAACCGCCTTTCGGCCAGTCTTGAGCTGCCGCGCATGCTCCTGCTCGCCAATCACGACGACGTGCGCCGCGGCGCCATCGATCGCACCCGGGCGGTGCTGCGCGACCGTGAGGCCATTGATCAGCGCCTCGATGCCGTGATGGAGGGCTGGCGCCTCACCCGCCTGCCCCGCATTGATCGCGACATCCTGCGCCTGGCGGCCGTGGATCTCAGCGCGTTCGCCACCCCGGCGGCGGTGGCCTGCAACGAGGCGGTGGAACTGGCGAATCGCTACAGCGACGAGCAGGGTCGCCGCATGATTAATGGCGTGCTGCGCCGCTATACCGCCGCTGGCGCCAAGGGCTGATGGTGTTCGACTGGTTCAAACGGGCCGTTGTGGCCCCTCAGGAGGCTGCTTCTGCAGAGGCCCCGGTTCCTCCCGATGCTGAGCTCGCCCAGCCGGATCAGGCCCCGCCTGAGCAGCTGCCGGAGCAGCCCGATGGTCTGCAAGCTGAACCTCCGCAACCGGAGGCCGCGCCTCAGCCTGCTCCCGCGGGCGTCGATCAGGACGCTCTGGATTGGGCCCGCCAGGCCTACGCCCGGTTGAAGGCCCAGCAGCAGGATGCGTCTCAGCAACCAGCTCCGCCTGCCGCCCCAGAGGCCGCGCCCCCAGCACCCGCCCTGGACACAACCCTGTCCCAGGCGGAGGCTCCATCCGGGCCATCGCTGCTGGAGCAGGCTGCCGCCCAGCGTGCCGAGCGCCAGCAGGCCATCACGGCTGCCGCGGAAGCCACTGGGGACGGCCCCAGTGCTGCTCCCCAGCCGGCTGCCGACACGGTTGAGCCCGAGCTGGGTGCCTTTGATGACAGCTTCACCTGGAGCGCCGAGGTGCTTGCGGCCCAGGGCCGCCGGGTGGACCAGGTGTCGATCGAAGAGATCGACTGGCTGGGGCGCCTGCGCCAGGGCCTGGAGAAAACCCGCCGCGGCTTTGTCACCCAGCTGCTGGAGAACCTCGGCGACGATCCCCTCACCCCGGAGGTGCTCGACGACCTGGAGAGCAGCCTGCTGCGGGCCGATGTGGGCGTGGAAGCCACCGATCAGGTGCTCGGCGCCCTGCGCCAGCGCCTCAATGAAGACGTGGTCGATCCCACTGAAGGGCTCCGCTTCCTCAAGGAACAGCTGCGGGAGCTGCTGGAGAAGCCCATCGCCGCCAGCGGCCGCGAGCTGTTGGCCCCCGAGCGTGACCGCCTCAACGTGTGGCTGATGGTGGGCGTGAACGGTGTCGGCAAGACCACCACCCTCGGCAAGCTCGCCAACCTGGCCGTACGCAGCGGCTATAGCTGTCTGATTGCCGCGGCCGACACTTTCCGTGCTGCGGCCGTGCGCCAGGTGGAGGTGTGGGGTGAGCGCAGTGGTGTGCCCGTGATCGCCAACCCCACGGCCAATGCCGATCCGGCTGCGGTGGTGTTCGATGCCATCGGTGCGGCCCAGTCGAAGGGCACCGAGCTGGTGCTGGTCGACACGGCCGGCCGGTTGCAGACCAAGCACAACCTGATGGAGGAGCTCGCCAAGGTGCGCCGCATCGTGGACAAGCTCGCCCCCGATGCCGCCGTGGAATCGCTGCTGGTGCTCGATGCCAGCCAGGGGCAGAACGGCCTGCGTCAGGCGATGGCCTTCGCCAAGGCGGCTGGTCTCACCGGCGTGGTGCTCACCAAGCTCGATGGCAGTGCCCGCGGCGGGGTGGCCCTGGCGGTGGCGTCGGAAGCCGGCTTGCCGATTCGCTTCATCGGTGCCGGGGAGGGCATCCGCGATCTGCGACCCTTCAACAGCTTCGAGTTCGTGGAGGCGCTGCTCGCCCACTGAGCCCTTGCTACCTTGCGCCCACCTCGCGGCCAGCGGGTGAGTGGCAAGCCCCTGCTGAGCGCGTCGGAGTCTCTGCGGCAGCTGCTCGACAGCCTCAGCCGTGAGCAGCGACGCAACCAGGAGCTGCTCGCCTCCCTCGGCTTTGCCCTGCGCAGCTTCACCAATCTCAGCCGCTTTCTGGAGCTGATCCCCCTGATCAGCCTCCGCCTGGCGGATGGGGAGGGCGCGTTGCTCGTGCCCTTTCATGCCGATGGCCGGCTGTGGCGCGAACAGATCCAGCTGCAGGCCGGTGAGCGGGCCCCCGAATTGCTGCGCCAGCTGGCCGCCCTGCCTGATGCCGAGTTCGCGGCCCTGGGCAGTGACGCTGCGGTGGCGGAGCGGCTGGATCAGCTGGTGGCCCGGCTGCTGCCTGGGGTGCAGATCTTCGGCACCTCGGTGGTGTGCCGCAGTCAGGTGCGCGGCCGGCTCTATGTGTTCAGCGGGCGCCAGGGTTTCTGCTGGAGCGAGGTGCATCGGCGCCATGTGCAGCTGGTGGCTGATCTCACCGGGGTGGCCCTTGAAAACGACACCTTGCTGCAGACCCTCCGGCGCCATGAGCGCCTCGATCGCGAGCTGAGCATCGGCGCTGAGATCCAGGCCCAGCTCCTTCCGGATCACTGCCCGGTGATCGAGGGGGTGGATCTGGCCGCCCGCTGCCGTCCTGCCTTCCAGGTGGGGGGCGATTACTACGACTTCATCCCCACCCGCCCCCAGCTGCAGGGTCGGCGGCGGGAGCAGGGCCGCTGGGCGCTGGTGATGGGTGATGTGATGGGCAAGGGGGTGCCCGCCAGCCTGCTGATGACCCTGTTGCGCGGCATGCTCCGCGCCGGGGTGCTCGGCGGCCATGCGCCGGATCGGATCCTGCACGACCTCAACCAGATGGCCCAGGACGATCTGGCCCAGTCGCACCGGTTCGTCACCCTCTTCTATTCCGACTTCGATCCGCGCACCCGTCTGCTGCGCTATGCCAATGCCGCCCACAATCCGCCGCTGCTCTGGCGCCGCCAGCTGGGACGGGTGGACCGCCTCGATGCACCTGGGCTGCTGATCGGTCTGCAGAGCGAGGCTGAGTACGGCGCCGAGCAGATCGTGCTGGAGCCCGGCGATGTGCTCCTCTATTACACCGATGGTGTCACCGAGGCCGTGGGCTTCAGTGGGGAGCGCTTCGATGAGCCCCGGCTGATGCGGGCCCTCGATGCGGCCTGCCGCACCGCCGCTGGTGCCCAGGGCATCCTCGATCAGCTGTTCACCCGGCTCGATCGCTTTGTGGGGGCCGATCGCCAGCTCGATGACGACGCCTCGCTGGTGGTGCTCAAGGTGCGCGACGAGGTGATGCTGCCCTCCCTGCCAAGCTGAGCCCAGCAGGCGAGCGCGAAGCGATGGCAGTCGAATCGAGTTCCTCCACCTGGAGCAACCGTTTCGAGCAGGGCCTCAACCCCTTCATCGAGCGTTTCAACGCCTCGATCGGCTTCGACATCCAGCTGCTGCAGGAAGACCTCGACGGCTCGGTGGCCCACGCCCGCATGCTGGGTCGTTGCGGCGTGATCAGCGACACCGAGGCGGCGCGGATCCTCGAGGGTCTGGAGCAGATCCGCCAGGAGGCCGCGGCCGGTCGCTTCAATCCCGGTCTGGCCGATGAAGACGTGCATTTCGCCGTGGAGCGGCGCCTGATCGAGCTGCTGGGTCCCCTGGGCAAGAAGCTCCACACCGGTCGCTCCCGCAATGATCAGGTGGGCACCGATGTGCGCCTCTGGCTGCGCCGCCGGATCGACGACATCGACGCGGCCCTGGTGCGCTTCGAGAAGGCCTTGCTGGCCCAGGCCGAGCGCCACAGCGAGGTGCTGATTCCGGGTTACACCCACCTGCAGCGGGCCCAGCCCGTCTGCCTGGCCCATCACCTGCTGGCTTACCTGCAGATGGCTGAGCGCGACCGGTCGCGGCTGGCCGATGTGCGCCAGCGCGTGAACATCTGCCCCCTGGGGGCCGCTGCCCTGGCTGGCACACCGGTGCCGATCGACCGGCGCCAGACCGCCGCCGAGCTGGGTTTTGAGGGGATCTACGCCAACAGTCTCGATGCGGTGAGTGACCGTGACTTCGCCGTGGAGTTCATGGCTGCCGCGTCTCTGGTGCTCGCCCATCTGAGCCGGCTGAGCGAAGAGGTGATCCTGTGGGCCAGCGAGGAGTTCGCCTTCGTGGGCCTCACCGACCGCTGCGCCACCGGCAGCAGCCTGATGCCCCAGAAAAAGAACCCCGACGTGCCTGAACTGGTGCGGGGCAAGAGCGGCCGGGTGTTCGGCCATCTGATGGGCCTGCTCACCCTGATCAAGGGCCTCCCCCTCGCTTACAACAAGGATTTTCAGGAAGACAAGGAAGCCCTGTTCGATGGGGTGCGCACGGTGCTGGATTGCCTGGAGGCGATGGCGATCCTGTTCGAGGAGGGGCTGGAGTTCCGCCCCGAGCGTCTTGAGGCCGCCGTGGCCTCCGACTTCTCCAATGCCACCGACGTGGCTGACTACCTGGTGGCCAAGGGCGTGCCCTTCCGCGAGGCCTATCAGCTGGTGGGCGGCCTGGTGAAGACCTGCCTCGCCGAGAAGGTGCTGCTGCGGGCCTTACCCCTGGAGCGCTGGCAGCAGCTGCACCCTGCCTTTGAAGCCGACATCTTCGAGGCGATCGCCCCCCGCCAGGTGGTGGCAGCCCGCCGCAGCGAGGGCGGCACCGGCTTCGACCAGGTGGCGGCGCAGCTGCGGCAGATGCGGGCCCGGCTGGGCAGCTGAAGCTGCGGGCCCTAGGCTTGGCCGGTCAGAGGCCCTGGGGCCCGCATTGATCGGCCTTGGGGCCGGCCTGGTTCGTGAGTATTTTTGTTGGCAATCTGCCCTTCCGTGCTGAGCAAGAGGACGTGGCAGAGCTGTTTGCCCCCTTTGGCGAAGTCGTGAACTGCTCCCTCCCTCTGGAGCGGGATACCGGCCGCAAGCGCGGATTCGCCTTCGTGGAGATGGCCGATTCCGAGATGGAAGACCGGGCCATCGATGGCCTGCAGGGCGCGGAGCTGATGGGCCGCCCCCTGCGGATCAACAAGGCCGAGCCCCGTGGCAGTGCCCCCCGTCGAGGTGGTGGTGGCTATGGGGGAGGCGGCTATGGCGGCGGCGGTGGTGGTGGTTACAGCCGCGGCGGTGGCGACAACTACGGGGGGGGCTATGCCGGTGGCGGTGAGCGCCGCTCCGGTGCCCGTGGCTGGGAAGACCGCAGTTATGGCGGCGGCAGCGGTGGTGATTCCTTTGAAGCGGGCCGCACTCGCCGTCGCCGCAGTGGGGGTGACGGTTACAGCGGGGCCGAGGGCTGAGCCCCTCACAAGCCCCGTTCCTCCAGCTGCCGGGCCGCGGCATCCAACACCTCTGGCCCGGCATCCCTGGCTCCTGCCTCGCGGGTGAGGCTGGCGCGCCAGTGGCGGGCGCCGCTCACACCTTCCACCACATGAACAAGGTGGCGCGCGATCGGCCAGAGCCGATTGCCGAGGCTGCGCCAGCGCTCCGCATGGGGAATCAGGCCACGCACCACGGTTGAGGCTTTCGCCGTTGCTTGGCTGCAATCGCCGTGGATCTCGGCATCCACGGCTGCCCAGCGCAGCGGGTGCTCGTAGGCCGCCCGCCCCACCATGGCGCCATCGAGGTGTTGCAGGTGCTCCTGGCAGGCGGCCAGGGTCTGCAGACCGCCGTTCAGTTCAATCGTGAGCCCGGGCCGGTCGGCCTTGAGCTGCTGCACCAGGTCGTAGCGCAGGGGCGGGACCGTGCGGTTTTGCTTGGGATCCAGACCCTCCAGCCAGGCCTTGCGCGCGTGCACGGCGAAGCGCTGGCAGCCCGCTCCGGCCACCGTGTCCACAAAGGTCAGGAGTTCGGCGTAGGAGTCGCGTTCATCAATACCGATGCGGTGCTTCACCGTGACCGGCAGGGGGCCGGCGTTGGCCATGGCCTCCACGCAGCGGGCCACCTGGGGCGGATCGGCCATCAGGCAGGCCCCGAATCGCCCCTTCTGCACCTTTTCGCTGGGGCAGCCCACGTTGAGGTTGATCTCGTTGTAGCCCCACGCGGCTGCCAACCGGGCCGCCTCCGCCAGCAGCTCGGGATCATCGCCGCCCACCTGCAGGGCCAGGGGCCGCTCGGCGGGATCGAAGCCGATCAGGCGCTCCAGCCGGCCGCCCGGTTCGCTCGCCCCCGGTTGTTGGCGGGCGTGATGCAGAGCTTGGGCCACCACCATCTCGGTGTAGAGAAGGCTGTGGCGGCTGATCTGGCGGAACAGCAGCCGGAAGTGGCGATCGGTGTAGTCGAGCATTGGCGCCACACTGAACCGGTAAGCCGCTGCTGCCCCCGAAGTTCCCTCGCTCGATTGGCCGTTGACGCGCTCCATGCCCCCATCCTCCGCTCCGCCTCTGCCCGCTTCTGCGTCTGTGGTGGTGGCGGGCGGCGGGCCTGCGGGGTTCATGGCCGCCATCGCCGCTGCCGAAGCGGGTGTGGTGGATGTGCACATCCTTGAGGCCACTCCTGAGCTCCTGCACAAGGTGTTGATCAGCGGCGGCGGCCGCTGCAATGTGACCCACGCCTGCTGGGATCCGCGCGCCCTGGCAGGCCACTATCCCCGCGGTAGCCGCCCCTTGCGCGGGCCCTTCTCCCGTTTTGCCGCTGGCGATGCCGTGGCCTGGTTCGATGCCCACGGCCTGGAGCTGGTGGAGGAGCCCGATGGCCGCCTGTTCCCCCGCGCCAACCGCTCCACCGCCGTGATCGAGGTGCTGCGGCGTGCCGCTGCCCGCGCTGGTGTGACGGTGCACACGGGCGTGGCGCTCAAGGATGCGGCCGTGCTGCCGCAGGGGGGCTTTCAGCTGGGGTTGAGGCTGTCGGCTCCCGAGCATCCAGCTGGCTCCGCTGAGATCAGCTGCCGGCGTCTGGTGCTCGCCACCGGTAGCCATCCCAGTGGCCGGAAGCTGGCGGTCCAGTTGGGCCATGGGCTGGTGTCCCCGGTGCCCTCCCTGTTCACCCTGGCCCTTGAAGCCACGGGCCTCGCCGACCTGGCTGGGCTGGTGTTGGATCCGGTGGAGCTCGAGCTGTGGGTTTCCCCTGGAGACGGCTCGCTGGCTGGCGAGCGCTTTCGTCAGGTGGGCCCTGTGCTGATCACCCATTGGGGTCTCAGCGGTCCAGCCACGCTGCGGCTCACGGCCTTCGCTGCCCGGGCCCTGCATGCCGGCAGTTATCGAGGCGATCTCACGGTGCGGTGGAGCGGCGGCCGTGGCTGCGCTGATGTGGAGGGGCTCTTTGCCGCATGCCGCCGCGACCAGGCCCGCCGCATGCTCGGCAACTGGCGGCCCTGGCCCGAGCTGCCCCGGCGCCTCTGGCTGCATCTGCTGCAGCGTTGTGGCGTGGATCCCGAGCAACGCTGGGCCGATCTCAGCAAGACCAGCCAGCGCCAGTTGGTGGAGGCCCTGGTGGCCAGCCGCTACCGCATCAGCGGTCGCGGGCCATTCGGCGAAGAGTTTGTGACGGCCGGTGGGGTGCCCCTGGCTGAGGTGAACCTTGCCACGATGGAAAGCCGGCTCTGCCCAGGGCTCCATCTGGTGGGAGAGCTGCTTGATGTGGATGGCATCACGGGGGGCTTCAACTTCCAGCACTGCTGGACATCGGGCTGGCTGGCTGGCCAGGGGTTACTTGATCTGGTCGAAGATGGAGAACATCGGTAGGTACATGGCCAGTAGGATTGACCCCACAATGCCACCCACAAGCACAATCATTGCTGGCTCCAGCATGGATGTGAGTGCTTTGACGGCCGCAGCCACCTCATCTTCATAGAAGTCGGCCACCTTGGCGAGCATCGCGTCCAATCCGCCGGTTTCTTCACCGATCGCGAGCATGCTCACGGCCATCTCAGGAAAGACCTGCTTGCGGGCTAGGGCAGCACTCAGGGGGATGCCTTCCAGTACATCGTTGCGGGAGCTGATGATGGCGTCGGAGATGATCGAATTACCCGTCGTTTCGCGAACAATGTCAAGCGACAGCAGAATGGGAACGCCCGCGCGAGACAGCGAACTGAAGGTGCGGCAGAATTGGGCTGTTGCGGTTTTCTGGAGAAGATCTCCGAACAGGGGCAGTTTCAGCAGCACCGCATCCACACGGCGACGACCGTTGGCGGTGGCGTAGTAGCGGCTGAACAACCAAGCGCCGACCGCTAGAGTGGCTGCCATCATCAAAGCGAAGGGAGAGCGCAGCAACGTGCTCAGATCCAGCATCAGCTGGGTGAATAGGGGAAGCTCGGCCCCCAGGTCTTCAAAGATGCCGGCAAAGGTGGGAATCAGGAAGATCGTCATCCCCAGAAACACCAGGATCGCAATCGTGAGAACGGCCACGGGATAGCCCATGGCCCCTTTGATCTGGTTCTGCAACCGGGCGTTGTCTTCCAGCAGCTTGGCCAGGCGCTTGAGGGTTTCGTCCAGCACACCGCCGGCTTCGCCCGCTTCCACCATGGCGATGCTCAGCCTGTCGAACACCTGCGGCCACTGACGCATGGCGGACCCAAGGCTGCCGCCCTGATTGACCTCCGCCGTGATCGAATTCAGCGCTCGCTTGAACAGCGGCATCGTCTGCTGGGCGCTCATCAGCGAGAGGCTGCGCACGATCGGCACGCCTGCGCTCACCAGGGCCGAGAGCTTGCTGGCAAAGAGCGCTTTCTCCCGGATGCCGGGTTTGGCCTCCAGCAGTTTCTGCAGACTGGAGCCGCTGGTGGGTTTGACCGCCCCGACTGGTCGGGTTGTGGCGATCGGCGCCGCTGGAGCTGGGGCTGTGGTGCTGCTGGAGATGCCGCTTGGCACCGGCTCCAGGGAGTTCGGGCGAATCCCGCGGCGCCGTAGATCGCGCTTGGCATCCTGCAGATTGGCGGCCTGGAGCTGCAGCTGCCGCTCCTGCCCGCGGGCATTGGTGTAGGTGGCCAGAAACGCCGCCATGGCTTCAGCCCCCCAGCAGGCGCTGGAGTTCCTCGGGCCGGCTGGTCTTGGCCATGGCGTCCTCGGTGCTCACCACCTCCTGTTGCACCAGATTGGCCAGAGCTCGCTCCAGCGTTTGCATGCCGTATTGGCCGCCGGTCTGCATTTGGGAATAGAGCTGGGCGGTCTTGCCCTCGCGGATCAGGTTGGCGGTGGCGGGGGTGTTGATCAGGATCTCCTGGGCCATCACCCGGCCGTACTGACCCGGGGCAGGGTTCCTGCGTTTGAGCAGTGTCTGGGAGAAGACCGCCACCAGGCTGCTGCTCAGCTGCACCCGGATCTGGGTCTGCTGCGTGGGAGGGAACACATCCACCATCCGGTCCACGGTCTGGGCGGCGGAACTGGTGTGAAGGGTGCCGAACACCAGGTGGCCGGTTTCGGCGGCACTGATCGCCAGCTGGATCGTTTCCAGATCGCGCATCTCACCCACCAGGATCACATCGGGATCTTCTCGCAGGGCGGCGCGCAGGGCATTGGCAAAGCTGCGGGTGTCCTGATTCACCTCCCGTTGGTGGATCAGGCTGCGGTCACTTTTGTACGTGAATTCGATCGGATCCTCGATGGTGAGGATGTGCTCGGAGCGGCTGTGATTGATGTGATCCAGCAGGGCCGCCAGAGTGGTGGTCTTGCCGGAGCCGGTGGGTCCCGTCACGAGAACGAGCCCCCGCGGCTTGCGGCTCATCTCCTCGACCACCGGCGGCATGCCGAGGACATCCAGTCTGGGAATCGTGTGACCCAGGGCCCGCAGGCAGGCGGCATAGGTGCCCCGCTGGCGGTACACGTTCACCCGGAAGCGCGACACGCCTTTGAGACCGTAGGAGCAATCCAGTTCCCAGTTCTGCTCCAGATCCTTGCGCTGGGAGTTGTTGAGGATCGAGAAGATCAGCTTGTTGCAGAGCTCCTCGCTGAGGGTCTCCTCGCGCATGGCCCGCAGCTGACCGTTGAAGCGTCCGTGAGGCGGCAGGCCGCTGGAGAGGTGGAGATCGCTGCCGCCACGCTCCACCAGTTCGGTCATCAGATCCTCGATCAGCAGATCCATGGGAGCGCTATTCCCTGGTGGTCAGACAGTAAGGACACTCGAGCCAGTCGTCCTGCAATCCGGCTCCGCAGCCCCTGCAGGTGAGCGTGTTCAGGGCTCGTGCCCGGCGCTCCGATTCCAGGCCGGTGTCGGTGAGCAGCATCCGCTCCACCTCATCCAGGGTGGTGTGGCCCTCCCGCACCAGATCGAGGCCATAGCCCAGCAGGGTCTTCATGCCGTTCTCCAGGGCCAGCCGCCGCATGACATCCGTCGTGGAGCGTCTGGCCACGGCTGCCGCCAGGGTGTCGTTCATGGCGAGGATTTCGTACACCCCCACCCGGCCCTTGTAGCCATTGCCCTGGCAGTGGGGACAGGCTTCAGCTCCGGGGTTGGTGCGCTTGGCCTTGTAGAAGGTGATGTTGCTTTCGCGGCTCGCCAGCAGACCGAAGTGGGCCAGCTCCTCTTCACACGGTTTGTAGGGCACGCGGCAGAGGCTGCAGACCCGCCGCACCAGCCGCTGCGACACCACCCCCAGCAGGGAGGAACTCACCAGAAATGGTTCCACTCCCATTTCATCCAGGCGGGCGAACGCGCTGACGGCGTCGTTGCAGTGCAGGGTGGTGAGCAGCAGATGCCCGGTGAGGGCAGCTTCAATCGCGGTCTTCGCGGTTTCCAGATCGCGGGTCTCCCCCACCAGCAGCAGGTCGGGGTCCTGGCGCATGAACGCCCGCAGCGCCGAACTGAAGTCGAGCCCCTTGTCGCGGTTCACCTGGGTTTGGGTGATTCCCTTGAGCGTGTACTCAATCGGGTCTTCCACCGTGGCGATGTTGATGCTCGGGTCGTTGCGCTCGGCCAGTAGGGCATAGAGCGTGGTGCTCTTTCCCGAACCCGTGGGCCCCGTCACCAGGATCATCCCGTAGGGCCTGCTTCCCATGGAGCGCAGGGTGGAGCGAGCGATCGGATCGGTGATCAGGCTGTCGAGGCCGAGCTGGGTGGCGCCACTGTCGAGCAGGCGCAGCACCACCTTTTCGCCGTGGCGACTGGGCAGGGTGCTCACCCGGAAGTCCATCTTCCGGCCGCGGTAGTTGCGGCGGATGCGGCCATCCTGAGGCCTGCGCCGCTCGGCGATGTCCAGGTCGGCCATGATCTTCAGGCGCGAGGTGATGGCTGGGATCAGGCTTTTTGGCAGGTCGTCGAGGAGCTTGTGCAGCACGCCATCCAGGCGAAAGCGCACCTCCAGGCAGTCCTCCTGGGGCTCCACGTGAATGTCACTGACGCCGCTCTGGAGGGCTTCGATCAGGATCCGGTCGACCAGGCTGACCACCGGTGAGGTGTTGGCCGTGCTGCTGGAGACCTCGAGGTCGTCGGGGTCTTCAACCCCGGTGAGTTCCGAGCCACCGCTGGGCAGGTTCAGCCCCTCCATCAAGGAGTGGGTGCCGGGTGCCGTTGTCATCGATGCGGCGGCGGGCCTGGCTGTCAGGGCTCTGGAGAGATCGGCCGGCAGGGCCAGCCGAAAGCGGCAGTCGCCACCCTGATCGCCGAGTTCCTGCTGCAGGGCACGGCGTTGCTCCGCTGCCCAGTAGCTCGGTATGGCCACCACCAGCCGGGGCCCTTCCCTGCGCAGGGGGAGAGCCCCGAGCGACCGCCAGCGCTCGGCTGTGATCCCACTGCCCCCTTGGATGAGATCTTGGATGAGATTGGGATCGGCGGTCGCCAGTTCCAGGGGTGTGGCCACCCGCTCGCCCAGCAGCAGCTCCACCTCCAGCCGCTGCTGTTCAGGCGTGTCCGCGTCCGGAACAGGCCGCAGGGGGGTGAGGGTCATCGCGGCCGGAGGTGCGGGCTTCCGCCGCTTGTGGGAGGCGGGGCCCGAGTTCCAACATGTCTAGAACCAAATTCAGAGCCCGTCACCCAGGAGTGACGATCCCTCCATGAGCGTCGAGAGCAGCCAGGGTTTTGAGCAGCAGCCCGAGGGCGCTCCCGAGGTGAGCGAAGCCGCCCCCTCCGGTGCTGCCGTGGAGATCACGGATGCAGCCCCGGATGCTCCAGAGGCCGGCAACGCGCCGGAAGCCCCGGACGAGGACTCTGGTGATCACGCCGCCCGTCTCGCGTCTGAGCTGGCCCAGCTGAAGGCCCAGTACGACAACCTCAATGGCCAGTACATGCGGCTGGCCGCCGATTTCGACAACTTCCGCAAGCGTCAGGCCCGCGACAACGACGACCTGCGCCTGCAGATCGCCTGCAACACCCTCAGCGAAATCCTGCCCGTGGTCGACAACTTCGACCGCGCCCGCCAGCAGCTCAACCCCCAGCACGAGGAGGCCCAGAGCCTCCACCGCAGCTACCAGGGCCTCTACAAGCAGCTGGTGGACGTGTTCAAGCAGCTGGGGGTGTCACCGATGCGGGTGGAGGGGGAACCCTTCGATCCCACCCTGCATGAGGCGGTGCTGCGCGAGCCCAGCGAGGAGCACCCTGAAGATGTGGTGATCGCGGAGCTGCAGCGCGGCTATCACCTCAATGGCCGCGTGCTGCGCCATGCCCTGGTGAAGGTGTCGATGGGCCCTGGGCCTGGCCCCAATGGCGGCGGTGGCGGCCAGCCTGAAGGCGCGCCCCAGGCTGCGGAGCAGGACGGCTGATGGCCGACTACTACGACCTGCTGGGCGTCGCGCGCGACGCCGACCCCGACACCCTCAAGCGGGCCTACCGGCGTCTGGCGCGTCAGTACCACCCGGATATCAACAAGGAGCCGGGCGCCGAGGACAAGTTCAAGGAGATCGGCCGTGCCTACGAGGTGCTCAGCGATCCCCAGACCCGTGCCCGCTACGACCAGTTCGGTGAAGCCGGTCTGGGTGGTGCCGCCGGTGCGCCCGACATGGGCGACATGGGGGGTTTCGCCGATCTGTTTGAAACCTTCTTCAGCGGGTTCGGCGGCGGCATGGGCGGCCAGGCGGCTGGTGCCCGCCGCCGTGGTCCCCGCCAGGGCGACGACCTGCGGTTCGATCTCTCGATCTCCTTTCAGGAGGCGGTGTTCGGCGCCGAGAAGGAGGTGCAGATCCGTCACCTGGAGACCTGCGGCACCTGCAACGGCAGCGGGGCGAAGGCCGGCAGTGGCCCCACCACCTGCGGCACCTGCGGCGGCGCCGGCCAGGTGCGCCGCGCCACCCGCACTCCTTTCGGCAGCTTCACCCAGGTGGCGCCCTGTCCCAGCTGTGAAGGCAGCGGCCAGGTGATCGCCGATCCCTGCACCGCCTGCGGCGGCCAGGGATTGCAGCAGGTGCGCAAGAAGCTGCGCATCAACATCCCTGCCGGCGTGGATTCCGGCACCCGGCTGCGGGTGGCCAATGAGGGCAATGCCGGTCAGCGGGGCGGTCCGCCCGGTGATCTGTATGTGTTCCTCAGTGCGCAGTCCCATCCCCAGCTGCGCCGCGATGGGGTGAACATTCAGTCGGAGGTCACGCTCAGCTACCTGCAGGCGATCCTTGGCGACACGATCGAGGTGGAAACCGTGGACGGCCACGAGCCACTCCAGATCCCGGCCGGTACCCAGCCCGGGTCGGTGCTCACGCTCCAGAACAAGGGCGTGCCGCGCCTCGGCAACCCTGTGGCCCGCGGCAACCATCTGTTCACCGTGAAGGTGCAGCTGCCCACCAAGCTCAGCGGTGAGGAGCGCGAGCTGCTGGAGGCGCTGGCCGGGCATCACACCCGTAAGGGCCACAAACCCCACCACAAGAGCGGCTTGTTCGGCGGCCTTTTCGGCCACCGTGACTGAGCTCGACCTGCGGGGCACCCCCTGCCCCCTCAACTTCATCCGCACCCGCCTGGCCCTGGAGAAGCTGCCGCCGGGCTCCACCCTGCAGGTGGACCTCGACCGAGGCGAGCCCGAAATGATGGTGCACAGCGGCGTCGAGGGCGCCGGGCATGGGGTGGTGGTGGTGGCCCATCCCGAGGATCCCTCGGCTGTGCGATTGCTGATTCAGCGGGCGGATGGTTGAGGCTGGGGCCATAGGCCGGGTGGTGGCCCTGCTGGCCAATTTCTGCTGGGTGGAGCTCGACAACCCCGGCCCCGCAGGCATCACCCGCCTGCTCTGCACCCGCCGCACCCGGCTGGGCAAGAGCGGGCTGCAGATCTGCACCGGCGATCAGGTGCGGGTGGAGGGCATCGACTGGGCGTCTGGCCGTGCCGCCGTGGCCGAACTTCTGCCCCGCAGCTCACTGCTGGAGCGGCCTGCGGTGGCCAACGTGACCCGGGTGGTGGTGGTGGTGGCCCTGGCCGAACCGGAGCTGGATCCCCTGCAGCTCACCCGCTTCCTGATCACCGCTGAAGCCACTGGCCAGCCTGTGGAGCTGGTGTTCTCCAAGGCGGATCTCCCGAATCCCGCTGTGGTGGCCACCTGGTGTGAGCGCGCCTGGGGTTGGGGCTATGAGCCCAGCGCGATCTCCACCGCCACAGGCTTCGGTGTGGAGGCACTGCGCCAACGCCTCAGCCAGCCGGGTCTGGCCGTGTTCTGCGGACCCTCCGGCGTGGGCAAGAGCAGCCTGCTCAATGCCCTGCGCCCCGAGCTGGAGCTGCGGGTGGGCGAGGTGTCGGGCCGGTTGCAGCGGGGGCGCCACACCACCCGCCACGTGGAGCTGTTTGCCCTGGCATCCGGTGCCCTGGTGGCGGATTCCCCGGGGTTCAACCGGCCAGGCCTGCCGCCTCACCCGGCTGGCTTGGCCAACCTGTTCCCGGAGCTGCGCAGCCAGCTGGCTGGCGCCAGCTGCCGTTTCAGCAACTGCCTGCACCAGGGAGATCCGGGCTGCGCGATCGCCCCCGGCTGGGACCGCCAATCCCTCTACAGCCAGTGTCTGCTTGACGTTCTGGCCGAGGCGGAGCGGGAAGAACGCCGCAGCACAGGGCCGGGCGTGCGTCAACGGGGCAGCCGGGTGGAGCCGCGTCTGGATCCACGCCTGCGCCAGACCTCACGGCGGCGTCAGCGCCAGCAGGCCGGACGCGATGAACCGCTGGAGGAGCTCAGCCCCCCAGACCCGGCAGGTTGAGATTGAGCCCGCCGGTGAGCTCCTCCATCCGCTCCTTCATGGTGCCGGTGGAGTTTTCATAGGCCGCCTTGAGCGCTTCCAGCACGGTGGCTGCGCAGGTCTCAGCGCCCTCAGCCAGCAGGTCGGGGGCCAGCTCCACCCGCAGGGGCTGCTGATTGCCGGAGAGCCACACGCTGGCACGGCCATCACTGCTGCTGCCCTCGATCTCCATCGCATCGAGGTCTTCCTGCAGCTTCTGGGCGTTCTGCTGCAGCTCCTGGGCCTTCTTGAAGGCTTCGGTGAGCTGACCGAAGTTGGGGAGTCCGAAGCCGGCCATGCCTGGGGAGTGCGCTGGCGGCAGGCTACGGGAAGCCCAGGCGCTTCACCTCCGGGTGCAGCTCCACGCCGTGCTCTGCGGCCACCCGGAGCTGCACCTCCTGGATCAGGGCATTGATGTCAGTGGCGCTGGCCTGGCCGGTGTTCACGATGAAGTTGGCGTGAAGCGTCGACACCTCGGCACCCCCGATCCGGAGGCCCTTGAGGCCGAGCTCCTCGATCAGTTGCCCGGCCTTCCGGGGCTCGGGATTGCGGAACACACTGCCGCAGCTGGGCTGCTGATACGGCTGGGTGCTGGTGCGGCTGTGCAGGTTGGCGCTGGTGCGGGCCGTCACCGCTGCGGGGTCGTGGCCGGGCTCCAGCCGGAAGCGCGCCGCGAGCACGATCAGCGGCTCGTCCTGCAGGCGGCTGTGGCGGTAGCTGAACTCGAGCGAACCGGCCTCCAGCCAGAACGGCCCATCAGGTTTGCGGGGATCGAGCACCTGCACGGCCTGCAGCCATTCGGCACTGCACCCACCCTGGGCACCGGCGTTCATCACAACGGCACCACCCACGGTGCCGGGGATGCCCACGGCCCACTCCAGCCCCCTGAGGCCGGCCCGGGCGGCCTTGCGAGCCAGGGTGGGGATCGGCTCGCCAGCCTTCGCTTCCACCCAGCCATCGCCGCTGTCGAGGCGGCTGCCCTGCAGGCGCCGCAGGCAGAGGCTGAGCCCTGGCAGGCCGCTGTCGGCGATCAGCAGGTTGGAGCCGGCGCCGATGGAGTGCAACGGCATGTCTGTGCTGGCTACCCAGGCGGCCAGCTCCAGCAGTTCGTGTTGATCAGCCGGCTCCGCGAACCACTCCGCTGGTCCGCCCACCTTCCAGGTGGTGAAGTCGCGCAGGCTCACCTGCTGCCGCAGGCTCGTGATCATGCCGCTCAGGCAGCGAACGCGGCGGAACCGCTGGCGCCATCGAGGGCAGTGAGGGGCTGCAGCTGCTCCAGCCGCTGCCACAGGCCGTTCACATCACCGGCACCCATCGCCAGCACCAGATCGCCATCGCGGCTGGTGCGGGCCACCTGCTCGGCAAGACCGTCGAGGCTGGCGCACACCTGCACGCTCAGCTCCGGTGCCAGACGATGGATGGCGCTGGCCAGGGCCTGGCTGTCGATGCCGGCCATCGGTGCTTCTCCGGCGGCATAGAGCGGCGCCAGCATCACCCCATCGGCGCCGGTGAGGGCGCGGGCGAATCCCTCCAGGAACTCAGCGGTGCGGCTGTAGCGGTGGGGTTGAAACACGGCCAGCACACGGCGTGGCGGCAGCGGCAGCGGGCTGCGGCCGCTGCGCACCATCAGCTGGGCCATCTCCAGCGTGGCGGCCACCTCGCTGGGGTGATGGGCGTAGTCGTCGACCACCTGGCGGCCATGCCAGTTGCCGCGGAAATCAAAGCGCCGCCCGGGGGTGCGCAGGCTGGTGAGGGACTGGCGCAGCTCCGTGAAGGAAATCCCTTCGATGCGGCAGGCCGCGATGGCCGCCAGGGCGTTGCTGAGGTTGTGCTGCCCGGGTAGGGGCAGCTCGATCCGCCCCACCAGCGCGCCGTTTTCGTAAAAGTCGGCGGTGGTGCCATCGCCGCGCTCCTCGCTGGCGATGGCGGCGAAGTGCACACCCTCGGGACCGCGGGTCGACCACCAGTACGTCGCCTGGAAGTGTTCGCGCAGGATCGGGCAGTCGCCGTTGGCCAGCAGGGCGCCGGCGCCGCCGGCGAAGCGCTTGAGGGTGGTGATCAGGGCGTCGAGGTTGGGGTAGTGATCGGTGTGGTCAAGCTCCACGTTGGTGAGCACCGCCAGCCGCGGCCTGAACTTCACCAGCGAGCCGTCCGACTCATCAGCCTCCGCCACCAGCAGGCGGCCAGCGCCATGGCGGCCGTTGCTGCCGAAGGCGGGCACCACGCCACCGATCACAGCCGTGGGGTCGTTGTTGGTGGCCTGCAGCAGGGTGGCCACCAGGGTGCTGGTGGTGGTTTTGCCGTGGGTGCCCGCCACCGCGATCGAGGGCTGGGCGTTGATCAGGGCCGCCAGCACATCGGAGCGGTGCACCACCGTGAGGCCGCAGCGGCGCGCTTCCTGCAGTTCGGCATTGCCCTCGGGAACTGCTGAGCTCACCACCACCAGCGGAGCCGTGGAGGTGCCGCTGCGGATCGCGGCCACGGTGGCGGCGTTCTGTTCACGGAACACGCGCACGCCCAGGTGCCGCAGCTGGGTCGACACGGCGTTGTCTTTCGGGTCGGAACCGCTCACGTCGAAGCCGCGCTCCGCCAGGATTCCGGCCAGGGCAGACATGCCGATGCCACCGACCCCGATGAAGTGGAGGGGCTGGCGGCGATCGAGCAGCAGAGCCTTGGGCAAGTTCGCAGGTGCAGGTCGCCTGGACGACGCTAGGCCGCCAGGATGGCCCCACCATCGTGGGACCTCAGATCCTTTGTCGCAATGGGCTTGCGGCGGGAGGTGATGCCACCGATTTCTGTATGATCGGCGGCCAAAACCACCCTTGCTAGCGGTTTCGGCCGCTTGACGCCATGACCTTGAAGGTTGCGATCAATGGATTCGGCCGCATCGGTCGCAACTTCATGCGCTGCTGGCTCAGCCGCGGCGATAACACTGGCATCGAGGTGGTGGGCATCAACGGTTCAGGAGACACCTCCACCAATGCCCACCTGCTCAAGTACGACTCGATGCTCGGGCCGATCCGCAACGCGGAGGTGAGCCACACCGAGAATTCGATCATCATCAACGGCAAGGAGATCAAGGTTTTTTACGATCGAAATCCGCTCAACCTGCCGTGGAAGGAGTGGGGGGTCGATCTGGTGATCGAATCCACTGGTGTCTTCAATGACGATGTGGGCGCCAGCAAGCACCTCACGGCCGGCGCCAAGAAGGTGATCCTCACCGCCCCCGGCAAGGGCGAGAAGGTGGGCACGTTCGTGGTGGGTGTCAATGCCGACCAGTACCGCCATGAGGACTGGGACATTCTCAGCAACGCCAGTTGCACCACCAACTGCATGGCGCCGATCGTGAAGGTGCTGGATCAGGCCTTCGGGATCGTGAAGGGCACGATGACCACCACCCACAGCTATACGGGTGACCAGCGCATTCTCGATGCCTCCCACCGCGACCTGCGCCGCGCCCGCGCCGCCGCCATCAACATCGTTCCCACCAGCACCGGCGCCGCCAAGGCTGTGGCCCTCGTGTATCCGCCTGTGAAGGGCAAGCTCAACGGCATCGCCCTGCGGGTGCCAACCCCCAACGTGTCGGTGGTGGACATGGTGCTGGAGATGAGCCGCGACACCACCAAGGAGGAGGTGAATCAGGTGCTCAAGAGTGCCTCGGAAAACGGCATGAAGGGCATCATCAAATATTGCGATCTCCCCCTGGTCTCCTCCGACCACGCCGGCACCGATGAATCCACGATCGTGGATTCCGAGCTCACCCTGGTGATGGGCGGCAACATGGTGAAAGTGATCTCCTGGTACGACAACGAGTGGGGCTACAGCCAGCGGGTTGTTGACCTGGCCGAAATCGTGGCCAAGAACTGGCAGTGATCGCCTGACCAGCGTCTTCAGGATTCTGGTTCGGCCGCTCCTTCGGGGGCGGCTTTTTTGTAGGCGATGGCCCGTCTGCGTTCAGCTCAATGGAAGTGCTGGTAGCCGCCAAGTGTGGCTGCCACCGGCTCGCCGCTGTCCAACCACACCACCGGATGGCCCTGGCCGCCCTCCTCGTGACCCCCGCGGAGTTCGCCGATCACCTGGCAGCCGGCCAGCCGGCCGCAGAGCCGATGGGCCCAGGCGGGATCGAGGGCCAGCACCAGCTCGAAGTCTTCACCGCCGGCTAAGCACCAGGCCTGGGCCATCGGCAGGCTGGCCATGCGCGGATCCAGCGGCAGCTGTCGCCCATCCAGTGCGGCGATGCAGCCACTGGCACGGGCGATCGCCTCAGCTGCGGCCACCAGGCCATCGCTGCTGTCGGTGCCGCCCACCCGCCAGGTGGTGGCCTCGGGTTGACAGCGCTGTAGGGCTGCCACCACATCGAAGCGGGGCTCAGGCCGGCGGTGGCAGCGCAGCGCGTCCTGCCGCAGCGCGGCTGGCAGTGGGCTGGCCAGATCGTCGCTGAGCTCATCCAGCAGCAGAGCCAGCCCCAGCCGGCTCAGCCCGTGGGGTCCGCTGGCCACCAGCAGATCCCCGGGCCGGCCGTCGCCTCGGCGGATCACCCGGTTTGAAACCACCGAACCGAGGGCCGTGATCGCGAGCTGGCGCTGCTGGCCGCTGCTGCAGTCGCCCCCCAGCAGCTCGCCCCCATGACGCAGCAGGGCTTCATGAATGCCGCCATACACCCCCTCCACCCATGGCCAGGGCGTGCAGCCTGGCGCCGTGAGCCCCACGGTGATCCCGAAACAGCGCGGGCAGCCCATCGCCGCCAGATCGGAGAGGTTGGCCGCGGCAGCCCGCCAGCCCACATCCCCAGGCGCTGTGGTGGCCTCACTGAAGTGCACCCCCTCCACCAGCACGTCGGTGTTCACCACCAGAGCCTCACCTGCCGGTGGTTCCAGGACGGCCGCGTCGTCGTTGAAGCGACCCGGGGCTGCAAAGGCTCCCAGCCGCCGGATCAGTTCCCACTCCCCCAGCTGGGCCAGGGTTTCGATGACGCCGGAACCCGCAGCTGGGCGGTCGGGGGCAGCCAAGGCCAGCGATCAGCCGTGGGCCACCAGATTCTCAGCCCCCTCCAGCACGGTGGCCTTCACGATGCCGTCGTCCACACCGAGCTCCTCGAGCACATCGAAGCCATCCACCACGTAGCCGAATGCGGCATAGCGGCCATCCACCAGGTTCAGGCCTGCGGGGGTGAGTTCGGCCTCGTAGAGGAAGAAGAAGAACTGGGAGGAGCCGTCGTTGAGCTGCTCATCGGAATGGGCCCAGCCCAGGGTGCCCAGGGTGGCGAAGGGCAGGGTGGGCGTGGCCTTGAACAGGCCCAGGTCTTCAAAGGTCTGGTTGTAGAAGGGCGCCTTCTCACCGGGCACCTTGATCTCCAGGGGCACGGTGCGCTCTGCCTTCGTCTTGGGATCGATGTAGCCCTCGTCGGGGCCCTTGGGATCGCCGGTCTGCAGCACGTAGAAGTCTTCCGCCCGGGTGAAGGGCAGGCCGTCATAGAAGCCCTTCTGCACCAGATCCACGAAGGAACCCGCCGTGAGCGGCGCGTTGTAGCCGTCCACCACGGTGATCAGATCCCCCTTGGTGGTGGTGAGCTTCACGGTGGCGCGGCCCAGCAGCCGCGGTAGATCGGCGTAGTCCGCCGGGATCTCGAACGGGAAGTCGCCCACCAGCAGCGCTTCGGCGCTACCGATCGTGGCGAGGGCTTCACGGCGAGCCGCCAGGAAGGGATCACGCTGCTGGGTTTCGGCCGTTGCCGCCAGGGTCTGCAGCTGCTGCTCGAGGGTCTGCAGCAGGGGTTCGGCCTGGGCGCGCGCGTTGGCGGGGAAGCTCTCAACGATGGCGTTGCGGCGGGTGCTCAGCAACGACTGGCTGCGGCGCACCGCGCTGGTGAGGGCGGTCCAGCGCTTGGCCCGCAGGTCGTCGCTGGTGGCCTCCAGCCGGTGCTGCAGGTCCTGCAGGTCGGGGGCGTTCACCGGCAGGGCGTTGCGCAGGATGGCCGCCGGGTCGGTCACGGCATTGCCCTGCGGCAGAGCCGCCACCGCCACCGCCGGGGCAGCGATCAGGACGGTGAGGCCCACCAGGCCTGCCAGGGTCACCGCCACGATCCCGGAGCGCAGTCGCTTCAGCCAGGGCTCGATCGCCAGCAACGCCCTGATCCGCTCCTGGATTCGATTCGGTTGCACCACGGCCGCCCCATGCTCTTGGCCGGACTCTGGCACAGGCCAAACGGCTTGGCAGCACTGGGCTTGGGGCGGCGCTGGTAGCCAGCTCTACAATCCGCCGACACCGAATCGCCGGAATGATCTCCAGTAACGATTTTCGTACCGGTACCTCGATCGAGCTGGATGGTCAGGTCTGGCGCGTCGTTGAGTTCCTGCACGTGAAGCCCGGCAAGGGTTCGGCGTTCGTGCGCACCAAGCTCAAGGCGGTGCAGAGCGGCAACGTGGTGGAAAAAACCTTCCGCGCCGGTGAGATGGTGCCCCAGGCCGTGCTGGAGAAGAGCACTCTCCAGCACACCTACATGGAAGGTGACGACTACGTGTTCATGGATATGAGCTCGTACGAGGAAACCCGCCTCACCGGCAAGCAGATCGGTGATCAGCGCAAGTACCTCAAGGAAGGGATGGAGGTGAACGTGGTGGCCTGGAACGGCAAGCCCCTGGAAGTGGAACTGCCCAACTCCGTGGTGCTGGAAGTCACCCAGACCGATCCGGGCGTCAAGGGTGACACCGCCACCGGCGGCACCAAGCCGGCCATCGTGGAAACCGGAGCTCAGGTGATGGTGCCCCTGTTCATCTCGATCGGCGAGAAGATCAAGATTGATACCCGCACCGACAGCTACCTCGGCCGGGAGAACTGATCGCCATGCAACTCGACCACGATCAGCTCCACAAGCTGCTTGCCCTGCTGGGCGAGAGCGACATCCAGGAACTCAAGCTCGAGGGCGATGACTTCCGTCTGGAAGTGCGCCGTAACCTGCCTGGAGCTGCCCCGGTGGCGATGGTCCAGGCTCCTGCGGCCATGGCCATGCCTGAGGCCGTGGCCCCGGCTGCTGCCATGCCTTCGGCCCCGCCGCCGCCTGCTGCGGCCGCCCGCAGCGATCTGCTGGAGATCACCGCCCCGATGGTGGCCACCTTCTACCGCTCCCCAGCTCCCGGTGAGGCTGCCTTCGTGGAGGTGGGCAGCCGCATCAGCACCGGTCAGACCGTGTGCATCCTGGAGGCCATGAAGCTGATGAACGAGCTGGAGACTGACGTGAGCGGTGAGGTGGTGGAAATCCTGGTGGACAACGGCACCCCCGTGGAATTCGGCCAGGTGCTGATGCGGGTGAAGCCCGGCTAACCCAGGCTCCAGGCGGTTTCCAGGGCTGCGGCCATGCTCGCGGCCCGGGCCACTCCCCGATGGGCGATCGCAAATCCCGTGCCGTGATCCGGTGAGGTGCGCAGGAACGGCAAGCCCAGACTGGTGTTCACGGCGGCATCGAAGGCCAGCAGCTTCACCGGGATCAGACCCTGGTCGTGATACAAGGCCAGATAGCCGTCGGGGCCGGCTCCAGAGCCCTGCCAGGCCTCGGCGGCGCTCAGCCAGCAGGTGTCGGGGGACACCGGTCCTTCCAGTCGCACCTCCGGGTGCTCCAGGCGCCAGGTCTCCAGCGCCGCCTCCAGCCACTCCGCTTCCTCGCGGCCCAGCTGGCCCGCTTCGCCGGCGTGGGGATTCAGCCCGGCCACCACCAGATGGGGTTCGCTGCTGAAGCGCCGGCAGAAGGCCAGCAGCACATCCAGCTTCTGTTGCACCAGCTCTGGCGTGAGTTGCCGTGGCACGGCCGCCAGGGGGATGTGGGTGGTGGCCAGCAGCGTGTTCAGGCGCCAGCCGCCAGCGGGGCTCTGGGCCGTGAACAGCATCGAGGCCTCAGCCACGCCGGCCAGTTCCGCCAGTCGCTCGGTCTGGCCGGGATAGCGGTGCCCGGCGCTGTGCCAGCTGGCCTTGGCGATCGGCGCGGTCACCAGGGCGTGGCAGCGGCCGGCCTGCACGGCTTGGGTGGCGGCCGTCAGCCACTGGAACGAGGCGTCGCCGGCGGCGGTTGTGCTCTTTCCCGCCTGGACAGGTTCGGCCAGCGGCAGATCGATCAGCTCCAGCTCCGCCGGGTCGCGCAGCGGCCCGGCGCCCAGGGCGCGCAGGGCGCTGTAGCGCTGCTCGAGCCAGTGGCGGCAGCCCACCAGCAGCGGTGCTGCGGCCTGAGGATCGGGGTCGGCGAGCGCTTTGAGGGTCACCTCCGCGCCGATGCCGGCCGGGTCGCCCAGGGCGATCGCCAGCCGCCGCGGCCTGGGGTTGGATGGGGCGTTCCTGGCTTGCATCACCTCCATGATCCGCTGGCTGGTGATCGGACTGTTGCTGTTCGGCCTCACCACCGGTGTGCGGCGCGGCTGGCTGCAGGTGCGCTGGGGGTTGATGCTGCACGAGCTGGGGGTGCCGTTCGTGCCGGAGCCAGCGGCTCAGGCCGGCTGTCCCGGCACTCCAGCCGCCTCGGTTTCTTCCGCCAGAGAGGCGCGGTAGCCCTCTCGGAAGGTGGGATAGCGCAGCCGGTAGCCCAGCTCCTGGGTGAGCCGCCGGTTGGAGGCGCGTCGGTTCTCGCTCCAGAAGCTGCGGGCCATGGCGCTCATCCCCGCGGCGATCCCGTCGTAGCGCTCCACCGCAGGCAGTTTCAGCCCCAGCAGATGGGCGGCGTAGCCGAGGGTCTCGCTCGACGGGCAGGGGTAGTTGTCGGCCACGTTCAGCAGCAACGGCCGCTCCTCGGGCGGCAGGTTCAGGCTGTGGATCAGGGCCCCCACGATGTCGTCGACGTGCACGCGCGAGAACACCTGGCCCGGCTTATGGATCAGGCGGCTCTCGCCCCGCCGCAGGGCAGCGAAGGGGCTGCGGCCCGGTCCATAGATGGCGGGCAGGCGGAAGCTCTGCACCGGCAGGCCGCTGGCCAGCCAGGCCTGCTCGGCCTCCAGCCGTGCCCGGCTGCGGCCTTTGGCGGCCTCGGTGGGGCTGGTTTCATCCACCCAGGTGCCGCCGCTGTTTCCGTACACGCCGGTGGTGGAGAGGTAGCCCACCCATTGCAGCGGCAGATCCCGCAGCAACGCTGCCAGGGCGGTGAGCACCCCGTCCCCCTCGCTGCCATCCGGGGGTGCTGTCACCAGCAGATGGGTGATGCCCTCCAGGGCAGAGGCAGCGAACAGGACGCCACTGCGGCTGTCGAACGGCAGCCAGCGCAGTGTGCCCCCATCCCCCGGGCACTCCGGCGCTGTGCGGCGCGTGAGGGTCACACGCGCGCCCTGGGATGCCACGGCCCGCCCGAAGCGCAGGCCCGTGTAGCCGCCCCCGATCACGAGCAGGTGCATGGCGGGGTTGACAGCCTCACTCAACATCAGTACATCTGTATCACTGTTGTTCCATGGGCATGGTCGCCGCCGTTCTTCCCCGTCGGTCCCATTCGACGCGCCGGGCCGCGCCATCTTGCCGCGGCCCGGCGGTACCACGGGTGGTCCGCCGTCACGCCCTGAATCCGGCAGCCCTGGCGGCCCTGCTCCTGCTTGCAGCTGTGCTGATGGCTCCGGAGCAGCCCCAGGATCAGGAGGCCATCTGCCAGCGCCACAACGGCGTGGATGCCTGCCGCGTCTGGTGAGCCTCGGGGGCGGTCCACTCCAGCAGCCGCATCGCCAGACGCATGTCGCCGTCCGTCCAGGCCCGGATCGCCATGGCCCGGCGCGGGTCGTAGAAGCGCTGTTGCCGGTACCAGGCGAACACATCGGCATCGCCTTTGCGGCCGTTGCAGCCCAGGCAGGCCGGCACGCAGTTCTCGGTCACGCTTAGGCCGCCCCGGCTCTTGGGGAACACGTGGTCGATCGAGTCGGAGCGCTCGCCGCAATAGATGCAGCGCTGGCCCGTGAGCTGGTGGAGCGACTGGCGCCACCGGCGCGCGCGGAGCTTGGGGCAGAGGTCCTCGAGGAACACCGCATCCCTGGCCTGCATTGGCGTGGCTCGATTTGCGGCAGTTTGCCCCTGGTCTCCAGGCTGTCAATGTGTCGTGGGTTGCCGTTTCACCCATGCGCTGCCTGTTGCGTCTGGGTGCCAGCGGCCGCATCGAGGTGGTGTCGCCCTACGACGCCGTCACCCAGGCCCAGCTGCGCGCGATCCGGCCCCGGGGTCAGTGGCTCGCCGGCCGCGGCTGCTGGGAATTTCCGTTGGAGGCTGCCCAAGTGCTGCGCCAGGCGCTGGCTGATCGCTTCCCCGTGGAGCCGGAGCTGGCCCAGTGGTTGGCCTGGATGCAGCAGCCTCTGCCGCCCCTGCCACCCCATCGGGAGCTCGTGCGGGCGGCGGCTCCGGAGCGGCCCCTGCCCGATGGCCGCAGCCTGTTTGCCCATCAGCGGGCGGCGGTGCGCTGGCTGCTGGCCCGCCGCGGCGCGGTGCTGGCTGATGCGATGGGCCTGGGCAAAACGCTCGCGGCGCTGGTGGCGGCTCGGGCGATGGTGCGCCTGGCCGACTGCCGCATCCTGGTGCTGGCACCGGTGGGTCTGCACCGCCACTGGCAGGCCGAGGCCGCCGCGCTGGCCCTCAGCATCGAGTTGCACAGCTGGGCGAAGCCCCCGGCGGAGCTGCCGTCAGCCGGCACGGTGCTGATCGCCGATGAGGCCCACTACGCCCAGAACGGCCACACCAATCGCAGTCAGGCGTTGCTCCGCCTGGCCCGGCATCCGCGCCTGCGGGCGATCTGGCTGTTGAGCGGCACCCCGATGAAGAACGGCCGGCCGGCCCAGCTCTTCCCGCTGCTGGCCGCCATCGATCACCCCCTGGCCCGTGACCAACGGGAGTTCGAGGAGCTGTTCTGCCAGGGCCACTGGCGCGAGCAGGGCGGCCGGCGGGTGTGGCAGGCCACCGGGGCCAGCCGGCTGGAGGAGTTGCAGCGGCTCACCCGGCCGCTGGTGCTGCACCGGCGCAAGCACGACTGCCTCGATCTGCCCCCCAAGCAGCGCCTCAAAGTGCCGGTGGAGCTGGGCGAGGCGGAAGCCACCGGCTTTCAGCACCGGCTCCAGCGCACCGTCGACGACTATCGCCGGCGTGCCGCCCGCGGCGAGGTGCGCCGCGACGCCGAGAGCCTGGCGGTGCTCACCGCCCTGCGCCGCATCGCCTCCGACTACAAGCTGCCGGCCGCCGCCGCGCTGATCGAGCCGCTCCTGCGCCAGGGGGAGCCGGTGGTGGTGTTCACCGCCTTCGTGCACACCGCCCGCATGCTGCAGCGCTATGGCGATGGTGTGGGCGGCAGCGCCCTGCTCACCGGTGCGGTGGAGCCAGCTGAACGCCAGCAGCTGGTGGATCGCTTCCAGGCCGGCCAGATGCCGCTGCTGTTGGCCACCTACGGCACCGGCGGCCTGGGCTTCACCCTGCACCGGGCCCGGCATGTGCTGCTGATCGAGCGACCCTGGACCCCGGGCGATGCCGAGCAGGCGGAAGATCGCTGCCATCGCATCGGCATGGGCCATGCCCTCACCTGCCATTGGTTGCAGCTGGGGGTGGCCGATCAGCTGGTGGATGCCCTGATCGAGAGCAAGGCCGAGCGCATTGAGCTGGTGCTGGGGAACCGGCAACGCAGCCTGGAGCGGCGTCGGTTGCCGGCGATGGTGCGCGACCTATTGGCGGCCTGGTGAGCGGCAGAGCTCGCCGCGCAGCTGCAGATCGAGTCTGAGCTGGGCGTCCACGCGGTCCGGTTGGGCGGCGTTGGCGAGCTGGATGGCCCTGCGGATGTCGTCGCAGGCTTCCCTGTTGCGACCGGCAAGGCTGAGCAGCAGATAGCGCTCGTTGAGGGGTGCCGGATCCCGTGGAAAGCGAGCCACCACCTGGTTGCAGCGCTCGATCTGGGGGCCCAGCTGGTCGAGCTGCACCTCCCGCAGGCAATCGTCGCTGCGCAATTGCCGCTGGGGCAGCGGCGCTTCGCCGCAGGCGCTCAGCAATAGCAGGGGCAGGGCCCCGAGCAGCAGAGCCCTCCGCTTATTGGCCCAGGCTCTGGCTGCGGCTCCTGGGGCCGCTGCTCTGGGGAGCTGCTGTGTCGGGGGTAACGGGTTTGGCGTAGAGATCACCGAGGAAGCGGCCGCAATCGGGATAGGTGCCCGGGTTCTGCACCACAGCTTCCGTGATCATCACGGCGGCATGCTCCGGAGAGGTCTTGAACAGGCTGGCGCTCTGCCGCTTGATCAGGGCGTAGGCCGCATCCCAGCTCACCTGGTGGTTGTTGCCGTTGTTGCGCATGAAGCAGTACACCTGCGCGCCCTTGGCGCCGGGACCGGTGTCGGGCGCGGCCTGGGCGGGCAGAGCGCCGAGGGCCGTCCAGCTCAGCAGGGCAGTGGTGATCGCAAGGTGGCGGCGGCGTTGGCCCATGGCGACCAGGGATCAAGACGGCGATCCAAGGTATCCAGCGGCATCGATCTGTCGAGAGGGCGCTGGCCCCGGCCGCCAGGTGTAGCGCCTGCTCGATGACTGCCGCCAGCTGCTAGCTGCTCGATCCCAGTTCGGCCGAGCCCGCTGATCCAGCGCCGTCGTCCGAGGAGTGGCTGGAGGCTGCCTGACCTCCATCCTTGCGAGGCAGTGTCAAAATGGGAAGAAAGAGAGCCATGGCTTACCCCTCTTCCCCCTGCGGAGTCCCGAGCCCATCCGCTGGCTCCGGCGCCGCCCCCCAGCCTCGCGCTTCCGCTCCTGCCCACCGCGTTGCCACCGAAGGTGAGCATCAGCTGGAAAAGCTCCAATTTGCCCTCGCCGTGGCACTCACCCGAGGTGATCTGCAGCGCTCTGAGCTGCTGCGCCATCAGATCGACGTGCTGGGCGGCAATCAGGAAGAACCCGGAACGTGAACAACGCATCCACCGATCGCGCGCTTCTGGTTAGATTCCACCCATGACCGTATTGCTATCCAAGTCCCCCCAGGTGGCCCAACGTGCCCAGTTGGAGGTGGAGCTGCGCCGCCACGAACAGATGGCCCGTGATGCGGCTGAGATCGGCGATATCGAGACTTCAGGGCGCAGCATCCTCGCCATGCTGAACTGTGAGCGCCGGCTCGGTGCCCAGGGTCCTCAGGTGATGCAGGTGATCAAGCCGCGCAGCGCTAACCGCGGCCTGGCGAGCTGATCACCACCCCAGAGTCATAGCCTCGCGGCCGGATAGCGAAAACGCAGCTTGCTGCCGAACCAGCTGCATGGGATGCCGAGATGCGGGATCAACTCATGATGACAGCCGTGTGCCCAGAAGCCTCTCGCGACTGTCGCGGCTCATGAGCCTTTATCTTGTTCCCCTGCTGGCACGGGATTGCACGTGGTGAGCAGGTGCGGAATGTGTTCCGCTGGATGCGGAGAATCTGCTGTTTTCCCCATGTTTCCCAGGGCCGTGGAAAAAGCGGCTTCTCCTCGGCTCGTTCCGTTGGTGGCTTCCTCGATGTCTCTGGTTTTTCCTCAGGTTTTGCACAGACGCTTTGCCCGGTACTTCTGGTGTGAGACAGTCATGCAACGGTCAGGGCAGAGCTCACGGCAGCGGCCACGGCGCCTGAGCCAGGCTCGCTGACGAGG
>VFQS010000494.1_pt1 | contig 43460 bp, 27 predicted proteins | sample 3512361 | NCBI WGS metagenome assembly VFQS01 (sample SAMN10412375, study PRJNA504923) | tailings metagenome | isolation source: Relicate 1 Philex TSF3 active mining | place: Philippines
CACAACCTCCAGTTAATGGGATGTTGTAATTAAAAGTACCTGACTCTGTTGGAACACCACTAATTGTAATGGTATTGGCAATCCAAGAAGCTGTTACACCTAAAGGTAAACCTGTTGCTGTTCCAATTCCAGTAGCACCTGTTGTTGTATACGTTATAGGAGTAAGAGTAGTATTGATACACAAAGTTGGAGTACTTGAAGCTACAGTTACTGTATTGTTTGGATTTACTGTAATACTTCCAGTTGCATTTACCGTACCACATCCTCCAATTAACGGAATAGAATAATTAAATGTACCTGATACGGTTGGCGTGCCGGAAATGGTAATTGTATTGGCAGCCCATGTAGGAGTTACACCTTGAGGTAAACCAGTAGGAGTTCCAATACCTGTTGCACCTGTTGTAGTATGTGTAATAGACGGTAAAATCGTATTAATACATAATGTAGGTGTACTTGAAGCCGATGAAACCGTATTGTTTGGATTCACAACTACCTGAACTGTTATTTGTGTTGTATTCGAACATCCATTTGTTGTTGCAGGAAGCGTAAGTAAATAGGTAACAGTTATTGGTGAATTAGTTGTATTTGTAAGTACTTCATTTATTAGTCCTGTACCATTATTAGCTGCTTCAAGAATTCCTGAAGTAGCATTTCTTTGCCATAATATTGCACCAGTAGTAGATGAAGAAGGTGTATAATTAAATGTACTTCCTGTACAAATAGCATCTGGAGTTGGATTAGATGTTAGGCTAGGAGCAGCATATAGTGTAAAACTAATAAATTGTGAATTAGTACAGCCTTCTGTCGTTGTAATTGTAATTTCATAAGTAACAATTACATCACTTGTTGTTGAATTTATCAAAGTTTCCGTAATTCCTCCAGTTCCAGAAGCAGCCGCATTTGAAACTCCAGGTTGAACTGCACGTGTCCAAGAGAATGTACTTCCAATAGTTGCAGTTGTAGGTATGTAATTAAATACGGTTCCACTACATAGTGCAGCTGGATTTAATGTACTTGTAAGTACCGGTTTAGGGTTAATTGTTATTGGGAATGCAGAAGATGAGGAACCTAAACCACATGAGTTATTTCCTGCAACGCTTAAATTTCCTGATGTTTCATTTACACCAATAGCTATTGTAATGGTATTTGTTGATGTAATTACTGTGCTTCCATTTGGTAATGTCCATACATATGTTGTGGCATTAGGAATTGTAGAAGCTGTATAAACTAAATTAGTTGCACCTGCACATACTGTTTGAGGTCCAGTTATTGAAACTCCTGTTGGTAGGGTATTTACAGTAATTGGAGTACTCGCAATAGTGCTTCCACAACCATTATTTCCAGTTACCGAAACATTTCCAGAGTTAGCACCAAAAAGAACTGTAATTGCATTTGTACCTTGTCCAGATTGAATTGTAGCACCGGTTGGAACACTCCATGTATAGCTTTGAATAGCCGTGTTTACAGGAATAGTATAGGTAGCCGTTGTACCTTGACAAACTGTTGCAGGTGCATTTGAAGTGATTGTCCCTAAACTTGGTACAGCACAATTTATGGTAAGATTTATGTTGTCTGAAACCGTACTTGTGCTACATGCACCAATTCCATTAGCAGTTAAAGTTAATGTTTCGGTACTACAAACTGTACTAAAAGATTGATAAGTTACAGGTGTTCCAGTATTAAATACTCCTACGCCTGATGATGTCCAACTTTGGCTACTTGCATTAGTTACCGTTGTACCCGTTATTGCAAAAGGTACTATTGGTTGACCTGGCAAATAACAAACGGCACCATTGGAACCTGCTTCAACACTTGGTAACGGTTGAATTGTAATTATTAAATCATCATAAACCGCTGTAGCTTGTACACATCCTGGGATTGGAGCAACATATAATCTAACAACTGTAGTTTGAACAGTATTTAAGCCTGATATGCCAGAAATAAATGTTGGATTTAATGGATTTAATGGATTAGGTGAAATGCTTCCAGGGCCGCTATAAATACTCCAGTTTAATGATTGGTAATTAGTTGCATTACCATTTAGACTGATTTGAGGCGTGTTCATACACATTTGAACATCTGTAGTAGATACCGTTGGTTGTTTAACAATCGTCAATTTCATTTGACTGGTTGCTATTGGACAATTAGTTCCTCCAGTTGCTGTAATCGTTAAGTAAACATGCCCTAAATTAATATCATCTAAACTTGGCGTATATACTGGATTTAATATCGAATTACTGCTGAACGAACCAGAAATATACGTAGGAATTGAAGTTCCATTACTGTTTTGAGAACTCGTCCAAGTGTAACTCACAGCATTAGTGTGAGAAGCTTCAGCTAATGTAAAGGCGCTTCCTTCACAAATAGTTGCATCAGAACCAGCAGCAACAGTTATTTGAGGTGTTATCGTAACTTTAATTACATCGGTAACTAAAGAATTACATGCTGTATTTGCCGCTCTTACGGTTAAATAAACATAACCCAAATTGATATCGTCTTGACTTGGAGTATAGGTTGGATTAATTATATTAACATTAGAGAATGAGCCTCCTAAATAGGTTGGATTGGAGGTGCCATTACTATTTTGTGAACTAGACCAAGTAATTGAATTACTATTGCTTGTTGTAGCTGTATTTAAAGCCAATGGTGTATTTTGGCAAATGGTAACATCAGGTCCTGCACTTACAGTAGGTTGAGGAACAATTGTTACGGTTACAATTTGAGAAACCAAACCAGTACAAGGGGCTAAATTGGTAGCTTGTAATGTGAAAGTAACTACACCAGTTTCATTTAATCCAGGAGTGTATTCTGGATTAAGTGTATTTAATGTTGAAGGAACAATTGAACCCGTTCCATTTTCGGTCCACAAAAATGTTGAATAATCTTCAACTGATGCAATATTGTTGATTCTAATAACTTGACCTTGGCAGGCCGTAATGTTTGTACTAACATTTGGTACAAGATTAATTTTTGCCTTCGGTTGTAAATTTACTCTTATAGTTGTGGTTGCCGGTGAGCTACATCCAGAAATAGGCGTTGCTGTTAATTGTAATAAAACAAATCCGTTAGCAATTTCATTTACTGATGGAGTGAAAGTTGGTGTTTCTGAAGTAACATTTGTCAAAGTTCCTGGTGTGCCAGAGACTCCTGTAATATTGGTCCATAATAAATTATTGCTATTAGAAACAGTAACTAAATCAGGCAAAGTAAATGTTTCACCACACATTGAAATAACATTCGATGTTGAAGTAATAGCCGGATTTTGATTTATAGTGATGGTCATTGAATCTGTTACAGCCACCTGTGAGCAATTTGCATTAGGTAATGCCGACATAGTTAAGGTAACACTTGAGGTGTCATTTGAACCAAATACGTATACAGGGTTAATTCCCCCATTTGAACCAGTATAATCAAAAGTACCATTTCCAGAAGAAGTCCAAGAAATAGTATATCCAGAATTATAGTTAGATACACTTGCACCATTTAATAATACAGATGTGTTATTTTCACAGGCAACTAAGTCAATTCCAGCTGAAATTTTTGGTTTTGCATACAATGTAAGTTGCATACTGTCGGTTGCAGCACTACATCCATTGGTAGTTGTGGCATTTAGCGTAATAGTAATAACATTTACACCTGTTGAAGTATTAAAATCACTAGCACTTGGAATATATAAGGGCGCTAATGGATTAGCTGTAAGTTGTATTGTACCTCCACCAGTAGTGGTCCAAGAATAATTAGTAGCATCAGTAACATTTCCATTTAATTGGTATGAGCCTGTTCCTTCACATAATAATCCATCAACCCCAGCATTTACAGTAGGTCTTGGATTTATTTGAATAGTTAAGTTATCGGTAACTGTAACAGGACATATTCCCAATCCTGTAGCTGTTAAAGTAACTGTAACCGTTCCAGTTGCACCTGTAGTTGGTACAATAATTGGGTTTAGCGTTGTTTCAGTACCTGCTTGAATTGTTGCAGGGCCTGCCACGCTCCAAGAAAATAAATTTGAATGTTGAACATTTGCTCCAGTAACTGTATAAGTACCTGTTTGACAAATGGTTCCATTATTTCCTGCTTCCACTATTGGTTTTGGAATAATATTCAATTGAATATTTCCAACACTGCTAGGACATACTCCATTTGCAGAAGTAGCAGTCAAAGATAATGTTACATTACCAGTTTGACCTGTTGCAGGAGTATAGGTTGTAGCGGTTGTATTATTTGGTGTAAATGTACCTAAACCATTTGAAGCACTCCATTGAAGACTAGAATAATTAGTTGCAGAAGCATCTGTATTTGTGATGGTTAATGTAGAACCTTCACAAATTGTTTTAGGACTTGTTACTGTTACAAAAGGTTCTGGTACAATAGTGATTGTTTTAACAGAAATCGCATCTTGAGCACATTCAGTGAAGCCTGTCGCGGTAAGTGTTAATGTTACTGTTCCTGTTTGCCCTGCAGCTGGAATATAAGTTGGTGTTAACGTATTTATTGTAGTAACATCTAATGCACCTGGTCCAGTGGCTGTCCAAACTAATGAAGAATAATTTGTTGCATTTGCTTCTCCAGTAACTAAAGTATAATTGGACCCTTCACAAATTGTAGCTGCGATACCTGCATTTGCAGTAGGATTTTTATGAATAGTAATTACTACACTATCAGTTGCAGGTGGGCATGTTGTATTGCTTGTTGCTTCTAAAGTTAATATAACTGTTCCGTTTAGTATATCGGCACTACTTGGGATATAATTAGTAGTCAATGAAGTAATATTACTAAATGTACCAGTTCCAGAAGTTGTCCAAGTATAACTAGAAGAATTACTTGCTGAACCTACTAAACTAACAACGTCATCTTCACAAATTGTTTGATTTAAACCTGCATTAACTACTTGAGTTGGTGTTAAATTTAAAATAACAAAATCAGTAACAGTACCAGTACATGGTGCTATTGATTGAGATGTTACAGTCAATATAATAGGTGTACCTGCTGCAATTTCAGCTGCACTTGGGTTATATATTGGATTTAAAATAGAAGTATTACTAAAAGTACCGCTATTTACTCCACTACTTGAGTTTGAAGTCCAAGAAATCGTTCCATTATTTTGACCAGTAACCCCAGTTATTTGGAAAGGTTCGCTAGAACAAATATTTCTATTTTCAACACCAGCATCAAGTATCGGTCGTTTTTGAATAGTAACTGTTTTCGTTGCGGTTGCTACCGAACATACTGGGTCGCCAAAAGCAGTAAATAGAAGTGTAAAACCGTTTACATCATTGCTTCCTGGAGTATATTGAGCTGTTTCAGAATTTGCATTTTCAAATGTACCATTAGAAGTTCCGCTTGTTGTCCATAATACGGAATTTTCATGGGTTGCTATTGCTGTTGCAGTAAATACTGTTCCTTCACAAATAGTTTCATTTGGTGTTGTGGTTACAATTGGGGCTGGTTTAATGGTAATTACTATTTCCTCAAAGTCAGTCATAGCGCATAAAGCATCTGACTGAGCTGTTAAACGTAAGGTTATCGTATTCAATAATAAATCAGCTGCAGAAAAATTATAAGTTGTTACTAATGCTGTATTGTTTGCAAATGTTCCGGTTCCAGTAGTGGTCCATAAATAGGTTGTATTAGCGGTAGTATTTGTAACCGTTGCAGCAATAGTAGTTGCATTTAAAGCATAGGAAGTTTGTGAATTACAAATGATATCCGTTGTGTTAGCAAAAGTTACAATTGGTTTTTTAATTACATCCAATGTAAATTGTTGTGTTGTTACTTCGGTACAAGGTGTATTACTGTTTACACTTACTTCAATGATAACGGTTGTGCTTGAAGTGTCTGGGGTAAATATTGGAGTAGGTGAATTTATCCCAGATAGAGTTCCAGAACCTGAAACGATTGCCCAACTAATAGTTGCTGGGTCATGATGGTCAAATACTGCATTTAGTTGTTTTGGTGTATTTTCACAAAAAGTATAATTGGCTTGTGTAGCATCTATAGTAGCTTTCTTAGTAATATTTACTCGTATAGTATTTACTATTGGTGTTGCACAAGGCGCAATTGGAGTTACAGTTAAAACTAAATTCGCGAATCCAGCAGAAATATCCGCAGCCGATGGGGTATAAGTCGGCGTAAAAGTCGTACTTCCTGTTAATGAGCTTGGATTAGTTGTTGTCCATTGAATTGAAGCTATTGAAGTTGGATTAGTTGCCGTAATTTGACTCAATGGTACTTGATAGGTTTCCGTTTCACAAATAGTAACTTGAGTAGGATTTACTGTGATTACTGGATTTTTTGTAATCAAATGTTCCACAGTAGAACTAACTGATCCAACACAAGGCGCTATTGCATCAGCTGATAACGTTAATAATACACGACCACTTGCAATTTCAAGAGGTCCAGGGGTATATTCAGTAATAGTATTTAATTCTGAAGTTGTAAATGTACCGTCTCCACCATTATTATTCCAAGTTAAATTGGTCACATTGCTTGATAATGCACCTGTTGTTGTAATGACACTTCCTTCACAAATTGTTTGGGCTGCACCTGTACTTACAATTGGTTTTTTCTGTATTGGAATGCGAACTGTTTTTGTTACATTAGTACTACAAGGCGCATTTGGTATTGCAGTGAGTGTTAAATCGATATAATTATTATTTATATCCGTCAAACTGGGTGTTACAATTGGAGTTAACGAAGTTGCATTTGAAATAGTAGTACCCGTTCCGTTTGTTGAGGTCCAACTGAATGAAGCTGCATTTTGAACAACTGTACCATTAACTAATACATTGGTTTCATCTTCACAAATGGTTGGTTGCGGAGTTACAACTGTTATACTAGGTGTTTTAATTAAGGTTACATCAATAAAACTTACTAAAGGTACAGCACATGGAGCTATTGGATTGGCGGTTAAGGTCAATCGAATTGGGTTAATACTTAAAATATCAGCTGCACTAGGTGTGTAAATTGGATCTATGATGTTCGTAAAATCAAATGTACCTGTACCCGATGTTGACCAAACTAAATTCGATACTGTACTTAAATCAGCTGTCGCATCTGTAATTTGAAATGGAGTTGCACATCTAGTTATATTAAATCCTGCATTTGCAACTGGAAGTTTTTGGATAGATAAAACCAATGAACTTGATACAGGAACAACACACGGACTAATTGAATTTACAGTTAGGGTTAAAGTTACAGATCCTGATGCCATATCAGCATTTGAAGGATTGTAAACTGGATTTAAAGGATTTCCTGATGGGGAAAAAGTACCTGTTCCAGATGTAGTCCATACTATTGAGTTGGTGTCATAATCAGTAACGGTTGTTCCGCCAATACCATATGAATTCTGTGTGATACAAATAGCATCATTTGTTGTAAGGTTAATAACAGGTAATTTTTGTAAAAATAATCGGATGACATCGGTTGCAGGAGCTGCACATGGATTTAGTGGATTTGCCATCAACGTTAAATCTACAAAGCCTAAATTATAATCTGCTGCCGAAGGAGTATAAGTTGCCGTTAAAGTCGTTGCGTTTGTAAAAGTACCTGTTCCTGTGGTAGACCAAGTTACATTAGAATAATCTGTCGCATCGGTTCCAACAGTAACATAACTTGTACCTTCACAAATAGTAGCATTTGCAGGTCCAGCATCAGCAGTAGGTGGACTTATGAAATGCAACGTAATTGTATTTGAAGTAGAAGAATTACAATTTAATGGGTTTCTTGCTGCAGTTAAAGTTAATGTTACAGTTCCTAAGGTATAATCACTTGCAGATGGAAAATATGTTGGTGCAATGACACTGTTATTGGGTGCAAACGTTCCAGAACCAGAACTAGTCCATGTAAGCGTATCATAATTTGAAGGTACTACTCCGGTAACAATATAGGATGGGTCACCCACACATAAATCTACATTAGGATTAATAACTGTTATTGTAGGTATTTTGTTGATAGTTAAGGTCATTTCATCCACAGCATTCGCATTACATGGATAGTTTTTAGTTGCTACTAATGTTAAAGTAACCGACCCATTGTTGTTGTCACTAGGACCAGGGGTGTAGGTTGGAGAAATTGTAGAACCTCCTGTAAAAGTTCCATCTCCATTTGTAGTCCATTGAACGCCAATATTATTTGATGCAGTTGCGGTTGTAATTTGGTACGATCCACCTTCACAAATTTGCGCATCTAAACCAGCATCTGCAGTTGCATTAGGAATAATTGTTATTGTTGTGTTTGAACTTGCCGTAACATTACACGGTGCAATTGGATTGGCAATTAATGTTAAATATATGGTTCCCGATTCAGTAGGTTGGGACATGTAAGTTGGATTGCTAGTATTGGTATTTATAAAAGTACCAGCACCACCATTTCTTATCCAATTGTATCCACTTGAATTTGTTCCAGTTCCTGGTAATACAACCATCTCTCCTTGGCAGATAACTTGAGCTGCGCCGGCATTAGCAGTAGGATTTTTTTGAATGGTTAATACCATTGTATCGGTAACATTAGAACAACCAGCTTGTGTTCCTGTAATTGTAAATGATACTGAACCAGCGGTAATATCACCAGGGCTTAACGTATAAATAGGGTCTTCATTATGAATGTTATCAAATGAACCAGAACCTGTGGAAGTCCAAGTAATTGAAGTTGTATTGGTAGCAGTAGCTTGTAATTGATAAGTTGAATTGCTTTGGCAAATTGTAGCATTTGCTCCAGCTACTACACTTGGTGTGGCATTGATTGTATATAATACACTATCTGATACACTTGGACCACAACTATTCATAGGGGTTACGGTAACAGTAAAGGTAACAGTAGTATTTAAGTCGCTAAGAGCAGGGATATAAATTGGACTAATCGCCGTAGGATCAACAAAATTACCATTTCCGTTTTGAATCGTCCAAAGTATTGAACCCGGATTCTGAATAGATGCATTAACATTGATTGAACCTTGACATACTAATCGATCTGGTCCGGCATTTACAATTGGATTTTTAACAATATTTATCACAATATTGTCAGTTGCAGGTGTACTACAAGGATTATTTCCTGCAGCGCTTAGGGTTAACGTTACAGATCCATTTAAAATATCGTTTGCCCCAGGGATGTATGTTGGCGTGAGTGAGTTAGCCCCTACAATTGTTCCATCTCCAGTACCATTCGTCCATAGAATAGTGCTATTTACAATGTTTTGAGCTGCCGTTGGATTAAAAGGTACTATGTAATTTGATCCTTCACAAATAGTTACGGTTGGCGGTCCTGCATCAACTTTTGGTGCTGGTGTAATTAAAACCGAAACGGTGTCAGTTGCGCTAGGACATGTGGTATTAGATGATGCAGTTAATGTTATTACTATAGGACCAACATAATTTTGATCACCTGTACTTGGAGTAAAGACTGGGATATAAGGATTACTTTGATCTAATGATCCTGTGATTCCAGTAGGTAAAGTCCAAACTAAATTTGAAGCATGTAAAGTACCTGTTGCATTAATTTGAATAGGATCTGTTCCACAGGTAATTACGTCTGTTCCTGCATTGGCAATTGGTTTTTTATCAATTATGATTTCTAATTCTTCTGAATAACTATTAGAACAAGCTCCAATTCCGGTTACGGTTAATCTTAAACGTACAGAACCAAATGCAATATCAGCTAGACTAGGGCTATATTTTGGATTGGCAATATTAGTAAAATCAAATGTTCCAGAACCTACTACTTTTGACCATACTATTGATGATGGTGTGTGATTAGTTATTGTAGATTGTAATTGAACTTGTGTAGTAGTTTCACATACATGAAATTGTGGCGCACCTACTATTGTAATTACTGGTTCAGGTTGAACTGTAACAGTTACTTGATTGGTGTTTTTACAACCCGTTGCTGTAATCGTTTCTTCAACAATATAGGTAGTAGTAACCACTGGATTAACTGATGGATTAGAAGAAGTAGATGTAAAACCTACTGGTGTACTATTCCAAGAATAAGTAGAACCTACAGTTGAATTTCCTCCAATTAATACGTTAGTTCCATCACATATAGATGTATCTGCAATTACTACCGGATTTGGAAGTGGGTTAACAATAAGTTGAAATTGATCTTCTGCAGTACAACCAGTTGAAGTATTGGTAATGGTGTACGTATAGTTTTGAGTTACAACTTGATTGAATGTTATGTTTACTTGAGGTAAAGTGCTTGAATAACCTAAATCTGAAGTCCAAGAATAACTGTGTCCTGCAATGAAAGCATCTCCAAAAGTTTTTGTTTCTCCAAAACATACTTGTTGGTTAGGAATATCTGTAATAACTGGTGTATTTTTTATTGTAACAGTAACAACTGTTGATTGTGCTTCAGAACAAACGCCATTTTGAACTATTACTCTATATTGAGTAGTAGTAGTTAATGGTCCTGAAGTGTAACTATTTGTTGTATTTGCAATTGTGGTCCAATTAGTTCCACCATCAGTAGATTGTTCCCATCGAAGAATAGTTCCATTAAATCCTGAAACAGTTAGTAACCCACTAGTTTCTCCTTTACATATCGAAGTTGATGAAGAAAGTGTTCCTCCATTACTTTGGGAATTCACATCAATGAAAGCCGGTGATGAATATTCAACGGGTGCAGTTCCACTTTGAATAACAGCTCTAAAATAGGTTGGTGTACTTATATTTGTAGCAGTATAAGTTGTGTTTAGGTTGTTTATGTCAGTAACATTAGCTGAAAAATCAGCAATTGTAGATCGCTGCCATTTTATGATATTTCCTGTATATCCTAAGAGTGTTAATGTTGTTGAATTGGTTCCAGAACATACCGTTGTAGATCCCGAAACTGCACCTCCAATAGAATTAGGAAATACTGAAACATTTACAAGAGTTCGATCACTACTTTCACATCCATTTACTGTTTGTGAAGCGTAGTAAATTCCAGTCGCTAATAATGTGCTATTATTTAATGGAGTAACTGCTGAAGCGGAAGCATACCATTTTGGAGTTCCAGCGCTAACAATTTGTAAATTAGCAACAGTTGCATTGTCAGATACTAAAAAAGATTGTGCATTTGCAATAGGAGCTACAGGTGTAGTAGGTTGTGTATTGATTGTAAAAGTTGTTGAATTAGAGGAAATACATCCATTAGCATCTGTTACTGTATAATTATAAGTGCCAGCAGGTATTGCTGACAGTGTAGTGCTTGAGCCTGATGACGCATAATTTACATTTCCTGGAACTCTAGTTAATGTCCAGCTTCCAGAAGGTAAACCACTTAAACTCACACTTCCGGTTGCCACTGTACAAGTTGGTTGTACTATTGTTCCAACAGTAGGAGGTGTTATAGATGGAGCTGCATTTATCACTACATTTGATGAAGCCGATGAACTACAAGTTCCATTAAAAACTGTAAATGTATAGGTTCCAGCGCTTAAATTAGTAACTGTATATGAATTTCCTGTAGCCGAATAGGTTTCGCCACCAGGTAATTTTGTAAGAGTCCAATTTCCAGAAGGTAATCCATTTAATACAACACTTGCTGTAGGATTTCCACAGGTAGGTTGCGTAATTGTTCCAATAGATGGCGCTGTTGGTGTGGTTGGCGCAGCATTTATAATTGTAGTACTATTTGAAGAAACACATTGATTAGCATCTTTAACTGTAAAAGTATAGTTTCCAGGTGATTGACCATTTATGGTAAAAGTAGAACCAGTGCCATTATAAGATCCAGGATTTATGGTCCAACTACCAGTTGTTGGTAATCCTGAAAATTGAATACTTCCGGTTGAAGTTGAACAATTGGGTTGAATGACATTCAGTTGAGGTGCGGCAGGAATTGGATTTACAGTCACTAGTACTGAATCCGTATTAAAACATCCATTTGTTCCTGTAGCAGTAGCAGTGTAAGTAGTCGTTGAAGCAGGTTGAAAAGCAACACTATCTGTAATCGCATTATTCCAGGTTACTGAAGAAATACCAGTTCCAGTTGCTGTTAAAGTAACATTTGAACCAGCACAAATATTTTTATCTGTTCCTGCATTAAGTACAGGAAGTGCTTTTACATTTACAGCATAAGTTCCAGTTCCAATACAACCATTGCTATCTGTTCCGTTAACGGTGTAAGTTGTTGTATTTGTAGGAGTAACAGTGATAGAAGCTGTTGAGCCAATTCCACCATTCCATGCATAAGAGCTTGCTCCAGAAGCTGTTAGGGTTGTGCTTTCATTCAAACAAATGGAGTTGTTACCCGCAATTGTTATAGTTGGTAACGAATTTATTACAACGGAAACTGAATTTACAGCAGAACATCCATTGCCATCTGTCCCTTTTATGTAATATGTTCCTGATGAGGAAACAGCATTTGGTGAAGTAAGTGGAGTAGTTGCTCCTGCATTTGTAAAATAGGAATAAGTAAGATTTGAATCGGATCCTGAAGTAACTGATGACAACGTTAAATTCACAGTGTTTGGATTACAAACGGGTGTCGGATTACTTGTAATTACTATTGGTTGTGGATGAACTACAAAATTGGCAGTAGTTACACAGCCGTTTGCATTTGTAAAAGTAATTATTGTAGTACCTGGAGAGATTCCAGTTACTAACCCAGTATTACTTACAGTTGCAATAGTAGGATTTGACGATTGCCAAGCATTTGATGTAGCGGGTAAACTTCCAGATAATTGTGAAGTACCACCGATACAACTATTTAGATTTCCTGAAATCGATGGGTTATTAGTTACTGTAATTGTAATACTATTGGAATAAGCTATTGGGCATCCTGAATTTTGCACAGCTACTCTATAATAGGTCGTTTGTGTTAACCCTCCAGATTGATATGTTGCGGAAGTGTTAGCAATTGAAGTCCATGGTGCTGATCCTGTTAATGATGATTCCCAATTTAAAATGGTTCCTCTATGTCCCGATAAAGTTAACAAACCACTTGAACTTCCAGCACAAATTGATGCATTACTACTTAAAGTTCCGCCTAATGAAACTGGATTTACATCAATAGTAAAAGTAATAGCATCTCCTACACATCCTTGATAAGAAGGAGTAACAGTAATTGTTGAACTTATTGTATTATTAGTTGTATTCGTAGCTACAAATGAAGGAATCGGGGAGGTAGTTCCTGATGTCGTACTTAATCCAATAGCGTTGTTATTGGTGCTACTCCATGAAAATGATGTGCCAGTTCCTGAATTAGGAGAGCTTGCTGTTAAATTAATTGAACCAATAGTAGCTCCTGCACAAGTAGAAAGACTAGATATTGGGTTAACTATTGGTTTTGGGTTAATGGTTATAGTATAATTTTTTGCAACACCTGCACAACCATTGATAGATGGAGTAATTGAAATATTGCTAGTAATAGGCTCATTTGTACTATTTATACCAGTAAAGGTTGGAATGTTGCCAGTACCTGAACTAGAAAGTCCAATAGATGTATTTGAATTGGTCCAATTAAAAATCAAACCACCAGAAGTAGTTGGATTTGTTGGTGTACCAGTCAAAGCAATTTCAGGAACAGTTGTGCCTTCACAATAAGATAAATTGGAAAAAACATTTGTAATTGAGGGAGCAACATAAGTAAACAATATGTTAGAGTCTACTCCATCAACAAAAACATTCCCAGAACTTAATCCACAGGGAATCGTTACGTCTATTTCTGTACTTGAAATATATTGAATATTAGCACTTGGAATGGTTGATGTTCCAAATAAAATGACAGAGTTCGAGGTAAATCCAGAACCCGTTATTTTAACTACGGTGCCAGCGTGACCTGATGCAGGTGTAACAGCATCAATCGATAAAATTGAATCAAAAAATTCTTTCGAAATATTTTTTTCATTTTTAGAAATAGTATTTGCCAAAGAAACATTGGAAAACAATACTATTGCAACTAGTAAAAACAGTCTTTTTATTTGTAAATCTCTCATAATTAGCATGCTATGATTTTTTTATCTAAAAGTAATTAACAAAATTACAAAAAAAATGTTAATAACTTTACATCTTGTAGATAATTTTTAATTTTGTAGGATAATTTTGAAATCAATTCATTAGACTGAAATTTCAATATAATTTTTTACTTTTGAAATTAAATGTTTCCATTATGAAAAGATCGTTATTAAGTGTTGTCATTTTTATTTTGTTTGCTACAACTATTCAAGCTCAATCAGGTTATGAAATTATTTTTAACGCAAAGAACAGTAAAGATTCTATAGCTTATCTTACATATTACCAATTTGATAAAAACTATATTAAAGACACTTGTTTAGTAGCAAAAAAGGGTAGAATTATCTTTAAAGGAAACACAAAATTAGATACTGGAATTTATACGATTGTAAGCCAACAAAAAACCATTTATTTCGATTTTTTTGTTGACGAACACAATCAGTTTTTGGAATTTAAAAATGACGCATCACCAGATAATATTCAAACCCTTGAAATAGTAAATTCAAGCTCTCAAAAAGCGTTTGTTGATTATTTGAAATTCGTAAGTCACCAGAATAGTGATTTTATGAATTTTAAGAATGGTTTGATACTTAAGAATAAACAAGATACGCTTCGTCTTACTGAAAAACAGAAAGAGATCGAGCTAGAAATTAGTAATTATGAAAATGATTTTTACGAAAAAAATAAATCAAGCTTTATTGGGGATGTAATTAATTTAAAAATTGAGAAAATTCTTAAAGATGTTCCAATTGCATCAAACGGTAGACCCGACAGTATAAAAGTATATAATTATTACAAAAAACATTATTGGGACAATGTAAATTTTACTTCAAATGCTACAATGAGAAATCCCTTTTTTTACAATAAACTCAAAAGATATATTGAATCAGTTGTAATACAGAATCCGGATTCATTAATTGTAGAAGTTGATGAAATTTTTAGTAAAACGAATAAGGGAAGTGATTTGAGAAAAATACTATTAGCTCATTTTCTAAATTCATTTGAAACATCAAAAATAATGGGATTTGATAAAGTATTTGTACATTTATCAGATCGATATTTAAAGTTGGGCGAAGGAGCAGGAATTTATCAAGATGACTCAGTTGTAAATTCAATCATAAAAAGAGCCGACCTATTGAAACCCTTATTAATTGGTTCTATTGCTCCTGAATTATATACCATTAAAGCAAATGATTTTGCAATAATTAATCGAATGGGTTTTAACACGGTTAAAGATAGCGACGATGTTACTAAAAAGTATTATGCCAATGTAGATGAAATTAGTAAAATGTTTGTAACGCTTCATTCGATTGTTGCCGATCATATAATTTTGGTCTTTTGGGATGTAGATTGTAGCCATTGCCAATCAGAAATCCCCAAATTATTAGAAGTGTATAAGAACTTAATTAAATCAGGAAAAAATGTTAAAGTGTTTTCTGTTTATACCATGCACGATGGAGAAAAATTTTTAAAATATACAATAGAAAAAGGATTAACCGATTGGATTAATGTATATGACGGGGCGTACATTAACAACTTAGTCAATAAATATGATATTTATTCGACACCAGTTATTTATATTTTGGATAAAAATAAGACTATAAAGGCTAAAAGAATTGGAATTGATCAAATTGAAAATTTTTTAAAAATTGTAAAATAATTAAAAAATAAATTGTAATTAAATAATTTCACTAAATTTGTTCTTCTAATTATAACAAAATTACACAAACATGAAAAAAGTAGTAATCTTTGCATTTTTAATGGTATCAACATTTTCATTTGCTCAAGAAACAAAAAAAGAATCTAAATGGGTTATTGGTGCTGGTTTAAACATCATTGATAATACAAGTTCTGGCGACAATGATTATTTTAGTGCTTCTAATTGGAATGCAACGTTAGGTTTTTCTAAATTATCTGTTCAGTATTATTACAACAGTAAATTTTCAGTATCTTCTGAATTTACTACCAATAGATTAGATAGAGATGTTAAACAGAATGGTCAGTCAATTGATACAAACTTATCTTATTTCGGATTAGATTTGAACGCAAGATATAATGTTGCTGATTTGATTAATTTACCAAGTAAGTTTTCAGTTGAACCAATTCTGGGTGTTGGAAATGCTTGGACCAATAGAAATTCTAATCAAAGTTTTAATACAGGACTTTCAGTTGGATATCAATTCAATGAAACATATGGTGTAAGAGTTCAAACACTAGGTAAATTTGCATCGGAACAAAATACAGTTGGTAATAATATGATTCAACATTCTTTTGAATTGTATTTTAAATTATAAGCAATAATAGCTGTACTAAAAACCTCAAATAACCAGTTTATTTGAGGTTTTTTTATATTTTTTATCTCGAATTTAATTAAATCGTACCCTAAAGTATTTTAGTATTTTTATATTTAAATTTCTGATAATTAATATTTTAAATATAGTACTTGTTATTATTATACTACTAAACCAGTTTTACTCATCAAATAATTTAATAATTTAGCGCTCTTAAAAAATATATATGAGCCTAATAGTATTGACAGGAACAACAGGATACATCGGTCAAAACCTTACAAAATTATATAACAATAAATCTAAGAAGAATAAATCCATTTCGTTACGTTTTCAAAATTGGTATAAAATGATGCCACAAGAAACAGATACGATAATACATCTTGCTGCTATTAATCACAACCCACAAGATAGTGCTTTTGATGAAGAGTATTTTAGGGTAAATACAGAACTTACATCTAAATTATTTCGTTATTTTTTGAATTCAAGTGCAAAGACATTTATTTTTCTAAGCACTACTGAATTAGTGGATAAGCAAGTAGAAGAAGTGACAGAAACTTCAATGGTAAATCCAAAGAATCCATTTCTTCAATCTAAATATGACGCTGAACAATTTATAGTAAAGCATTCCCTACCAGAAGGTAAACGCGCAATTATTCTTAGAGTAGCTCCTGTATATGGTAGAGAAGTTAAAAGTAATTTACATAACACTTTTAGTTATTGCAAAAAATATCCGTGGTTTTATGGCGCATTAAATCCAAAACGCTCCTTTTGTAATATTGATAACTTGACAGAAATTATATATCAAATTACTGAAAATCAATCGATAACACCTGGAATCTATAATGTAGCTGATAATGAACCCATTGGTTCTATTCAATTTGTGAATTGGTTATCAGAAGTTTTAGAGAAAAAAATAACTATTTATAAAGTTCCAAAAGGACTATTACTCATTGTTGCTAAATTAGGAAACATGTTCAATTGGGATTTTAATTCAAAAAAGCTAGTTGAAAAATCGCATTCTAGAATCGTAATTTGTGACAAGTTAAAAAAGGAACTTCAGTTATTAAAAATGCCTATAGATACTGAACAAGCGGTATTAAAAACCATTGAATATTATAACTCCATTAAGATATAAATTTAATAATTTATTTACTGCGAATTACAATAATTACTTATTTGTGAGTTCAAGATAAAATATTATCTTAAATTTGACATCTTATTTTAATAGAGTAAGGTAAAATGTTGTAGAATATTTAAAATTATAAAATGACTGTTAAAAATATTTGCTGTATTGGTGCTGGCTATGTAGGAGGACCTACAATGGCGGTTATAGCCCAAAAATGTCCACATATAAAAGTAACAGTGGTTGATGTTAATGAGTCCCGAATTAATGCTTGGAACAGTTCAAATGGGGATGATTTGCCAATATATGAGCCTGGTTTAGCTGAGGTAGTTCAAGAAGCTAGAGGAAGAAATTTATTTTTTTCTACCAATGTAGAGCATGCCATAGCAGAAGCTGAAATGATTTTTATTTCTGTAAATACACCCACAAAAACTTACGGTACAGGAAAAGGAATGGCTGCAGATCTAAAATACATCGAATTATGTGCGCGTCAGATTGCTCGTGTAGCAAAAACAGATAAAATAGTAGTAGAAAAATCTACACTTCCAGTTAGGACAGCTAGTGCTATAAAAGAAATTTTGACCAATACAGGTAACGGAGTACAATACCAAATACTATCTAATCCTGAATTTTTAGCCGAAGGAACTGCAATAGCAGATCTTTTTACTCCTGATCGTGTGTTGATTGGAGGCGATACTTCTCCAGAAGGTCAGAAGGCAATTCAGGCTTTGGTTGATATTTATGCAAATTGGGTACCACAAGAAAAAATATTGACTACTAATGTTTGGTCTTCAGAATTATCAAAATTAACAGCAAATGCTTTTTTAGCACAGCGCGTTTCTTCTATTAATGCGTTAAGTGAATTATGCGAAAAAACCGGTGCAAACGTTAATGAAGTTGCTCAAGCTATTGGATTGGATAGTAGAATTGGACCAAAGTTTTTAAAAGCCTCTGTAGGATTTGGTGGTTCTTGCTTTCAAAAAGACATTTTGAACTTAGTATATATCGCTAAATCTTATGGTTTACACGAAGTGGCTGATTATTGGGAACAAGTAATCATCATGAACGATCATCAAAAAAGACGATTTGCAAAAAATATTAGTACAACCTTGTACAACACTGTGGCAGGAAAGAAAATCGCTTTTTTGGGTTGGGCTTTTAAAAAAGACACCAATGATACTCGTGAATCTGCAGCCATATATGTGGCTGATGATTTACTTAATGAGCAAGCCACAATTGCAGTTTTTGACCCAAAAGTAAAAGCAACTCAAATGTGGTCCGATTTAGATTATCTAGAAACGCGTTCACCAGAAGAAAATAAGCAACAACTTCAAGCTTATGAAAATCCGTATGAAGCTTGTAAAGAAGCTCATGCTATAGCAATATTAACGGAATGGGATGAATTCAAATCCTATGATTGGCAAAAAATATATGAGAGCATGTTAAAACCTGCTTTTGTGTTCGATGGTCGAAATATTTTAGATAGAAATTTACTAGAAAAAATCGGATTTGTGTATAAATCGATTGGAAATTAAATACAATAAAGAAGCCCGTAAATTTTACAGGCTTCTTTTTTATCTTGAAAGTTGTATTATGTTATTTAAACACCGCAAGTAATACACCGGCTAAACTGGTTAAAACACTTGCAATTCCTACGATTTCACCTGTACTTGTTTTTTGTCTTTCTGGTTTTTCGGGCACAATAATTTCACTACCTGGTAATACCTTTGGATAATTTCTAAAGCCTAAAAACGAACCACTCGTGCTTGCCGAACCATTGGCATGAACTACGTAAACTTTTTTCAACCAACCTTTATCATTTACCCCTCCAGAATTTTTTAAATAGTATTTTAAACCCTTTCCTTTTTTATAAGGTACTTCAGTTGAAAACATGACATTGCCGGAAACAATAACAGTCAATTTCTTTTTTGGAATACTAATAGAATCATTAGGTTCTAAATACAAATTTCGTGTGCTTGTCGGTTGTTTTGAAATAGCGTTCCAATCAATCGGAATATTTAATTTATTACGAACCACTCTAATAGCGTTAGAATCTGCTTCATCAGTCAATCCGCCAGCTCGTGTAATAAAATCTAAAACACGTTCCTCTTTTTTAACAATAGCATAAGCGCCAGGATATAAAACTTCTCCAGCAAGTGTTACCATTTGTGGTGTTTCAAAAGTTACGATACGTCTGACTACAACATGGTCCTGAGCTTCTAAAATAAAATCTGCAGCCGTTTCTGGATTTTTTGGATCTATATTTAAATTAAAAGAAATTATTTTTTCTTTATCATTTTGATTAAAAACAACCTCTTTTTTATTCCTAAAAACAGTTACATTACTTGCTGCTTTATCGGTAAAATACTCAGCTTCAAGTAATAAATCATAAAGCGTCATGCCCTTTGCAAAAGTAAATGTGCCTGGTTTTCGTACTTCGCCATCAACTGATACAGTATAGGTGTCAAGAAGTTCTTGATTATAAAAAATGAGGAGCACATCTTCTTTTTGCATAACTAGATTAGCGGACGCATCACCATTCAATACTGCTTCTAAATTAATAGTCAGGTATTCTTTGGTAAAATCTTCTTTTTGACGAATTAGAGAAGCTTTCTTTACATACACATTTTCTTTTAGTCCATCTGCTTTAGCAATCAAATCTTTGATGGTCATTGCTGATTGGTTAGAAAGACTATATTCGCCAGGACGGTAAACAGCTCCTTTGATTTGAACTCGATTTTCATAGCGGTCTAATATTTTATCTATACTAATAATATCGCCTGCTTTTGGCAAATAGCTTGCAAAAGTTTGCACATTTAAATCGGTAACTTTTAATTCACTAGTTGTTTTCTGTTTAACCAAAATTCTATTTTTATAAGCATTATCAGTAAATCCTGATGCATACGTGATAATTTGTTGCAAATTTTCACCTGCAACCGTTTCATAAATTCCAGGTCTTTTGATTTCCCCTTCAAGTGTAATTCTAGCATCATAACTAGGAATTCGAATCACATCATTATCGGTTAATGAAATATTATCGCTTTGGTCTCCTTTTGTTAAAAATTTATATAAATCAATAGTTCGTACAACTTTCCCATTGCGAATTAATTCTATCTTTCTATAACTACCGATGTCACTAGGGCCTCCAGCTATATGCAAGGCATTATATACCGTGCTCATGGCACTTAAACGATAGTTGCCCGATTGTTGTGCACCAATTATAGTTACTAAAATTGTACGATAATTGGAAACACTGACCGAAATTTTACTGCTTCCTGTAGCCACTGTTGAATAAATTCGTCCAATTTGTTTTTGTAATTTACTTTTTACTCCCTCAAAGGTCAATCCACTAATGAAAACTTCTCCAACATTCGGAATATTGATGGTGCCATTTTTAGAGACAGTTCCTGTAAAGTTGAATTGTTGAATCCCGTAAACATTAATATCCAATTGGTCTCCAGGTCCTAAAATATAATTAGCTGGAGTTGGTAAATTTTGATTAGGTTCAAAGGATAAACTTTTAGTAGTGAATAATTCGGAACCAAATATAACACTATTTTTAGTCGCTAAAATACTGCCTTCTTGGACGGTAGTTTTTGATTTTTTTTGTTCTTCCTTAATTTCATTTGGAACAACCGTATTAGATTGTAATCGTATCTTTAATTGCATAAACTCAGTTGCAGACATTCCTTTAGCTAGCGCTAATGGTTCGGCTTGTTCAATAGTCATTTGGTTCGCTTTGAGTTCTTTACCAATTTGGGCAATTTCGGCATCTGAAAACTGAGCCGCTTTGATTTGACTCAAATCTTTACCCTTCAAAAATTCTTGTCCAAAGGAAATTGCAGTAAAAAAACTAAGAATACAAACAAATAAAATACGTTTCATGTCCTGAATAATAATGATTTTGAGAGGCAAAGATACTAAAAAGTTCCAAAGGTCAAGCGTTCTGCAGGTGATACAATAAATATTTTATCCTTTGGATAAGTTATTTCAGTTTAAAATATTTCGGTTAATAAAGTATATTTGCAACATGAACTGGTATGCTATTTACACCAAACCTCGAAATGAAAAAAAAGTTGCCGATAAATTAGAAGCTATCGGAATTGAGTCCTATTGCCCTACAATTACTTCCATAAAACAATGGAGCGACAGAAAGAAAAAAGTAACATCTACTGTATTGCCTTCTTATGTATTTGTAAAGATTACTGAAGCTAGACGAAATGAAGTTTTTGCTATACCAGGTGTAGTACGTTATGTTTTTTGGCTTGGAAAACCAGCAATTATTAGAGAGGTAGAACTCGAAGTGTTAAAAAAATATCTTGCACAAGATTATACTTCAGTGGTTCAAACTACTTTGCAGCGAGGTGAAACATTAACTATACCATCGGGTCCCTTTAAAGGACAAGAAGGGATTATAAAAAGTATCACAAATTCTAAAATTCAATTGGTTTTAGAATCTTTAGGGATGTTACTAACGTTAGAAAAATAATAGTGTTTTTTTGTATAATTTAAATGAAGGATACTCATTTTTTAAGAATTTTGAATATTAATATGTGAAATTGAACCAACTGTACTTGCCTCAAAAAAAAATGAATGTATTTTTGTAGGAAGATTCAGATTTATTTTGAATTTGGTAAAATAGAATTTAAAAAAAATGGTTTCAGACGATTTAGCGATATTATTTCAAGAATATATTTCGAAAAAGGAATGGAAATTCATCAAGAAAGTGAGTATTAAATTTAATGATATTGCCTTTTTGAAATGGATTACTTTAGGAAATAAAAGTATCTACCGCCGTTATTTCATTAAAATCACTTTCAAAGATGAAAGAGTCAAACATATTTCAATTTCTAATTCAACTAAAGATCAATTAAAACAAAATATTAAGCCTTTTAATCAGTATTTAAAAAAAGAAAATTTGTAAAGCTATTTTTTTTGATATTTTTCAAAGCAATGTGATTTGAAAATAAAAAAATATGAGTACTTTTGTTATTCAAAATTAATATTTGTGTTAGCCAACTTAATTACTTCAAAAACCCGTTTGCGTTTGCTGGTGAAATTTTTCATCAATGCAGCAAATGAAGGCTATTTAAGAGGGTTGGCTGCAGAAATGCAAGAAAATACAAATGCCATTCGTAAAGAACTAAATAATTTAGCTGAAGCAGGCTATATTTTACGGGAGGAGCAAGAGGCAAAAGTGTTGTATCGTGCAAATAAAAAACATCCTCTATTTTCGTTATTGCAACAAATTGTTCGCAAACACATCGGTTTAGATGACATCATTGAAGCAGTATTGAATAGAATAGGTGAGGTGAGTCGCATATTTTTGATTGGAGATTATGCCAAAGGAATTGATTCCGGAGTCTTGGAAATAGTAATTGAAGGCGAGGTAATCCATCAAGAATATTTAGAGCAACTCAAATTTAAAATACAAAACGAAATACAAAAAACCATTTCATTTCATACCACTAGTAAGTATGAAGGAAATGGTTTGTTGGTTTTTGAACAGTAGATAAAGGGCTTATATATAAGCTTTTGTTGGTTTCTTAATTGGGACTGACGGGGCGAAGCCGTGGAGTTAATGAAGCAATTTGCCTATTAGGCAATGTGTCAATTAGCCGATGTGTCAATTAGACAATTAGCTAATTAGCCAATTTGAAGATTTGAAAATGTAATCTTTAGTGAAACTCTGAGAAACAAAAAAAGTGATAAGTTTAAACTTTAAACCTGACCCGAGGCGAAGCCGAACGGCGCGAAGCAAAACCTGAAACTTGAAACCTGAAACTTGAAACAAAAAACAAACATAATACTATCCGTAACCGGACTGGGCTATGTAGGGCTACCTTTAGCTTTAGAATTTGCAAAGAAATTCAAAGTCATTGGTTTTGATATCAACGAAGCTCGTGTTGCGCTGATGAAGAAAGGCATTGATCCTTCTCAAGAATTAAGTTCGGCTGCCTTTGACAATGCCAATATCACGTTTACTTCGGTAGTTGAACCTTTGGCTGAGGCCAATTTTCACATTATTGGGGTTCCAACCGATATTGATAAAAACAAAGTACCCAATTTAAAACCGTTAATAAGCGCCTCAAAAAGTATTGGTAAAATACTAAAAAAGGGAGATACCGTTGTGTATGAATCCACGGTTTATCCAGGTTGTACCGAAGAAGATTGCGTACCTGTTTTAGAAAAATATAGTGGATTAATTGCAGGGGTTGATTTTCAATTTGGTTACAGTCCAGAGCGCATTGTGCCAGGTGATAAAGTTAAAACGGTCAGTAAAATATTAAAAATTGTTTCCGGAAACAGTGACGAAGCTTTGGAGCATATTTCGGAAGTATACGGTTCTATTATTGAAGCAGGTTTGCACAAAGCACCTTCCATCAAAGTTGCAGAAGCTGCTAAAGTAATAGAAAACACACAACGCGACATCAATATTTCGTTAATGAATGAATTGGCAATCATATTTGATAAAATGAATATTGATACCCAAGCTGTCATTGAAGCAGCAGGAACCAAATGGAATTTTCACAAGTACCAACCGGGTTTAGTAGGCGGACATTGCATAAGCGTGGATCCGTTTTACTTAATGCACAAAGCAAAGAAAATAGGAATTGACCCTCAAGTCATTGCTGCAGGAAGACGCGTAAATGATTTTATTCCTACATTTATTGCAAAAAAAGTCGTTCAAACATTAATTGAACAAGATAAAAATCCAGGAAAATCTCGCGTGTTGGTGATGGGAGTTACCTTTAAAGAAGAGGTATCCGATATTCGAAATTCTAAAGTAATTGATTTGATCAAAGAATTAGAAGACTATTCCGTTGCAGTTGATGTAATTGATCCTAATGCAGACCCATTAGAACTGAAACAGCATTATAATATTGAACTTTCACCCAACCCAACAGGGAAATACGACAGTATTGTTGTAGCAGTAGGACATCAATCGTATCGCAACATGACACCATTAGAAATTGAAAAATTATCAAACGGCCCAGTATATCTATTCGACATCAAAGGCGTCCTAAATAAAAAAGATTTCAAAAATTATTGGAGATTGTAAGCAATGTGTCAATTAGTCAATTAGCCGATGAGTCAATTTGAAAATTCGTTATTCAATAGTATAAAAAACAAACCACAATAAATAAAAACCTTGGCGCCCTAGCGTCTTAGCGGCAATATATATGGAAACACCTAACGACGAAATCACCCTAAAAGAACTTATCCTTAAAGCTAAAGAGTGGTATACCTTTTTGCTTTCGCAATGGAAAATCATTGTTTTAGCTGGAATCATTGGAGCATTCCTTGGTTTAGGGTATTCTTTTTATAAAAAACCTATCTACACTGCTACACTTACTTATGCTTTAGAAGATGGAAAAGCCGCAGGTGGTGGATTAGGAAGTTTGGCCAGTTCGTTTGGATTCGATATTGGCGGAGCAGGAGGAAACAGCGGAGCCTTTTCTGGTGCCAATTTAATGGAATTGTTTAAATCGCGTGCTATGGTAGAACAAACATTATTAGCGCCAGTAACACAAAACAACAAAACCATTTCCTTGGCCGAAATGTATATTCAAGATAAAAAGTGGCGTGAAAAATGGGAAAATAAGGCAAAGTTGAAGGTTATAAAATTCTTACCAAATACAGATAGAGCCAAATTCACCCGAGTACAAGACAGTATTTTTGGAGTCATCTATAATGATTTATCCAAAAACGCTTTAACTGTAGATCAAAAAGACAAAAAAGTAGCCATTGGAACCATCACTCTAAAAGGCACTAATGAATACTTTGCCCAACAATTTACCTTAGCACTAACCAAAACGGTTACCGATTTTTACATCGAAACCAAAAGCAAACGTGCCAAAGAAAATATGGACATTTTAGTACGTCAAACCGATTCCATTCGTGCCGAGTTAAACAGTGCCATTACAGGAGTAGCTGTAGCCAACGATAATACGTTCGGACTCAATCCTGCTCTGAATGTAAAACGTGTACCTTCAGCCAGACGCCAAGTAGACGTGCAAGCCAATACCGCTATTTTAACTGAAATTGTAAAACAAGCCGAGTTAGCCAAAGTAACCTTACGCAAAGAAACCCCATTAATTCAAATCATCGACCAACCTATTTTACCTTTACCAAAGGAAAAATTCGGAAAAGTAAAAGGAATTATTTTAGGAGGGATTTTAGCCGGTTTTTTAACTGTTTTAGGATTGATTGTAAGAAGAATTTTTAAAGAGTTAAGTCTTTAGTTAATGAGTCAATGTGCCAATTAGAGAATAAGTCAGCGTATGAATAATACTATTTCAACATTCGTTATTCAATATTCCAAACAAAAACAATGAATTTTGAACAACGAACATCTAACCGCCCTAATCAGACTGTCGTAGTAAAACAACGAAGAAAAGATTGGGAGTAATGCTCAAAGACGAGGATGCATGACGAGCGACTCGCATTGCGGTCCTCTTTTCGAGGTAGTTTTCAAGACGAAATGATTCAGGCTTGATCTTTTTTGTTACTTTTTACCATCAAGGGAAAAAAGTAAAAAGAAATTAAACATAAATTATAATTTAAAATACTATTACCCAACACCCATACAAAATGAAAAAAGCCATAATAGTTTCCGGATATTTCAACCCCATACATAAAGGTCATATTGAATATTTCAATAACGCTAAAGCCATGGGTGACGTTCTGATTGTAATTGTCAATAACGACAAACAACGCGCCTTGAAAGGCAGCAAAGAATTCCAACTAGAAGATGAACGCGTATTTATTGTTTCTAACATCAAAAGCGTAGACCAAGTATTTCTCTCCATTGATGAAGACCGCACCGTTTGCGCTACTATACAGCATATACACGAACAATTACACCACGAATACGAACTCGCTTTTGCCAATGGAGGCGACCAAAATAACAATTCCATACCCGAAGCACCTATTTGTGAAAAATTAGGAATTGCTTTATTAGACGGTTTGGGGGATAAAATACAATCTTCGAGTTGGTTGTTGAAATGATGAATTGGAGTGGAGAAATTCCCTTTAGCAACTAAGACTAATTGAATGCCGTGCAATAATATGTAAAAAAAATAAAGTTTATAAATGATTATTTGATTTGTAACTTACAAACAGATATAACCTTATCCGCACTAAAAATAAACGAAAATTCAATAAAGTTTATTAAGAAAAGAGTATAATAATTTTAGATTAAGTAAATGTGATAAGAATTAAAAATAAAATTAATATTTTAAAGACAATTATAGTTTTTTTAATATTTGGAGTGTTTATTTTGAGTATGATAATTATAATTAATCGCAGTCAAATTAGACCGAATGAAAATGAAGTTGTAGCGTTAGAAGTTTTTTTTGGTAAAAAAAATATTAAGAGTGAACAAGATATTATTGCTGCTCAAAATAAGATTGTTAGAGAGGTTTCTCATAAAAGTACAGGAACTGGTCAACTGAATATTTTTAATACATTGAAATTAAAAGAAGGTCTTTGTTTTGATCGTTCATTAGTGCTACAAAAGTATTTTATTATGAAAGGTTACAAAATCAGACCAGTTTATTTATTTTGGGGAAATAATAGTACATCCATCTTTGATCTTTTTAGAAGTAATACCCAAAGTCATAATGTTTTTGAAATATATTTTAATAACAATTGGTACTTAATAAGAACAAATAATAATATGGAAAAACTAGAATTTTTATCTCAATATTTGGCTTCAGGTAAAATGGTTCCCACTTATACAAGATACATAAGATATCTTAATAATAGAAATGGTGAATTTATTTATCCATCATATATACCTGATATTTATTTCTTTTAAAATTGATTGTTATATGAAAATATTAATTACCGGCGGAGCAGGTTTTATAGGTTCCAACCTTTGCGACTATTTTATTGAAAAAGAATATCAGGTAGTTTGTCTAGATAATTTTGCAACAGGACATTTGCATAATCTAGATCAAGTAATCAATAATTCAAATTTCACTTTAATTGAAGGCGATATTAGGAATATTGAAGATTGTAAAAAAGCAGTTCAAGGTGCTGATTATGTATTGCATCAAGCGGCATTAGGCTCAGTTCCTCGATCTATTAATGACCCTATTACAACTAATGATGTAAATGTCTCGGGTTTTTTGAATATTTTGACCGCAGCACGAGATGCAAAAGTGAAACGCTTTATATATGCAGCCAGTTCATCTACTTATGGAGATTCAAAAGGGTTACCAAAGGTAGAAAATGTTATTGGTAAACCACTTTCACCCTATGCCATTACCAAATATGTGAATGAGTTGTACGCTGAAATTTTCAGTAAAACGTACGGGATAGAAACCATTGGACTTCGATATTTTAATGTTTTTGGAAGAAAGCAAGATCCAAATGGTGCTTATGCAGCGGTGATACCTTTGTTTGTAAAGCAATTTATGAATTATGAAAGCCCTGTAATTAATGGAGATGGTAATTACTCGAGGGATTTTACTTACATCGACAATGTCATCCAAATGAATGAACTAGCCATGCTAACAGATAACCCCAAAGCGGTAAATACGGTCTATAATACGGCTTTTGGAGATAGAACAACGCTATCACAATTAGTACATCTACTAAAAGAAAATTTAGCACAGTTTGATTCTAAAATTGCAGAGGTAGAAGTACTACACGGTCCCAATAGAGTAGGAGATATTCCCCATTCATTAGCAAGTATCGAAAAAGCAAAAAATAATTTGGGTTATCAACCTAAATATTCGATTGAACAAGGTATTAAAGAAGCCGTTTCTTGGTACTTTCACAATTTAAAGTAATACATTTTCATGAAAAAAATAGCAGTTATTGGCCTAGGCTATGTAGGTTTACCCTTAGCACGTTTATTTGCCACTAAATATAATGTAGTGGGTTTTGATATTAACCCAACTCGAATCAATGAGCTACAGAATGGGCATGATGTAACATTAGAAGTTGAAGATGAAATTTTACAAACCGTTTTAAAGTCAGTCAATAACAAAGATACAGGGCTTTATTGTTCCTCAGAATTAGAAGCTATTCAAGATTGTAATTATTACATAGTAACTGTTCCTACTCCAGTAGATAAAAATAATCGACCTGATTTAACACCTCTTTACAAAGCTAGTGAAACAGTTGGTAAAGTTTTGAAAAAAGGAGATATCGTTGTTTATGAATCTACAGTATATCCGGGAGCAACCGAGGAAGAATGTATTCCAGTTTTAGAAAAAACATCAGGATTAAAATTCAATGTTGACTTTTTTGCAGGCTACTCTCCAGAGCGAATTAATCCAGGAGACAAAGAGCATACAGTAGAAAAAATCTTAAAAGTAACTTCAGGTTCTACTCAAGAAATTGGGTATAAAGTAGATGAGTTATACAAAAGTGTAATTACTGCAGGTACACATTTAGCGCCATCGATTAAAGTTGCTGAAGCGGCTAAAGTGATTGAGAACTCTCAACGAGATATAAATATTGCGTTTGTTAATGAGTTAGCTAAAATATTTAATTTAATGAATATTGATACCCATGCCGTGTTAGAAGCTGCTGGCACTAAGTGGAATTTTTTACCTTTTAAGCCGGGTTTAGTAGGAGGGCACTGTATAGGAGTAGATCCCTATTATTTAGCCCAGAAAGCGCAAGAATTGGGGTATCACCCCGAAATTATTTTGGCAGGTCGTCGTTTGAATGACAGTATGGGAGAATATGTGGCTTCCCAGGTGATAAAGTTGATGATTAAAAAAGGAATTACAGTTAATGGCGCTTCATTGTTGATGTTAGGAATTACTTTTAAAGAGAATTGTCCGGATGTTAGAAATACTAAAATAGTAGATGTAGTGAAGGCTTTAGCAGATTATGGTATTAATGTTACTATTTATGACCCTTTAGCAAATCCTGATGAGGTACAACATGAATACAATTTAACTTGTCATGCTGAACTTGATTCAGAATCTAAATACGATGCCATTGTTTTAGGGGTAGCACATGCTGTTTTTTTAAATTTAAATTTAAATGATTTTCAAAAAGATTCCTCTATTATGTATGATGTAAAAGGGATTTCGTTGGGAGCTATTGATGGTAAATTATAATAAATTAATTTTAAATAATTTACTATAAATTTAATGGCTACTATTCAAAAAAACTTTTTTTATAATTCTATATTATCTGTTACTCAGGTTTTATTTCCCTTAATTGTTTTTTCTTATGTTGCAAGAGTAATTGAACCAGTTGGAATTGGAAAAGTTGCTTTTGTTGAAAGTATATGTAGATACGCAATTTTAATAGCTGCTTTAGGTATACCAATTTATGGCGTGAGAGAGGTGGCTAAATTAAAAGAGGATAATTTTAAACTCAGTAAATTATGTAGTGAATTAATCTCAATTCATTTAATATCTTCTCTTTTTATTTCATTAGTTTATTTGATATTAGTATTAACAACACCTAGGCTAAGTGACCATTTAAATTTTTATCTTATTGGATTATTAATGATTTTTTCTAATATTTTTAGTATTGAATGGTATTTTCAAGGAATAGAAGATTTTAAATTTATTACAATTAGAACTTTCTTAGTTAGAATTATAACTACTGTTCTAGTTTTTTTTATGGTTACTAAACCAGAACATAGTTTCAGTTTTTTTTTATTAACGGTGTTTACTAATGTAACTATTAGTGCAATTAATTTATGGCATGCCAACAAAAAAATAGCAATAAAACTGACTTTTAATTACAAAAATTTAAAAGAACACCTTACGCCATTATTTTTAATTTTTAGCACCACAATATCAATAAGTATTTATGTGTTATTAGATACAATAATGCTCGGGTTTTTATCGGATGAAAAATCGGTTGGTTTTTATTCTATGGCTTTAAAAATAAGCAAGATACCGTTGTTGTTTGTAAGCGCTCTTGGTGTAGTATTGATTCCTCAACTATCATTTAGTTTCAATAATAATGACATGACTAGATTTAATATGTTAATTACTAAATCTATTAATTTCGTTATAACGTTTGCTTTTCCAATTATCTTTTACATGTTAGGTGTTTCAGACACCTTAATTTTGATTTTTGCTGGCGAACCATTTCTTGGGGCTTCTCTTTCATTAAAAATTTTAAGTTCTTTGGTTTTACTTATTGGCTTGTCAAATATTTTTGGAATGCAAATTTTAACCCCTATGGGTAAGGATAAATATTTAACGTATTCGGTTTTATTTGGAACAGTTTTTAGTATTTCATTAAACTACTTTATAATACCTCTTTTCCAGGAAATAGGTGCTGTAATTACCAATGTAATTACAGAAATTATTGTTACAGGAATGACATTTTACTTCGCAAATAAATTTATAAAAATTGAATTGAATTATACTTTCATTGTAAAATCTCTTATACTTTCCATTCCATTTTACTTTTTTTCTACTTTGATTTCCAACTTTACAATCAATAATATTATTATTTTAATAAGTACTTCTGTTTTTGCAGGATGTTATTTTTTAATAATGCAGATATATCTTTTAAAAAACGAGATATTTATTGAGTTAAAAAACAATTTAATACAAAAATTATGGCCGAATACGATTATTTAATTGTAGGTTCTGGTTTATTCGGAGCTGTTTTTGCACACGAAGCAAAAAAGAGAGGGAAGAAATGTCTTGTAATTGACAAAAGAAACCATAAGGGGGGTAATGTTTATTGTGAAAAAATAGAGGATATTAATGTGCATAAATACGGCGCACATATTTTTCATACCAATGACAAAGCTATATGGGATTACGTGAATCAGTTTGTAGAGTTTAATAGGTATACAAATTCTCCTGTAGCTTTTTATAAAGATGAGGTATATAACTTACCCTTCAATATGAATACATTCCATCAATTATGGGGAGTTAAAACACCTGAGGAGGCAAGTGCAAAAATTGAAGAACAAGTTAAGTCATCCGGTATTACAAATCCTCAAAATTTAGAAGAGCAAGCAATATCATTAGTAGGAACAGATATTTATAAAAAATTAATCAAAGGGTACACCGAGAAACAATGGGGTAGAAAAGCTACAGAATTGCCGGCATTTATAATAAAGCGATTACCTGTTCGATTTACCTACGACAACAATTATTTCAATGATAAGTACCAAGGAATTCCCATTGGAGGATACAATAAGTTAATTGATGGTTTATTAGAAGGAATAGAAGTAAAATTAAATGTTGATTTCTTTGATAATAGAGAGTATTATACGCAATTGGCAGATAAAATTGTTTTCACTGGAAAAATAGATGAGTATTACAATAATCAATTTGGAACGTTAGAGTACAGGAGTTTAAAGTTTGACAATCAAATTAAAGCGTTAGAAAATTTTCAAGGGAACGCAGTAGTTAACTTCACAGAAAGAGAAGTTCCTTATACACGAATTATTGAGCACAAACATTTTGAGTTTGGTACACAAAAAACTACAGTTATTACTTATGAATATCCAGATGAATGGTCACAAGGGAAAGAGTCTTATTATCCTGTAAATGATGAAAAGAACAATGCTATTTATAAAAAATACAAAGAACTTTCTGAAAAAGATACTAATGTGATTTTCGGAGGGAGATTAGCTGAATACAAATATTATGATATGCATCAGATTATTGCATCAGCATTAAATAAATTTAAAATAAAGAATTAATATGGATAAGATTGCTGCAGTTGTGGTTACATACAACAGATTAGAATTATTAAAAAAGTGTATCCATTCTCTAGAGCAACAGACAAAAAAATTAGATGCTATTATAGTAGTGAATAATGGTTCAACTGATGGGACTCAAGAATGGTTAATGAATAAAAATAATATTAAAGTAATTACTCAAAAAAACTTAGGTGGAGCAGGTGGCTTTAATACTGGATTGAGATTTGCATTTAATGAGGGATATGACTGGTTTTGGATCATGGATGATGATGGATTACCTTCTACAAATTGTTTAGAACGATTAAATGCTTATTCGAGTTTAGGGGTAATAGATTATGTTGCTCCTAATTTAATTGATAATGAAGGTGTTAGTCACTTTTCTGAAATGTTTGATAAATCTAATTTGGAGATTATTAATTTTTTCGGAGGTCCATTTAATGGTATTTTGTTATCAAAGAATATTATATTAAAAGTAGGTTTACCAATTAAAGAATTTTTTATATGGGGAGATGAAACGGAATATAAAAACAGAATATTAGAAAATGGATTTATAACATTAACTGTAAAACATGCGATTCATAATCATAAAAGAACAGGTTTTAATTTTTTAAAAGTACCAAGAGTTTATTATTATACAAGAAATTCAATATTTTGTGCACGTCTTTTTAAAGGTGTATACAGAATGCGTATGGTTTATCGTTTAGGGGTATTTTTATTGATTATAAAAATCATTTTATATGGAATAATTTCATTCAATTATCACCAACTTATTGGCTGTGTAAAAGGAATTTTTGATGGATTTAGATTAGATGTCTATAAAATGCAAAAAGATGCAATAAATAACATTAATTAATAATTAATGGCAGTAAATTCAAGTATAATAATTTTTGAACCAAATATGAATTCATTCCCTCATTCAGAGGTAAATGCGGGTTTTTTATCGCTACTGGAATTAGTGTATCTTGATGAAAAATTAGTTTTTATTGCCGATAAAAATCATTTTAACGCCATACAAAAAATTAAAAGCTGTAAACGTTGGAATTACATCCCTACTAAGGTTTTTTCTTATGAACCAAAGTTTTTTTTATTGAATGATTTTATTCTGATATTAAAAATAATCAGATTATTATTTCGGGCAAAAAAAACAGATACTATTTATTTGTTAGGAATAATGCCGTTAGCTCATATTTTTATTTCTTTTTTAAATAGTTTGTTGCGAAAGAAATGTACTATTTGTTTGCATGGTCAAATGGAAGCTTATTTAGATAATACCAAGATTGGGATGTCTAAATATTATTATAGAGTTTCAAAATTTGTATTCAAAAAAAATGATGCTATTGATTATCTTATTTTTGGAGAATCTATTAAAAATAATCTTTCTTACCTTTTTACTGCAAAAAAGAAATTGATTGTTATAGATCAACCGTATATTTATCAAGAAGTAAAAGAAAAAGAAATTTTCCCCGTTAAAACAAATTATACCTTAGGAATTTTAGGACGCTTTGATCATTCAAAAAATATAAATGACTTTTTTACTTTTGTGGATTCGTTAGCGCAAGAAATTATAGAAAACAAAATAATAATAAAAATAATAGGTAAGGTAAATGGTGAAATTCCAGACAAATATAAAAGTTTGATTAGTTTTTACTACAAAACACTAACTAAAGAAGAATTTGAAAAAGAAGCTTTACAACTAGATTTTGTGATTTCATTTACGGACGAAAATTATTACAAAGCAACACCAAGTGGTGTTTTTTTTGATTGTATCAAATGGGAACTTCCTATATTAAGTTTAAATAACGATTTTATTGAGTATTATTTTACAAAATATAAAGTAGGTGAGGTTTTTTACAAAACTTCAGAAATGGTAAGTTTTGTAAAAAATAATATTCTAAAACCTGATTTTAGAACCAACCACTATGAAGTTTATATTGTAAATCTCAAAATGTTAAAGAATCAACTTTCAATTCAAAAGTTAAAAGAACAATTTAGTAAACAGATATGATTCCTTATTTTATTGTTTTTTTCATATGTTTTTTGTTAACACTTTTTGACTTTTCAACTAAAAGTAGAAATGTAAAAAATCTACTCCTAATTGGATACGGCTTATTAATTGTTTTTTTTGCTGGAATACGCTGGGAAACCGGAACCGATTGGGAAAATTATGTATTTGCTTTTTATGTAATCAATAATAATACTAAACTAGGTGTTTCGGGATATGAATTGTTTTATGAGCTTTTTGTTTTTTTATCGTCAACTCTAATTAAAAAGTACACATTTATTTTATTTACCACAGCTTCTACTATTTATTTACTAACGTTATCTTCCGTAAAAAAATATTCACCATATCCATTATTTTCTTTTTTATTATTATTAAGTTATAGTATCAACAGTTCTGGATTTGGTTATCGTCAGGATTTAGCAATTGCAATTACATTTTTTTCTTTATACTATATAATTAATAATAAAGTATATCACTTTATTGTATTAGTAATAATTGCAACTTTTTTTCACCAATCAGCAATAATTTTTTTACCGGCCTATTGGATAGCAAAGATTAATTGGAATAGAAAAAAAATACTTATTTTGTTTTTCTTCTTAACAATAATTTATTTTTTATCCAATAGCGTTTCTGATATAGCTGCAATTTATAGTGATACTGCTGAAATGAAAGTTTCGGCCTATACTGAACTTGATGAAGACCAAAAAACTATGGGAAAAGGAGATCCAATTATTTTATTAATTAAGGGATTATCTAACAGATTCGTTTTGTTAATTCCGGCTTTATTACTGTTTTATAAAAACAAAGAGAATGTAGTATATAGAGGAATATTAAATATATTCATTTTTGGAATTTCACTCTATGTTATTTTTTCTCCATTAGGGGCAGTTTTTTTAAGATTTTCTAGATATTTTGATATTTTTCATATAATATTAATTCCTTTAGCAGTTTATTTTTCAAAAGGGTATACAAGAGTTTTTCTTTTTCTTTTTTATTTGATTTTTTGCATTATAAAGTTTTCTCTTGTTTTACTAAATGATGACAATGTTTACGTACCCTATAAAACTATATTTTCATAGATTATGAAAATTTTACAAGTTATAAACACCTTAGATACTGGTGGTGCTGAAAAACTATTGTTAGAGACAATTCCTTTATTTAATGGAAAAGATATTTTAATGGATGTATTGGTTTTTGAAAAAAAGCAAGGTGTCTGTTTAAATAAATTAGATGAATTGAATTGTTGTACGATTCATAGCTTAAATTCTAATTCACTTTATAATCCTTTCAATGTTTTTAAAATTATTAAGCATTTAAATAAATATGACCTTATACATGTACATCTATTTCCAGCACAATATTGGGTTATATTAGCTAAGATAATTTCATTTTCAAAAGTAAAATTAGTTTTTACAGAACACAGTACATTTAATAGGAGGCGTCAAATCCCTTTTTTTAGAATGCTAGATAAATTTATTTATAAACAGTATGATAAGATTGTTTGCATATCTAATGGAGTAAAAAATGAACTTATTAATGAGTTTAAATTATCCTTAAGTAGTTTGGAAACCATTGAAAACGGTATAAATATAAATAAGTTCCAAAATGCAGTTTTATTAAATAGGGCAGAAATTCACGAATTAATTTTTGATCAAGATAAATTATTGGTTCAAGTTTCTAAATTTAGACCAGAAAAAGATCAAAGTACGGTTATTAAATCTATGTCGCTTTTGCCAGATCATTTTAAATTAATATTAGTTGGAGAAGGCCCACTTAGAAATGAATGTGAAATGTTGGTGAATTTACTTGGTCTTGAAGAAAGAGTATTTTTTTTGGGAAATAGGAATGATGTTGAAAGCATTTTAAAAACAGCAGATCTTTCAATTCTAAGTTCAAAATGGGAAGGATTTGGATTAGTTGCCGTTGAAGGAATGGCAACAGGTAAACCTGTAATTGCATCAAATGTTACTGGCCTTTCAGAAGTTGTTGAAGGAGCAGGGTTACTTTTTGAAAAAGGAAATGAATTACAATTAGCCAATATAATTAAGTGTCTTTTGTTGTCAGAAAATCTAAATTATTATAATGAGATTTCACAAAAATGTAAAATTCGTGCGCAGCAATTTGATATTAATACTATGGTAAGCAAATCAATTAGTTTATATAATAATTTAATGAATGATTGATTTATGAAAAATGGATATTTTATCATTTCACTAGATTTTGAATTAATGTGGGGGGTTAGAGACAGCCAAACAAAGGAATCATATGGCAAAAACATTTTAGGCGTTAAATCAGCTATTAATGAGATGCTTGAGAGCTTCAAGTGTTATAATGTAAATGCTACATTTGCGATTGTTGGTTTTCTATTTCATGAAACGAAAGACGAAATAGTAAGAAATATTCCAAATTTAATTCCTAGTTATAAAAATAAAAAGTTATCCCCGTATCCTACAATTCAGACTGAAATAGGTAATCATGAACAAGATGATCCGTATTTTTTTGGGTCAAGTTGCATAGCTACTATTAGGCAATATCCCAATCATGAAATAGCTACGCATACTTATAGTCATTATTATTGCATGGAAGAAGGGCAAAATAAAGAACAGTTTGAGCAAGATTTAAATAAAGCTTTTGAAGTTGCTCATGGAAAAGATATCACTTTTAAAAGTATAATATTTCCAAGAAATCAAACTAATATTGAATATTTAGATATTTGTATAAAACATGGAATAGAATCATATCGAGGAAATGAAAAAGGAATAATTTATAATTCTAAAAGTTATGAAAAAGAAACAATTTTATTAAGACTATTTCGTTTGATAGATTCCTATTTTAATTTAACAGGTTATCATTGTTATGATACAAATGAAATCAAAAAATCATATCCATTTAATATACCATCAAGTAGATTTTTAAGGCCTTATTCTAGTAAACTATTTTTATTAGAAAAATTGAAGCTAATGAGAATTAAAAATGCGATGACATACGCAGCTAAAAATAATTTGGTATACCACCTTTGGTGGCATCCACATAATTTTGGGGTTAATTTAGATCAGAATATAATTATGTTGAATAAAATATTAATCCATTATCAATATTTAAACGTTAAATATAATTTTGAATCAATAACTATGTCTGAATTGTCTAATAAAATTAAACTATAATATGAAGATTGTTTTATTAGCAGGTAAAAGCGAAAGTTCTAAATTTCTATATAATAAATTAAATAAGCAGTTTACAATAGATTATGTGATTTATGAAGATAAAGTGCCAACTCTACATTTAATTAAATCTAGGGTAAAAAAATTTGGTATACTAAAAGTAATCAATCAAATTTTGTTTCAAACAGTAATAGTTTTTTTATTAAAATTATTTTCTAAATCAAGAATTAATGAAATACAAAAACAATTTGGATTGGAAAATAGTGAAATTCCTTCAAAAAAGTTAATTAATGTTGATTCTGTAAATTGTGATGATTCCTTGAAAGTTCTAAAACAAATTGAACCTGATTTAATTATAGTTAATGGAACAAGAATAATAAGCAAAAATATTTTAAATAATGTACAGGCCTTATTTATTAATATACATGTTGGAATTACGCCTGAATATAGAGGGGTTCATGGGGCATATTGGGCTTTAGTGAATAATGATGCTCAAAATTGTGGGGTTACTGTTCACAAAGTAGATGAAGGAATTGATACCGGTGATTTAATAAAGCAATCAAGAATCAAAATTACTGGTAAGGATAATTTTGTTACTTATCCTTATATACAAACTGGAGTTGGAATTTTATTAATGGAAGACACAATAAATAAAATTAAAAACAATAATATTGATTGTTATAAAAAGCCGAATTCAATTAGTAATTTGTATACCCATCCTACTTTTACAGAATATTTGTATAATTACTTTGTTAAAAATGTTAAATAAAAAGTATGTGCGGAATTAACGGTTTTCTAGCTATAAATAAAGCTGAAAATATTTCAGAGCAATTAGAGAAAATGAATAACTTAATTATTCATAGAGGCCCAGATGCAAATGGTGAATTTGTTGCAATAGAGGATCAATACTCGATTGCAATGGGAATGCGAAGGCTTTCTATTATTGATTTAAATACAGGAAATCAACCTATTTATTCAGAAGATCTGTCTAAAGTAATTGTTTTTAATGGTGAAATATACAATTATCAAATTTTAAAAGATCAGTTAATTAATCAAGGATGTATATTTAAAACCAATTCCGATACTGAAGTAATTTTGAAACTTTATGAAAAAGAAGGAGTCAAATCTTTTGGTAAGTTAGACGGAATGTTTGCGTTTAGTATTTATGATAAAACGATTGGAAAAGTTTATATAGCTCGTGATTTTTTTGGGGAAAAACCATTGTATTATTCTCAAACTAAAAATGGTTTTATTTGGGCTTCCGAATTGAAATCAATCATTGGTACGTTGGCTAGCAAACCAGATATTAGTAAAACTGCCTTGTCAATGTATTTTCAATTAACTTATATTCCTGCACCTTATACTATTTATGAAGGAATACATAAATTGGAAGCCAATCATTACATTGAAATAGATTGTGTAGAAAATAGCTATGATGTATTTGAAATAGATCAACCAACTACTCAATTTATGGTTCAATCAAAAAATGAAGCCATTAAAATAACTCATGAATTAGTACAAAAAAGTGTTACATCACGATCTATATCAGATGTTCCTCTTGGTACGTTTCTATCGGGAGGTGTAGATTCTTCTATTGTATCTTTATGTTTGGCACAACAACAAGAGCAAAAAATTGATACCTTTTCAATTGGTTTTGATAAAAAATCTTTTGATGAATCCGATAAATCTCGATTAGTATCCAAGTTAATCAATAGTAACCATCATGAGTTCATCATTTCAGAAAAAGATTTAACTGCTAATATTGATGAAATCATATTGAATTTTGACGAGCCTTTTGCGGATTCTTCTGCATTAGCAACCTATTTGGTTTCAAAAAAAACTAAAGACTATGTAAAAGTAGCTTTGACTGGAGATGGAGGTGATGAGGTTTTTGGTGGATATAACAAATACTATATGGGTAAGTTAAATCAAAAATATACTAGCCTAATCCCCCAAAGGCTTCATGAAAATTATTTGTGTTTAGCAAGTAAATTGTTAGCTACTAAAGAAGATTCAAGAGGCTTGAAATTTAAAGCGAATAGATTGCTTCAATCGATAAACTACGAAGGTGATTTTTATTACAATATTATTTCTTTAGGGTTTAACGAATCTGAAATAAAAAACATATTACAATCCAATGTTTATATACCAAATGTATTGGATTATTATAAAGATAAGACGTGGGCGGAACATAATTCAATGAGTCATTTTAGAGCCATTGATAAAAAATTAAGTTTAGAAGGAGATATGTTGGTTAAAGTAGATAGAACCAGTATGTTGGCTTCATTAGAATGTAGAGCACCTTTTTTAAATAAAGAATTATGGGATTTTACCAATCAATTGCCAGATTCCTACCTTATTAATGGTTGGGACAAAAAACACATATTGAAAGAAGCTTTTAAAGCATATTTTCCAAAAGACTTTTTAAATAAATCAAAAAAAGGTTTTGGTGTTCCTGTAGGCGATTGGTTGCGTTCAGAATTGCGTTCAGAATTATTGTCTTATATTGATAAGGTATTTATCATTAAACAAAATATATTTCAGTTTGATGTTGTTTCAAAATTAGTAGAAGAACATTTGAATTCAAAAATAGACAACACTTTCAGGGTTTGGACCTATTTTTGTTTTCAAAAATGGTATAAAAACAATTATAATTAATTTGAAAACTAAAATTTTATTTGTAACCAATGTAGATTGGTTTTTTATTTCCCATCGTCTAGTAATTGCAGAAGAAGCATATAAGTTGGGTTATGATGTGTTTTTAGCTGCTGAAGATACAGGTAGATCTCAAGAAATAATTGATAAAGGGATAAAGTTTATCAATCTACCCTTTTCACGTTCGGGTACGAACCCAGTTCAAGAAATTAAAACCTTGCTTAAGTTCTATAAAATTTATAATGATATTAAACCTGATATAGTACATCATATTACTTTAAAGCCAGTGATTTATGGTTCAATAACTGCAAGATTTTTAAAAATAAAGGGTGTAGTAAATGCTGTGAGCGGTCTTGGATATAATTTTACGGGTGACAGGATGAGTTTAGTATCTAAAATTATGCTTCAAATGATGCGTTTTGGTTTTAATAGAAATAATATTTCAATAATATTTCAAAATAAAGACGATTTCAATGAACTTAAAAATTTAAAAGTCATTTCAAATAGAAATATTGTTTTTTGGATAAAGGGTTCGGGTGTTGATTTAAATATTTTTAAAACCAATACGTTTCCAAGTTTTGATAAAATTAAAATTTTACTTCCCATTAGGATGTTGTGGGATAAAGGAGTACGAGAGTTATATGATGCTTCTAACCTTTTGAAAAATAAATATAAAAATGACATTCAAATAATATTAGCCGGCTTAGCAGATGAAGATAATAAAGCTGGTGTTTCAGCACAATTTTTAAAATCCTGGGAAAATGGGGAATATGTAAAATGGATCGGATATCAAAAAAATATGTTCGATGTTTACAATGATTGTCATATTGTGATATTACCATCATACAGAGAAGGTATGCCTAAAACACTTATCGAGGCTTGTGCAATGGGAAGAGCTATAATAACAACGGATGCAATAGGTTGTAGAGAATGCGTTGATGAAGGGATAAATGGTTTGAAAGTGCCCGTAAAGGATTCCAAGAGTTTGGCTATTGCAATTGAACGATTAGTAAATGATCCTGACAAAATAATCCAAATGGGTAAAGCATCTCGTATAAAAGCAGAATCCGAGTTTGATATAAATTTTGTTATAAAAAAACATTTAGAAATTTACAATCAATATAAATGATTCTTCTCACTGGTATCACAGGTTTTGTAGGCGTTCATCTCCAAAAAAAGCTTCAGCAATCGGGCTATGCCGTTAAAGATTTGCCGTTAAGAAGTCCAGAATGGAAAAATGCAATTGTCCCTCAAGTTCAAACCATTATTCACCTCGCGGGCAAAGCGCATGATTTAAAGAACTCTTCAAATCCTAAAGAATATTTTGACGTAAATACCAAATTAACCCAAGAACTGTTCGATGTGTTTTTAAAGAGTGATTCTCGCGATTTTATTTTTTTTAGTAGTATAAAAGCGGCAACAGATAAAGCAATACAAGTTGTTACAGAGGATATCGATCCTTCCCCAAAAACTGCGTATGGCCAATCAAAATTACAGGCAGAACACTATATTTTAAGTAAAACTATACCGCAAGGCAAACGGGTTTTTATTATTCGTCCAGCTATGATTCATGGGCCTGGCAACAAAGGCAATCTAAATTTATTGTATCAATTAGTTAGTAAAGGAATTCCATGGCCATTGGGAGCTTTTCATAACCAACGTTCCTTTTGTAGTATTGATAATGTTTGTTATGTTGTTAATCTGATATTAGAACGAGAGGATATTTCTTCTGGAGTATACAATTTAGCAGATGATGAAACTTTATCAACTAATGAATTGATTGAGTTAATTGCTACTTCTACAAATAAAAAAGCTAGAATTTTTCCAATTCCTAAGAAATTAATAAATACAATCGCTAAAATTGGAGATATTTTACATTTGCCTTTAAACACAGAACGCTTGGATAAGTTGACCGAAAGTTTTGTGGTGTCCAATGCAAAAATAAAAGCCGCATTGCAAATAGAGCAACTCCCTATTTCAGCTAAAGAAGGTTTAGTACAAACCATTCAATCGTTTACCAAATAATTTATACTTCATGATTCGTTTTTTTGATGTTGTTTTTTCATTTTTTGGACTTCTAGTATTAACCCCATTAATTATTCTTTTATGGTTGATTGGTTTTTTTGATACCGGTTCGCCTATTTTTGCCCAAGAACGCGTAGGGAAACATAAAAAACCTTTTAAATTATTAAAATTTCGTTCCATGCACGTCAACACGAAATCGGTTGCCACGCATTTAGCCAACAGTAGTTCGGTAACTAAATACGGTGCTTTTTTACGCAAATCCAAATTAGATGAGCTACCCCAATTGTTTAATGTACTGTTAGGCGATATGAGTTTAGTAGGACCAAGACCTAATTTATTCAATCAAGATGAATTAATCTTAGAACGAGAAAAAAGAGGTGTCTACAACGTAGTTCCAGGAATTACTGGCGAAGCACAAATTAATAAAATAGACATGTCTACACCGCTACTCCTTGCCGAAACCGATGCCGTTATGACTAAAAATCTTACCTTTCAAAAATACATCTACTATATTGTAGTTACTGTACTTGGAAAAGGATCAGGAGATCGGATTAAGAAGTAATTTGGCAATCGATATTGTATTGATGTATGTCTATTTAAAATGATACAAGTTAAATAATTGTAATGTAGTAATTGAAAAATATCAATTATTTACTTCCAACACCAATCAATGAAAATCCGCTTTTGCGGATTTTTTTGTGTTTAATTGTAGAATCTGTTACTTTATAAATAAATATTTTCAACATTTTAAAGTGTTGTTATACAGTGTTTTAAAAAATAAAATCAATCTTAATGTTAATAAAATTAGTCCTAAAGTAAAAATAATTAATAACAAAATACAATTTATTAATTTTTAAATAAAGGGGTCAGCCTAATCAGTTGTTACCAAGTACTAGTTAAGGTAGCCAAGCATTAGTAGCTTCTTTTAATTTATTTATTAATTAATATCATTTCAAAATGGTAAAATTTAAAATTTTAGCAAAGAAAAATCCACAGGATTTATCAGCCCCAGAGAAATTCTACGCAACTGCCATCGCGGATGGTGAAGTAGATTTTGAGTTTTTAGCAGAGCAAATTGCTTACGAAACAACTTTAACCGAAACCGACTGTATAGCGGTATTACTTTCATTAGAGCGTAATATTCTGCGTCAGTTAGAGCAAGGAAAAATTGTAAGAGTAGGCCGATTAGGAAGTTTTAACGTAACCCTAAAATCAGCAGGGAAAGACACTCTAGAAGAAGTCACCGCTACTGACATTGTAAAAGGTAGGGTTCGTTTTAGACCAGGTAAAAAACTTAGCAAAATGACGAATGAGTTACGTTATCGAAAAGTAAACTAAAAAAGTCATTAATTTATAAACCGAGGATTTTCCTCGGTTTTTTTATGCCTTAAGTGAGAAAAGCTCAAAGGTTTTTGTTTATTGCTCAAAGGTTTTTTGAAACTTCTCAAAGGATTTGCTCAAAAGCTAAGAGCTTTTGGAAGAGTCTTTTGAGCTTTTTTAAAGTAAAAGAGAGCATCGCAAACACCCCTAAAGTCCCCTCAAGGTGACAATTCTCAGTACAACCATTTATTAGTTAGTAGTTTAGAGATAATTTCAAATCTTTGTCTTTA
>VFQS010000495.1_pt1 | contig 43460 bp, 52 predicted proteins | sample 3512361 | NCBI WGS metagenome assembly VFQS01 (sample SAMN10412375, study PRJNA504923) | tailings metagenome | isolation source: Relicate 1 Philex TSF3 active mining | place: Philippines
ATCGGCGCAGAGCGACAGCCTACCTCTGACTGCCGCCAATCTTTGCAACAGAGCCGTCAAAGTAATGAGATTCTCGTTGCGCCCCGCTTCCTCGCTCACAGCCCTGCTCCTGCTTACCGCCGCATCCGTAATGATCGCGGCGGGACCTGTTATCTGCTCGAATTAAGCGCGTCCATCGGTGAAAATGATACGGCGAACAGTCCAATAATCGATTGCAACCGAGGCCAGGTCGCTTTGAAGCGGCGCTTTATCCTGTCCGCCGGCTAATGCTGGTTCGTAGCGCCATTCGCCATTTGCCTGCCGACCGCTCGCCCGGACCTGGTTTGGCGATCGGTGCGCCGCGCGAGATGATTCAGCCCGGTGCGGTAGGCCCGAAGTGCGCCCGGCGCTTCGAATGATCAGTCCCTGATGTCATTGCCTGATTGGCAGGTCGCGTTACCCCCACACCGCGACCTGCCGCTGGCCCCCTTGCCTCGAAATAGGACAGGATGGTTAACAGCAATTTAACGTCGCGAGCCGGCGGCAATGCGATCGTGAACCTCTCCGGGATTCTCCTCCCCCCAACGCTGCGCCCGTCCAATCCATTTCCAGACGGCGCCTCAACCCTCCTGCATCCCTCCCTCATCCGCGCCAAAATAGTTTTCGAGACGCGCGGCCGTGTCGGGCGTCAGTTCGACAAACTGGCGCCTGCCATCGTCGGGATCGTCTATCTTCACGAGCAGCTTTGCCTCGCAAAGCTTGTTGACCAGCCGCAGCGCAGTGCTGGGAGGCGCGGTCGAAGCGAGGCAAAGGGCGCTCGTTGCCACCTTCTTGCCCTCGCTTTCGTGAATGAAGAGGTCGATCAGCATGTCCCAGGCCGGTTCGCCGAAGAGCTTTGGCGACCCGATCAGCTCTCGGCGGAACTGGCGGCGCTTATAGGCTCGGCGCGCATTTGCGAGCGCGGTTGACGCACTTTGCTGTTGTCCGCCGCCTCCCGACCCGGGATTGTCGCGCAGAACATGGGCGCAGGCGGGCGCACGATCAGATCCTATGCGCCCGCTCGCTGCGACGCGCTGGGCGTGGGTCGCCGTGACGACAATATGATCGACGATCTCGATATCGAGCGATCGACCAAGGTCGGAAAGCCTGCGCGTCGCGACGATGTCGTTTTCGCTCGGGGTCGCGTCGCCGCTCGGGTGATTGTGGACGAGAATGAGTCCGGTGGCGCCGTGCTCGATCGCGCGCCGAAAGATCGTTCTGGGATAAAGCTCGAGCTGCCGGACGGACCCATGGTGCAATTGCTCGTCCGCGATCAGGCGGTAGGAAGCGTCCAGGAAAAGGATGCGCAGCACCTCGTCCGGCAGCGATCCCATCGAGGCCATGAGATATTGGCCGAGCTTGGGGCAGGCAGGGTCGACCGGCTGCGTTGTCAGGTCGGCCTGCAGACCCTCAAGGAACATGTCCCGGGCGCCGAGCAGGATATCCGCGATCGAAGGGTGGTGACCCAGAACCCGCTCGAGCGCTTCTGGCGTTTGGGCCAGGATCCGTCCGATGCTGCGGAATTCCTGCAGCAGCGCGGCGGCTAGCCGCTCACCGTCATTCGGCTCGATGGACGCCAGAAAACGTGCCAGGACGGATCGCTGCCGCTGCGCCGCAAGCGCTGCTGGTGCCGCCAGGTTGCGAGGATGAGAAGGGGCGGGAGCAGCCAGGACGAAGCGACCTGCATCGTGAGATAGGCAATCGGGTTCATCGAGACGTCGAGCGCCCGGCTGATGTGCGCCAGCAGCGGCAGGACATGGAGGACGGCAACGATCATGGGCCAGAAGCGATGCGCCAGAAGCGCCAAGGCGATGGTCGCCGCCGAACCAATCAGGTCGATCACCAGGTAACCCAGGTCGACCGAATGATATTCCACCTGACCTGTCGAGACCAGCAGGCGATCGAGCAGGACCATCAGGATGGCAATCCCCACCATGACCCGCTCCGGAGCACCGCCCCGCCAGGCGGCGTAGCCGAGAGCCACCAACAGAAGGGCGATGAAGATTGCTATGCGCATCGTTCCCGCTTTTCATGCCAGTCGCTCCCGGTCAATCGCCGTCAGGCTACGGCCGCGAGATGCGGGGTCGTTTCCGCCGAGCCGGAGGGGCAATCGCGCAGATCGTAACTGCCCATTTCCTTGCCGATTTCGAGCAGGTCGCCATGGATCCGCAGGACGTCGCTGCTCACATCGACAAGCGACATCTGCGCCTTGGCGAGGCGCAGGATGGTCGCCTGGCCGGTCTTCGCGGGCGCACCGCTTTCGCGCCGCGCGGTCACCATGCTCGTCATCAGCGACGACAGGGCGATGATGGCGTCGTCGACCTTGGATTCAGCAGTCGGCACGTCGCGCTGCAGGCGGGCGGCCATCAGAGGTATGGATTGAGGCATAAGTTCTCCTTTGCCGGGCGCGCACCCGCGCGCCGGCGAACCGTGGGTCAAGTTGAACAGGTTCAGTTGGAGACGAGCCGCGTCAGCGCTTCCGCGATGCCGAGCCCCAGGAAAACGACGATGACCAAGGCGACGAGAATTCCCACCATGATCATGACGCGCGCCTGAATGCTGTGATCGTGTCTCCATCCGTCCCGGAACGGCAGGAAGAAGTCCCTCGATCCCTGGCCGGCGCCGAAGGTGGGCGCCGCACTGTCGCTCAGCTTCAGGACCGGTTCGGGATCGCCGTCCGGAAAGTCGGATGGCACCAGCGTCGGCGGCGAGGGAACCTGCACCGAGTCATATGTGATCCGGTCATATAGCTGTTTGAGACGCGCGTAGATGAGAGCTGCCTCGTCGCGATTGGCCGCGCCGAGGATGATCCGGGCAGCGGTGATGCGCTGGTCCACGGTCGGCTTGGAAATTCCGAGGATCCGAGCGATCTCTTTCGAGGTCTTACGCTCGATGAGCAGGTCGAGACAGGCGCGCTGCTTTTCGGTCAGGCGCAGCCAGCGTGCCAGGTCGTCATCTTCGTGCATCGTCATCGACATCACCGTCTTCGTTCTCGCCGAGGAGCGATCATAGGGGTGGCGCGAGGCTGCGCGGTCCCGCTGACGGCTTCGGGCAGGCCCGTCCGGAAGGATGCGTTCGACAAGACATGGCGGCGACGTAATCCGATTTTGCTCCTGATCGCCACCCCTTGGCATGTGAGCAAAGCCATGATGGCTCGTGCGGGTGCGCAAGAGACCGAGAACGCGCCATCGGCGGTGAGGCCTGACAAGCGGCTCCCCCGATGCACAGGCGGAAAGACCTTTTGTCGGCCATTCATCGGCTATTTCTTCCCGCCGCAAAGGCTATGGGTCGACTATTCAAGATTCCCCCCTTCGAATTCTCGGGCAATGCGACCGTCCCGGTTCGCATCATTGACGATAGTCAAGTTGCGAACAAGATTTGCTGTAGCCTCTCCAGCTACGCTCCCCAAAGCGGGTCTGGTCTCGCCGTCACCGCAAAAAGTCACGGATTGCACGGGCTGAAACACAGGTCGCGCGGGCAATCGCCGAACCTTTCATCAATCCTGTTGCAAGCGGGCGACGCCTTTATCTACTGGCGAAGGATTTGCTTTGGGGGGCCATCGTGGTGCGTTGTTTGTTGTGGGGAGTGGTGGGTCTGGCCGCTCTGTCTTGGAGTGGCTTTGCGCGTGCGCAGGAGCGCCATGTCGGCACCTACTCCGAAATCATCGTGACAGGGGAGAAAGCACGGAGATCCCTGCAGGACACGCCCAGCAGCGTGGCCGTGACCACCGCTCGGCGCATCGAGGAGGAGAATCTGTTATCACTCCAGGAGGTGTACGCGCGCACGGCGAATGTGACGGAGACGTTCAGCGCCGGCGGGTTCACTATCCGAGGCATCGCCGACCGCGGGATCATGGGCGGCGAGGGGGCAGCTCTCGCCACGATATTTGTCGATGGAGCTGCCGTGCCGGCCGCCATGGTTCATGCGTCGCCGGCGGATATGTGGGACGTCCGCCAGGTCGAGATTATGCGAGGCCCACAGTCGACCTTGCTAGGGCTGAACGCCCTGGCCGGGGCGGTCATCATGCGGACAGCCGAACCGACAATGGAATGGGAGCTGCGCGCTCGCGCCATGATAACGGACGCCGATGAGACGCAGTTCGCCGCCGCGCTGGGCGGTCCGATCGTATCCGGAGAGCTCGCATTCCGCGTCAGCGTGGAAAAGCGAGACGCCGACGGATTTACCTGGAATCCGACACGGCGCGCGCACGAGAATCCTCTTGATACGACCCAGGTCCGAGCAAAGCTCTTGTGGACGCCGACGGCCGTTCCGGGCTTCGAGGCGCGGTTCGGCTACACGCGCTATGACCGCTACAGCGGCTATTCGTTCAGCTTCACCGATACGTCTGTGCCCGACTTTTTCGACCGTCGGTGGAACTTCTCCGACAGTCCTAACGACAGTGAGGCGAGCACCGATATCGCGACCGCGGATCTGCGCTTCGATTTGGGCGCAGGTCTCTCCCTGACGGCGATCACGGCCTTCAATGAGATTAGCGAGTTCAATCGCTCCGACAACGACATGACGGCCGCCGATGGGGGCGCCTACGACCAGCAGAATCGCTATCGGACGTTCTCCCAGGAACTCCGGCTGAACTATGAGGGGGATCGCCTCAGCGGATTGATGGGGGCATTCTTCTACGATCGAAGGAACCGAAGCGCGACGGCGAGCGATGACAGCGTTCCGACGCCGGTCGACACGATAAGCGCATTGCTGCGAAGCAGTGGCATCGACGCGCCGACTGCGCAGTTGGTTGCCGGACTCTACAGCCGGGCGCTGGCAGCGATTCCGGTCGATTTCTCAGCGGATGCCTCTGGTCACGTGCGATCTTATGCCCTGTTCGGCGATGTTCAATTCAGGCTGACCGAGAGGCTCATGTTCACCGTGGGGTTTCGCTACGACCACGAAACGAACAGCTTGGGCATCGATCAGACCGCGCGGTTCGCGGGGGCCTATCCTGATCCGAGGGCTTTCGGCTCCACCGGGTCGCCGCTGTACCGCGCGGTGGTTGCAATCAACCAGGGCGTTGCCGGCATCGTAGCCCAAGCGAGCGGTTCGGCCGCCGCTACCGATCGGACCTTCGATGCGTTCTTGCCGAAGGCGGGGATCCAAATGGCCTGGACGCCGAACCTCAAGACTGGTTTCACGGTCCAACGAGGCTATCGGTCAGGCGGCTCGAGCGGCAATATCGCGCGTTCGGCGACCTTTTCCTACGATCCTGAATTCACCTGGAACTACGAGCTGTCGCTGCGTTCCGCGTGGCTCGATGGGCGGCTGACATTGAATGCCAACGCCTTCTATGTCGACTGGAAGGATCAGCAGGTTTCAGCGAACTTCGGCATGAGCATATACGACACGCATATCGTCAATGCCGGCTCGTCCCATCTCTATGGGTTCGAGATCGAGGCGACGCACAGCCCCAGCGGCGCTTTCGACTGGTACGCCTCGGTGGGCTACTCGCGCACGAGGTTCGATGAATTTGCCACGACGGTCGGCAGCGTGACGGACTATGACGGCCTTGAATTCGCTCATGCTCCGCGCTGGACGCTCGCCGGCGGCGTCAACATTCGTCCCGTCGATCGAGTGGCCATTAACTTGAACGCCAGCCATCGTTCAGCGGTTTTTACCGAGGTTCGCCTACCACAAAGCGCATCGCGGGCCAGCGGACGCACGCTGGTGAACGCGCGGGTCGCCTATGAGACAGGGCACTGGACGATGTCCGCTTTTGCCAGCAACCTTTTCGACGATCGATATTATCACTATCGCCTCGACGGGCTACCGCGTGCGGTCCTTGGAAACCCGCGCGTGCTGGGGATCGCGCTCGAGGCGCGGTGGTGATTTTGCGGCATGAGTAATGCCATAGATCGACAACCGGTCGTGGTACACGGCAGACGTACCGTTTGCTCTAGGCCGAACATCTGGATCCCCGCGCGCTGCCTCATCATCCCCTGCGCTCTGACGGCGGAATCGACGTTCAGCGCCTCGATGCTGACGGGGCCGGACATGTGCAGATAAGGCTTTACGCGAGCGGCGCGGGCAGCGTTGATCTGCTGCGCCGCCAGTTCCGGCTTCCAAACGGTCTTATTGCCAACGGAGTGGCCGAAATACGTCCCCTTGCCATCAAGGAGGTTTTCATAGCTCTGCGCGTGGCGAAGCTGTCTGACGTCGCGCGCCTCAAGCCTTGCGGTAACTTCCTCAGCGGTGAAGCGTCCATTTGATGCCTTGACCGATAATTCAATCTGGGCGGCGCGATTTTATATAGGGCATCGCGCTGGTAGCTGCACCGATCGTCGTCACTTCAAGGCCCCCGGCGAAAATAGTCTACCCGTGAACAATGCGACCGCGCGGGGCGATACTTAAGGTCCGGTCTCTCGCCGGCTCAAATCCCACGCCGTTTCACCTGAAATTAACCATGTCCTGCAATCGTCCGCGATTGGCTTGGCGGAAAGGGCGTTCTCGTGCGAATTGAAACAGCGAACAACTATCTGGCCGCGAGTCAGCGTCCATCATCGGCCGATCGCACCAGCTCGTCCTCATTCTCGGCGGCTCTCTCCACCGCGCCGGCAAGCACCGCTCAAACCGGGCCAGGCAGCGCCGCGCCGCCTGATTTCACCAGCATGACGCGCCAGGAGCTGTTCGACTGGATGAACGGCAAGATCAAAAGAGGCGAAATGTCGCTGGATGACAGCTCGGCGTTTCTCGGAATGACGGTGAAGATACCCGTTGGGACAGGGCAGGGCGCACCGATCGCGCTCGATGATTGGGAACGGGTCAACTTCGTGCAGCTCGCGCGGGACGGCATTGCAGGCGCCCAATCCCGAAACGACGCCATGACCCTGGCGATGCTACAGAGCGCCATGCAGATGATGCAAGGCGACCACGGCGCGAATATCAGCCGCCACGCCTGATCCTGCCGGCTCAAATCAACACCCGCTCCACTTCGTCCAGCGTCACGTCATCGGATCGCCGGTGGTAGAGCTGCGTCGTGCGGGTGGAGCTGTGGTTCGCCATAGTCGCGGCCGTCTCCAAGGTGCCGCCGTTCTTCAAATAGGTCGTGATGCCGGTCGCGCGGAACGAGTGGTTGCCGATCGCGGTGCCGATGCCCGCCGCGGTCGCGCGGCGGCGCACCATCAAGAAAGCATTGGCTTGGGCGAGGGGGGCATCGCTTAGGCGCTTAGTGCCGCGCGCGATCGTGCGGAACAGCGGCCCCCTGGCGCGCTCGCGCAAGCCGCAGCCGTCGATATAGGCGAGCAGATATTCCTCAAGGTTGTGGTGGCACGGCATTTCGTGCCGCTTGCCGCCCTTTTCGTGCAGGCGGACCCATAGGCGGCGGTTCTGGACGAAAGCATCGTCAACGGTCATGGCGACGGCCGCGCCGATCCGCGCGAAGCTATAGACCATGAGGCCGATAAGCGCGCGGTCGCGCAAGCCGGCATGGGTGGCAACGTCTATGGTGTCGAGTATCTGGCGCGCCTCGTCGGGGGCGAGAACGGGCGTCTTGCCGCGCCGCGCGCTGTGCGCCGGCCCGCGCACCGACGCGGCGGGGTTCACCGGCACGGCCTGGCCTGTCACCAGCCAGTCGAACAGGTGGCGCACGCCGGCGAGCTGCTGCTTGACGCTGGGCGGGGCCAGCTCGCCGCCTAGCGCCTCGATCCAGTCCGCGAAGTGGAGCGGCTGCACCTGGGCGAGCGAGGCGACACCGCGCGCCTCACACCAGGCCAGGAACTCGCCCGCCGCGCGCATATAGGCGCGGCGCGTGTGGGGATTGCGGATCGCAACGGCGAAGAACTCAAGGAATCGAAGCTGCGCGCGCTCGTCGGCCGCCGCGATCAACGCCGGCAGCGCCAGCGCAGCGACGATGCAGGCGAGGCCAGGGGGGCGAGCTGATTCATCGCGCGCGCTCCTGGCGGGCCGCGTCGATCGCCCGCTCGATCGCGCCGCGCGCCATCGGACTGTTCGACCAGCAGCTTGCGCCCAGCATCGCCGCGATGCGCCGGCACACCTCGTCCGCGCCCTGGCACGCCAGGGCTTCCATGCTGGCGATGCCAAGCGTTTCCAGGCGCTCAAGAACCGTGGGGCCGACGCCTTTCACGGCCAGCAGCACGGCGCGGTCCTCGGCGCTGAACCGGGCAGGGGAGGGCGCGGTCATTGCGCCGCCCTCTGCCACCGCGCCGGTTCGGGACGCGGCTTGGCGATCCATTGCTCTATTTTGGCGCAGACTTCTTCGTGCGGAATCCCCGGCCGCGGATCATCTATCGCGGCCTGAATACGACGCCGCAGCAACTCGTCGCGTAGATCGCCGTGCGGCTCCATTTCGATGAAGTTCTGGACGGTCAGGAACACCGCCTCGGAAGGATCGGCAAACCTGCCCCGTTCGATCTGCTCCAACAGCCAGTCGGCCTGATCTTTGGTAAGATACGCCTCGAAGCGCAAGCCCCCGGCGCGGGCCTGGTCGCGCAGCGCCGCCGCTTGGGCGCGCTCGGCCGCGTTGTCGTCCAGAAGCTCGTCGTCGGTCATATCGCCTCCCATTGATGGCGGTGGATCTCCGGCACGTTTAAACGGCCTCGGCCGGGTCGCCACGATAGCGCACCCAAAGGTCGCCCATCGCGTCGCGGTAGCCCCAGGCATCGGCGTAGGTCGTCGACTCCTGCGCCAGATAGGCCATGATCGTAAGCATATCCTCGGCAATAACGGCATCGACGTTGCACAAGTGGATGATCGGGAAATGCCCGCACTCGTCGCCGTTCCACCAGGCCAGGAGAAAATCCGCGACCTTCCATGATGCGCCGGTCTCGGCCGCGCGCGTCGGCGGCATGGCGATGGCGAGCAAGCGGCCGATCGCCGCGCCGGCCTCATCGAAGCTGACGTGCAGAATGACTGGGCGGCGCTGCGGGGGTGTCGTGGCCGAAGTGCCGGGGATCATTTCGGTAACCCGTTTTCGTCGTAGAGCAATTCGGCATGGTCAACATAGGGACGCTTCACATGCGCCGCGGCGCGATCGGCGATAGTCAGCAGCTCGGCGCTGCGCCCACGCCGGGATGGCCTCATGCCAGCCATGAACGCTTCGTCCATCGGCGGATTGTCGGGTAGTTCATCGGTCATAGGGCCTCCATATCGGCGGCAAGCCATCTGCCTACAGATCGAGCTGCGAATGGGAGCCGAGACGGGCGAGGATCAGCCGGTCATCGTCAATGAGCCGGTAGATCAACACCAGGTCGGGCTTTACATGGCAGTCCCGATAGTCCTTCCAGTTGCCGGTCAAGGCATGATCCCGGTGCCGCGCTTCCAGCGGCGCATCCGTAGCCAGCGCCTCGATAATCCGCCGCAAATCGGTATCCAGCACATTGCGGCGCGGCCCTTTCGCCTCGCGCTTGAAGTCCCGGCGAAACGCCGTGGTGCGCTCAATCGTCCGCATGAAGATCGGCGAACAGCGCATCCACGGACGCAAACCGCTCGAGGCCGCCGCGCTCGACCTCGGCGAAGGCGGCCAGCGTTTCCGCGTTGGGCTGGAACAGCGCCGCCGGAATCTCCTTGTCCTGCGCGATCCGGGTCATCAACACGCGCACCACGTCGCTGACCGTCAGGCCCGAAGCCCGAATAACCTGACTGGCCGCATCCTGAATGTCGCCAGGAACGCGAGCCTGCACCATACGGCTTGCCGCCATGATAAACTCCTGCATCTGAAATCTGTATTTCAGTGTAATACACTTTGGGTGAAATTGCTAGAGGTGAATCCGGTTGCTGCATCGCACCCTGACATTGAGAGGCGTCCTCGCCGGCTTCGAGCTTCGCCAACCAGGCATCGGCTTCCTCAAGCGTCAGATGCAGGCCCGTCTGCTGATATTCGTCCCACACCCGTATGGCGTCCTGGCGGAATGCCTCGCGCTTTTCCTCACGTTCGACATACTGTGCGATGGCTTCGCGCATGATCCAATGCGAGCTGCGTCGACGCACTTCGGCCAGGTGCTGGACGCGCCCCTTAAGGGCGTCATCGAGTATGATTGATGTTGGCGCCACCATAGCGCGACCTCCGTAGCACCAGGCATACCTTGCGCTAAGCTACCTTATCTGGGCTGCGCCGACCAATTCTAGCGTCGACCGCGACGGCGAGTTCGATGTGTCCGCGTCAGTCTGGCTATGTCCGCTGTCAGGCTTCGTCAGGATGTTAGGGCCGGGGATTTCGGATGCTTTTCGGACCACATTCCCAGAAGGCGAGCACGTTTGCGGAATTCGTGCCCACCGAGGGTGATAGCTTTGCGCCACTCTCCGCGCCCCTTCCCTAAGCTGCCGACGCCCGCCAACCCTCAAGGTGCAGCTCGCAAGGGCAGAGGCGTTCTGCGCCAGATCACATAGCCGAATATTTCGCGCCGGTGGGCGCGCAGCTTGGGCCAAGGCCATCTCGTCTCGTGCCACCAGGCAATTCCGTGGCGATGGTCGTGCGCCTCGAGCCAGTCGCGGATCGCGGCGGGCGGCTCCGGCAGCTCCTGACCAGATTTCTCTTCGATGCGGTAGGACAGGAAAAAGGCGAGCCAGATGGCTATGGCCGCAACAGGAGCCGCGGTCCAAAGCGGAACCTCTAGGATGAAGCCCAAATAGGGCGCGAGCGCGGTCGGCTCGAGCCATAGCATCCCATGAAACACGGCGATCGTTTCAGCGATCAGCATGAGCAGCATGCCGAGGTGCCGCACGAGCTGTCCGTGGTTGCCGGGCCGGCATCGGGCACGCTGATAGGCGATGATGGTGGCATCGATCTGGCGGGCGCCGTCGCCAGGATCGTCGGGATTGAGGTGAGCGGCGAGCGCCGCATAATCGGCGGACCGGTCCTGCACAGCGTTATCCTCCAGACAGAATGCCATGAACGGGCGATGAGAAAGCGGCAGGCGCCATCGGTCCGAGGCCGCTCTCTCGAAACGGAACGAGAGGGGCCGGTCACAAGCCGAACGCCTTCCGCACGAGCGGCGCGATCCGCGCCTCTTCCACGTCGTCCGGAGAGACGCACAGAACCGGGGCGATCTGCTGCATGCGGGGGTGGGTCACGGCTTTCGCGGCGAGATAGGTTTCATCGGTGGATCCCATTGCCTCGACGATGATCTCCCGCGTTTCGCCGGTGCTGCGCGAGCGCGCTTCCAACAGAAAATCCGGGCGGCATGATCCGATTGGCGTGAGCGTGTCGAACACGGGCTTTTCGAGGAGAAGGTCGAGCCCTGCGCGATCGAAGGACCAGCGCAGCCGCAGCAGGTCACGCAGCACCGCGCGCTCGAACTCGGAATCGACAGGGATGAAGCGCTTTCCCGAGTAGATCGGCTGGGCATAGCCGCGAAGCGGCGCATAGCCATGCGCTTCGGGATATTGGCCCGCCACGACGATCGTCAGATAGGGGCCCTTGATCGTGTTCCCGCGGATCGAGGGGGACTGGACGCGGTTCGCCAGCACGACAGGATCGCTCCCGGCGACATGGATCGTCGAACCTTCGAACTTCTGCGTGAAGAGCGCGAGGAAGCCCTGGGGCGCATGCCCGGGCGGCCAGACTCGGGAGAGCTCGCGCAAGCGGGCATAGATGCGCTTGCTGTGGAGCGCCTGTGCATGCGTCCAGAGGGCACGGCCGAGCTCGATGCCCGGTGCGATTTCGACGCGCTGCGCCGCGATGGCCAGCGTCTTGAACTCGTCGCTGATCGAATGTTCCGGGTTCTCGTCGGAGAGGCAGAGCGTACGATTGAGACCGGAGAGGTTGATAAGACGCCAGAGCAATCGGGCGAGCCTTGGCACCGAGGCCTGGCGCGTTCTGTCGTCGCTGCTTTCCTCTTCGGGACGCTGCGCCAGCTTCTCGGGCGCCGGGCGCAGCACCTCGAAATAGCCGGTCGGCGGATCGGCCGGGCTCTCCTGCGTTCGCACTTCGCTCAGCCGGTTGGTGGCCTGATCGCGGAAGAACGGGCAGTCCGCCCTGTGTTCGGGACGGTTAACGCTGGTGAGACGGCGCAGATAGTAGGTTTCTGCTTCCGACAGGAACGCCGGCGTCAGGATCGGGGGCGGAGCGTCGGCCGACAAACAGTCGCAGGCGATCCACCTCTCGCCGATGCGCGCCTGCTGGACAAGCATGATCCCCGCTTCCTCGTCGGCGCGCGAACCCTGTCCGACATACCAGCGGACGAGAGCCTCTCGGACGGGCGCGGGAAGCGCAATTCTCCCTGCGCGGGTCCCGTCCGTATTGCGCGGGATCAGCCACATCGGCGCCTCCTGATCTTGATTTTTGAGGCTGACACTGCTCGGGCACGCGGATTGACAACCCGGCGGCCGCTGATCTTCCCTTGGCCTGTTTCGGTAGCAGGGAGGGTGCAATGAGGGCGTTGGGGATCGGTTTCGGCATTGTGGCGCTGGTCGTGTCGGGGGGCGCGGCAGCCCAGGGGAAAGAGGCCAAGCCCGCGCGCAGAGTGCAGCTCATCACGATGACCGCGCCCGGGCCGGAGAGCCGGCCGGATGCAGCCGCCGAACCCCCGAGCGTGCCCAACCCGGTGTCGACCGGTGCCCGTCCGCCGGACTTTCGGGTGCATGACCTCAGCCGCCGGTGGGTGGAATTCCAGATGGCGAACAGCTTCACGAACAGCGGCGTTGCGCTCGAGCAGGCAGCAAGCGGAAGCGCCGGGAGTGAAGGCTCGGCCGCCTCCGCCGAATGGTTGCCGCCGGCGCCTGCCATCCCCGTTCCTGCGTGGATGCGCGGCGGCGCGAGCTTCGATTTCGCGGCCAATCGCTTCGAGCCAGGCTGCGGCGTCCTTCCCTATCGGCCGACAGGATTCTTGAGGGCGGACGCTGAGAGCAGGCGCGCCAGCTATTATCAGCTGATGAGCGGGATCGCGTGCGAATACGGCATTCCGGTCGGGTTGTTCGATGCGATGATCATTCGCGAAAGCCGCTATCGCACCGATGCGCTGTCGCCCAAGAACGCCTTCGGCCTGACCCAGCTGATGCCCGGGACGGCTGCCTCGCTGGGAGTGAACCGCTATAGCGTCGAGGATAATCTGCGCGGCGGAGCGAGATATCTTCGCCAGCAACTCGACAGGTTCGGCCATTATCATCTGGCGCTTGCCGCATACAATGCCGGGCCTGGCCGCGTCCGTGGCGGGCTCGTGCCGCGCATCGCCGAGACGCAGGCCTATGTCGACAATGTCCTCATGAACTGGGCGCGCTTGAGCGGCGTCTACCGGCAAGCAACCGTGCTGCCGCGCCAGACCGCAAGCGTCTTCCCGCCTCGGTCGGTGCCGCCCGCGCGCGTCGCGAGCGTCTCGCTCTTCTAGGAGCGCGGCGGGGAAGGGCCCGGCGCCGAATCCGGTCGGGCTAGATCCGGAAGTCATCGCTCTCGGCCAGGCGTGCACGGCGGGCCAGCTTGGCGCTCACCTCGTCCAGCAGTTTCCGGACGACGGCTCGCCTGACCGGCACCGCCCATTCCGGGCGGACTTCCGAGCCATCGATGCCTTCGAGTTCTTCGAGCAGAACGATCAGGCCTTCCGGCATGTCGACGAATGCGTCGCAGATCATTGTGAAGAGCACGTCATGGCGCTCGATCAGGGGCTGCGGGATCGTCCCGCTTGCCTTGATGCGCACATAGGCCGCGACGATGTCGGTTCCGAGCGCGTGCAGGATGATCTGAAGCTCGTCCACAGTCATGGGCGACCGCTTCGTGGGGTCGCTGTGCAGCAGCAGTCCCAGGCGCGTCTTGCTGATGCCGGTGAGGGCGGCGAGCTTGCGTTGCGGGATGTCCTTTCGGTCCATCATGCACCGAATGAGCGGTACGAAATCGCGCAGGATCGTTTCGTCATCCGGCTCGAGCACGAACTATGATCCAGCTGTGGCGCGAGACGACATTAGCCCCCGAACCTCCCCGTTAGGGGACAAGGCAAACACGGTGAATCCCGCTTTGCAAGCGTCGTTGGAGCCAGAGTGAGCGCAATATTCCAGCGCAGATACCGCGATATAGCTCGCGAAGATCGGGCGATTTCCTAGTTTAGCCGCGTGCTCGTGCGCCCCGGTTCGCCCCCGTCAAGGCGCTGCTCAAGCGACAACCGGTCCAGTATCTGCGAGGTCTTGAGCTCGACGACATAGTCGAACAGCAGCGCCGAAAGCGCGTCGCCGATCGTCAGTGTGGTGTCGAGGCGGCGGCCGAGAGCCTGCCGCATTTCCTCAAGCGCCTGGGCATTCGCATCAGAGAGCGGAAGCCGGATTTTCACGTCGCCATGGGTCGGAATCGCCGCGAAATGCTCGCGCATCGTGCGCACTTCATGCCTGCCCGCGGCACCCGGTTCGGCGAGCCGCGCCGCGACCAGCGATACGAGCGTCTGATGCTCGTTCGTCTCATTGGAGAATAGGCGCAGGCACTCGGTGGTCAGCCGAAAGAGATATCCGGAGACATCGAGCACAAAGCCTTCGTGTTCGGCGGCCGTCGTCCCCACGTCGAGATGAATCCTTCTTCCTGAAAGGCAGCATGGCGCTGACTACTGCGACGGAGCCTGGAGTCTCGATGGTTAATATCTGCTGAGTCGTAGCCCCGAGTCTACCGGGACGCCACCAGCGCCGCAATTTCCGGGGCAAGTTGTCCCGCATTCCGGGCCAGTCTGCCCCGTAATCCGGGGCGCCATGCCCCGAATGAGCGGGCAGGCCGCCCGGCGTTCGGGGGCAGGGCCTCGATCGGCGAAAGATTCTTCCCCCGTCACCCCGGCTGCCCGTGACGACCCGGCCGCGGGTTGGTCAGCTTTCCCTGGGCGCGGTTCTCGTCGCGTCTCCAATTGAAGGGAACCCAACATGCAGTCAGTCCTGAAAGAGACCGGGCGCGCAGAGTTGGCGATCGTCGTGATCGCCGCCCTCCTGTTCGCCTCCTTCTGGTTCGCCGGTCCGGCATTCGCCGGCGCCGACACGACCTTCGACACGGCGCTCAACAAGTTCACCGATTTCCTCGAGGGCTCGGGCGGCAAGATCATCACGGTGCTTTCGCTCGCGGGCGGCATCGTCGCGCTCGCCTCCGGTCGCTTCTCCATGGGCCAGATCGCCATCCCGGTCGGTGTCGGCGTCGGCGCCGGCACGGGCATTCCCATCGTCACGTCGACGGTCACCGCGACGATCTGATCATTCCTGCGGTCGGGCGAAGTAGCAGCTTTGACCGACCCAAGGAGAGGGTGGTGCAATGGCGGCGGATAAGTACGTCATCCCGACTCATCTGGATGATCCCGAGCTGATCGGGCTGTGGACCCTGGATGAGTTCCTGGCGATGGTCATCCCCTTCGTCTGGGGGATTCTGTCTCAGCACATCCTCATCGGCATGTTGCTTTCGGGTGCGGGCTGGTGGGGTCTCAGAAAAGCGAAGGCAGGCCGGGCGACGTCATGGCTTCTCCATCTGGCCTACTGGTTTCTTCCGGCCGGCTTCACCGGTCTGAGAGCCACGCCACCCTCGTACCTTCGATTGATGGCGGGGTGATATGGAACTTTCCTACAGCCATTCGCACAGCCAGCGGGTCTTGCGGCAGCGGAATCTGCTCGCGATCGTCGCCGTCGGCCTCTGCGCACTGACGATCCTGCTGCTTATCTTCACGGTGTCGCGGGACCGCGAAATCGTGCTGCAGCCGATCCTGCGATCGCCGGTCACGGTAAGCTCCGCCGGGGTCAGCCGCGAATATCTCGAGATGATCACGCGCGACACGGTGGTGCTCACCCTCAATCGCAGCCCGCAGAACCTCGAATACTGGATGAACGCGGTGCTCGATATCACGGCGCCGGCCTCCCAGGGCAAGGTCAAGGCGGACCTGCTCAAGATCGTGAACGAACAGCGTGGATCTTCGATTTCGCAGTTCTTCACGATCGAAAAGATGGAGCTCGACACGAAGGGGCTGCGCTCGGAGGTGACGGGCAGTCTGCATACGATCGTCGGCAATCGGGTCATCTCGAACGAGCGGCGGACCTTTCGGTACGACTGGGAATATTCCGGCCTGTCCCTGAAGCTGATCGGCTTCGGCATGGTGACGGCCGAGCAGGGGAAGGATCAATGATGTCCGTCTATGTCGTCGGCAGTGCCGCTGCGGGCACCGCCTTCCTCTCGCGCGTCAACTGTCATCTGAGCCGTTGCACGGGCGCTGCGCTGATAGGCATTGCCGTTCTGCTGAGCGCGCAGCCCGCCTGGGCCGATCAGACCATCATGGCGGCGGACAGCAGCCAGGTCGACTGCCAGGCGTCCGCCAAGGACCTGACGCGTATCAGCCTGGTCGAAGACGAGTTCGCGTCGGTCTCCAAGATCTCCACCGGCAATCCGACCGATGACTTCTCGGTCGTCAACGAGCCGGTCCGCGGCGACATCTACCTGTCCGTTCCCGACGGATTTGCCCGCCCGGCGCTCTCCTTCTTCGCCACGAGCAAGCGCGGCTATGTCTACAAGTTCGTCTGCCGGATCGGCGGCGACCAGGCCGCCCAGGTCTTCGTCTCCAATCCGGCGATCGCAAACGAACGCGCAGCGGAGAACGGTCCGGCCGAGAGGCTCGGGACCCACGATGCCGCGGTCGAGCTGGTGCAGGCGATGTATTCGAATGCGGTCGCCGACGGCTACGAGATGCGCCAGCGCGCCTTGCGGCCGGTCTATGTTGGCACCCTCAAGGTGCAGATGATCGCGGAATATCGCGGTTCGGAGCTCAGCGGCAAGGTCCTGCGCATCGAGAACAAGGGTCCGTCAGAGGTCGAGCTGACCGAAGCGATGGTCGCTCCAGCGAGCGCCCTGGCCGTGTCGATCGCCGAGAGCAAGCTCGCTCCGGGCAAGGTCACCACCGCCTACCTCGTGTCCCAGAACGGAAGGTGAGGACATGGCATTATTCGATTTCCTGAATCGCAAGCGTCCCGCTCTTGATGGGGCTTCGGACGAGGGCGTATCTCCTGTCGCCAGCGATCTCACCGCGAACGAAGCCGTTCGCCGCAAGCAGCGCCTGCTGCTGGCCGGGGTGGCGGGCGCCGGCCTGATCCTCTCCTCGTTCTGGATCTTCAGCGGCGATGAGAAGGGCGACAAGCTCGCCGACGACGGCACGAGCGAGGTCACCGTTTCGACCAAGGACCTGGTGAACCGCAATCTCTCGCAGCAGGAGTGGATGGCGCTCTCGGAGAACCGCTTCCAGTCCACCGAAAATCAGTTGAAGTCGATCGACGGCCAGAACCGCCGGCTGGAGATGCTGACCGCCCAGGTGGAGGCGCTCAAGGGCCAGAACCAGGCAATGCAGGCCGACGGCCAGCGCGTGCTGTCGGCCTATCAAGCCGAGAACGAGCAGCTGCGGCGGCAGATCAATGCGCGCCCGGCCGCCACGCCGCCCGCGCCCGGCCCGGCGGCGCTCTACGGCCCGAACGGACCGCAGGCTTACCAGCGTCCCGACGGTGCCCCAGGCGCCGCGGCGCGCGGACCGGTGGGCACCGCAAGCGAGGTGAAGCTTGTCAGCTTCAACACGGCGGAGACGGGGAACGCCACGCGGGTCGCCAAAGGCAACACCACCTACACGGACAGCGTCAATTATTTGCCGCCGAACAGCTTCGCGAGGGCGAAGGTGATCGTCGGCGTCGACGCGAGCGCCGGCGTGAACAGCCAGACCGACCCGCTTCCGGTGGTGCTCCGCGTTACGGGGCCCGCGCGTTCGGTCTATCAGAACGGCCGGCTGCTTACGACCAAGATCGAAGGCTGTCTCATCAACGGCGCGGCGCGCGGCGATCTTTCGAGCGAGAAAGTCTACGTCAAGCTGCAAAAGATGACCTGCCCGCAGCCGGGCGGCCGCTACGCCGTGTCGGAGGTGAAGGGATTCATTGCCTTCGGCGGCAAGACCGGCGTGCGGGGAAGGGTGGTGTCCCGCGAGGGCTCGCTCGTCACCCAGGCGTTCCTGGCCGGGCTCGCCGGCGGCTTCGGCCGCGGCTTCTCCGCGAATGCCAACAGCGTGTTCCAGGGAACGAACATCACCACGAACGGGCAGCGCGACAAGCTTTCGACGGGCGAAATCCTCGAAGGCGGCTTTGGCGAAGGCGTCGCGCAGTCGGGCGACATGGTGTCGAAATATCTGATCGAGCGCGCCGAGCAATATCAGCCGGTGATCGAAATGCCGACCGGGATCGATGTCGAAATTGTTTTCTTGGAGGGTGTCTATGTCCGCAATTGATCGTGTCCGCTCGCTCACTCGGCGATCGCGCCTTCTGGTTGCGACCGGCGCGGCCCTGAGCGTCGCGGGCATCGCGCTGGCCGCAGATGTGGGCAGCGCCGAAAGCCAGGTGCAGGCGCTCCTGAAGGCGCGGTTACCCAAGACTGCCGTGAGTGCGATCGACTGCGGCAAAATTGCGGGCCTGTGCGAGATCACCGCGGGCGAGAACCTATTCTATGTCGACACCAGCGCCCGCTATCTGGTGATCGGGCGCGTCTATGACATGCAGACCCGTCAGGACATAACGGCGGCGCGCCTGCTCGAGATGAACCCCGACATGCTGGTCGGCTCCTCCGCGCGGGCAAACGCGCTTGCCGCCGGCGGCGAGGAGGAGGCGGGCCAGCAGCTGGCGGCAGCACCTGCACGGCTCGAGCGGCCGGCAAGTCCCGCCAAGGCGCGAACGCTTTCGCTCTCGAGCCTGCCGAAGGATGGCGCGATCGTCTGGGGGAATCCGGCGGGCCCGACCGTCACGGTCTTTTCGGATTTTCGCTGCGGCTATTGCCGGGCGCTGACTGGCGTTCTCAAGGACATGAACGTGCGCGTGGTCGAGCGGCCGATCTCGGTGCTGGGAAGCCGGGATCTCGCCGACCGGGTTTACTGCGCCAAGAACCGCGAGGCTGCGCTCCATGCCGCCTATGCCGGGCAGCCGATAAAGGGCGAGGCTTCGTGCAACACGGCCGGCCTCGATGCGAACGAGGCCTTCGCGCAGCGGAACGGCCTCAATGGCACTCCCGTCATCGTGCGTAGCGATGGCGCGATGATCGAAGGATATCGCCCCCGGGCTTTCCTTGAAGCATGGCTTCGGGAGGCGCGGTCATGAGAAACGCTGCGTTGCATAGCCCCTGGCGCCGTCTCGGCGCGCCGCTGCTGCTTTCGACCGCTCTTGCGCTTGGAGGTTGCGCAGCGCTCGGCGGAAATGTGCGCGGCGACTTTTCCTGCGCTGCTCCTGATGGCGTCTGCGCGCCGAGCGCAACGATCGATGACCGCGCGCTTGCCATGATTACGGCAGATGCAGCTGAAGGGGTCGCGCTTCCGGCTGACGCTGCCCCGCGTTCCACCAGGGATCGGAGCCGTCTTGGCTCATCGAGGCGGACCGCCGCCACTGTCCCCGCCGATCCAGCCCGGACGCGCGAGAAGGTGCTCAGGATCGTCTTCCAGCCCTACATCGACGAGCGCGGCCGCCTGCATGAGAAAAGCGCCATACATGCGGTCGTCGCGAGCGGTGAATGGCAGCAGAGCCTTGCGCAGACCGTCCCATCCAATGCGCGTCTGGACTACGCGCTAGGGGTCCCGGAGAGTCTGGCCGATGCCGTCGACCGCGTCGACCCGCCGGGTGGGTCGCCTGGTGTTGGGGATCCTGCTGCGCCGGATCCCGATGCCGTCGCTGCCGCGCGTGCGAGGAGAGGCGACCCGCTCGAGACAATCAAGGCGGATGTCGCCGCGCGGCTCGCGCAAAAGCAAAAAAGCCCAGCAGCCGCAGCCCCCGCGGATGGTGTTGCCCACGCACCATCCGTAACCGCCTCGCCGGCGCCCTTGTCCCCCTCTGGGGCGCCGGCGGGCGGCCATGCGAGGGAGCCGGCGGCTTCTGCGGCGCCGCCGACGACGATCTCTGCGGCGGGCGAAAAGGCCGTCGAACGGGTGAAAAGCGATCCCGCCTATCGGCAGATTGCCGGGTCCGCTGCGAAGGATGCGCGTGATGCCGCCGCTGATGGCACTCCCGTCGCCTCGAAGCCGAACCTATCTGCGCCGACCGTTCGCGCCGCGGACTTCCCCGCCTCAGTGCCGGAGGATCATTGAGATGGCGGGGAAGGGCGGCTTCTTCGAGAGCCTTCTTTCAGGGATCCTCGGCGACAGCCAGCGTCCCGATGCGGATCGGCCGGAGCTTGGCGTGCCCATGCTGGCCGACTGGCTCCCTTATCGCAGCTTCGACGCAAAGACGGGCGTGTTCTACAACAGCGCGTCGCGGGGCTTTGTGATCGAGGCAGCTCCCTTGATCGGTGCAGACGAACGGACAGGGGAGATCCTCACCCAGTTCCTTTCCGAAGCGATCCCCGCGCCGGGATGCCTGCAATTCCACCAGTGGATGAGTCCGCGCGTGTCCGAGCGTCTCTCGCGCTGGTATCTTCCGCGCTACTCGGCTCGCGGCGTCTACGAGCGCATGGCGAAGCACCGCATCGACTTCCTGACCGACGGGGTGTGGCGCTCGCTCTCCGCGGATGCGCCATTCTCGCTGCGGAACCACCGTGTGGCGATCTCCTACTCGACCCCGGAATCCTCGAGCGTGTCTGTCGAGGAAATCGTGGCGGTGATGGACGGTCTGATCTCGGCCCTCGCATCGATCAATGTGCCGGCCCGCAAGATGGATCCGACCGACCTCATCGGGTGGATCGACGACATAACCTCGCCGACCACTGCGGCGGGGGAGGACGTCGTCAACTACAATCCGCTCGATCCGATTGCGGACCAGGCGGTGCGCCGGGATGTGGAGCTTCACATCGAGCCCGATCGCATGCTGCTCAGAACCGAGCGATTTCGGCCAACCGGGGCGACGGTGGACGAGGCGCCCGAGATCGGTGAGATTCTGCCGGACGTCTTCGACGTTCGCTCATTCTCGGTCCGGAACCTGCCGAGCCGCTGGGCGCCGTGGGATGTCGCCCGGCTCATTGGCGACATGTTCACCGACAAGCTCAGGATGCCATGTCCGGTCGCGACAAATCTGTGCGTCGAGTTCCCCGATCCGCTGGCATCGTCGAACAAGGCGAGCTTCAAGTTCATGCGCACCACGAGCCTTGCGGACTCCAAGTCGGCGCGCTTCCTGCCGCAGCTGCGCGAGCAAAGCCAGGAATGGCGTTACGTCAACGACGAGCTGCGCCAGGGGCGCAAGCTGGTGCGTGTCTTCTTCAGCGTGACCTCCTTCTCGCCGAAGGGCAGGGGGGACGCCAACGAACGCGTGCTCAAATCGGTTTATCGCGCAGCGGGCTGGGACCTGCTCGACGATCGGTACCTGCAGGTGATGGGCCTTTTGTGCGCCATGCCCATGACAATGGCGAACGGGCTTGCACGCGACCTCGAGCGCATGAAGCGGATGCGCACATTGCTCACGACAACGGCGGCGAACCTGGCCCCGATCCAGGGCGAGTATCTCGGCGGCCAGGTGCCGCATCTCATGCTCATCGGTCGGCGTGGACAACCCTTCTTCTGGAGTCCGTTCGAGAATGCGGCGGGCAACCACAATGTCGCCGTCTTCGGCAAATCGGGGTCGGGCAAATCCGTGACGCTGCAGGAGCTCTGTGCCTCCCTTTGCGGTGCCGGCGCGCGCGTCGTCGTGATCGACGACGGTCGCTCCTTCGAGCACTCCGCCAAGCTCCAGGGCGGCGCGTTCGTCGAATTTACGATGTCGTCCGGCTTCTGCCTCAACCCCTTCAGCATGATCGATGAGGAGCTGGCCCGCAGCGACGAGGATTACCTGCTCGACTGCATGGCGATGCTCAAAGCCATCGTGAACCAGATGTCGCGCCACATCGACCGGCTGAACGATACCGAGCGTGGCCTCATCGACGGGGCCGTTAACAGCGTCTGGAGCGAAAAGGGACGCCAGGGCTCGATCGACGACGTGATCGCTGCGCTCGAAGCCACCGGAAATGGCCTTGCCATGGATCTTGGCATCGCCATGCGCCCCTTTTCGTCGGCAGGGACGTACGGGCGATTTTTCCAGGGCGAGGTATCGTTCGAACTGTCGGCGCAGCTCACGGTGTTCGAGCTCTCCGACCTTTCATCCCGCGAGGAACTGCGCAGCGTCGTGCTGACCGCGATCATGTTCATGTCGCAGCAGATGATGCGCAAAGTCGATCGTTCGGTCCCGAAGGCGCTGCTTCTGGATGAAGCGTGGCAGATGCTGCGCGGCGGTGCGATGGCCGATTTCATCGAGACCTATGCTCGCACCTGCCGGAAATATGGCGCGGCGCTGGTGACGGCGACGCAGTCCCTGAACGATTACTATAAGTCGGCCGGGTCCGTCGCGGCGCTGGAGAACTCCGACTGGTTCGTCATTCTCCAGCAGAAGCCCGAGACAATCGCGGACTTCAAGAAGCACGACCGCTTTGAGATGGACGACTATACCGACGCGCTGCTGCGGTCCTTGAAGATCAACGGCCGCGAATATTCCGACATCCTTATCAAGGGCCCCGAGACCCTGGCCGTCGGCAGGCTGGTGCTCGATCCGTTCTCGGCCACCGTCTATTCGTCGAGCCCGGCTATCTACGCGGCGATCGAGGCGCTGGTCGCGCGAGGGCTAAGCATGGATGAGGCGATCGAACGGGTCGCCTTCCCCGGCAATCCGGAAAAGTGGGCGTCGCACGAGCAAGTCGACGTTGCCGAGGCGGCGGAGTAGGCCATGGATGCCGCAGCGCACAGGAGGAATGGCGCGGACATCGCGGTCGGGCGACAGCCCGCCCTGCGGAGCTTGCTCCATTTCTATCTGCACTTGATCGGCTTCACGGCATCGACGCTCTTGCTGACCTGGGGGCTGTTCGCGCTCTTCTTCGTGGCGCTCGGGGGTTTCTCGCTCGATGGGCTCATGCACCAGCTCAACAATTTGACGGCCCGCTACGTCGCCGCGTCTCCTGACCGCATCGCGTCATTCAAGAACATCTTCATCGCCGCACATCTCCTGATTGCCGCCGGACTGATCGTTCTGCGCCGCGAGAAGATCGTGCCTGCGGCCCTGCCCGAAGGAAAAGCTGATCATGGCTGAACAGACCGAGCTCGACCTGCCGTCCCCTGCGCCCCAACCGGCGGCCGCAGCGAAGCGCGCAATTTTCGCGGGCTTCTCGTCCGTTCAGATCGTCGCGGGCCTTCTGGTCATTGGTGTCCTGATATGGGGGATGTGGGTCACAAAGGCGCTGATCACGCCCAAGCAGGAGCGGATCGTTTCCGCGCGGCTGTCCTCGATCGTCGGCGAGTATGTCCAGGCACAAGCGCGCTCCACCTCTCCGCCGGCGCAAGTCGAGGCGGAGATGCGCAAGTTCATGGCATCGCTGGACAAGGAGCTCGAGCGGCGAAGCTCGGGCGGTGAGATCGTGCTCGTCGGGGAAGCCGTTCTCACGAAGAATGTCCCCGACATCACCGACAAGCTGAAGGAGGCGGTCTATGCATCCGGCGTTGCTCGGCCGAAGCAAGCATCGGCTCTGGAGCTTCAGCAGCTCGAGCAGCAGGCCATGCTCGCGGCACAGCCGCAGCAGCCCATGACGGCGCAGCCCGCGGCGCCGGTCGGATACCCGGATCCCATGGCACCGGCGCCTATGATGCCCGGGGCGCCGGCCGCGTCAGCGCCCCAGTACGAGCCGCCGGCTGCCACCGTTTCAACCTTTGGAGGTCCCGATGGCAGCGGCGGTCAATGACGCGGCGAAGCGGGGCTGGCGACCGAACCCGAAGCTTTGGCTTCTGCTTGGCGCCTTCGTCGGCGGAAGCGTTGCCCTGACAGGGCTGGCAGATTGGAGCGACGACCACCTTTTCCTCGTCAATACGACGGACTCCCTGCCGAACTGGGCCTTCCTCATCGAGCGGGGCCGCCTGCCTGCCAAGGGAGAGTTCATATTTTTCGATCCGCCGGCGAGCGCGCTGTTGCGCCGCCATTTTGGCGCCAGGCCAAGGATGTTTGGAAAGAAGGTCTATGCTGTCGCGGGAGACGTGATCGCGCATGACGGCATGACGGTAACGATCAACGGCGTTCCGACTGTTCGCATGAAGCCCTTCACCAAGGCGGGCGAACGCCTTGTGCCCGGTGCGACGGGGGTCGTGCCCCCAGGCTGCTATTTCGCGGCGACGCCGCACAAGGACGGCTTCGACAGTCGCTATGCCGAGATCGGCTTTGTTTGCGGCCGGCAAGTCATCGGAACCGGGGAGCCGATCCTGTGAAAGCTGTTCTGACAAGCGGTGCCGGCATCGCTTCATTCGCGGCGGCCATGCTCCTCATCGGCCCTATCCCTGGCGAAGCCAGGGATTATGGCCATGTCGGCCAGGTCTTTCCCATCATCGAGCCGGATCTGCTGGCGACGATCGAGGCGCGGCTGCGGCGGGCGGAGGGCAGCGGCGAGCTTGCCCGCATGAACGAGCAGTTTGCCAGAAGGGTCGAACAGAGAGTTCGCCGGCCCAAGCCTGTCGACGGGATCACTCCGGCGCGCATGGCGCGAAGCTGGGATTATGATCCGACCATCGCGATCGAGCGCGACATTCGGGACCAGAAGGGTAATCTGATTGCGGGTGCCGGTCATCGCATCAATCCGCTCGATTTCGTCGAGATAAAGCAGGACCTCGTCTTCGTCGACGGCGACGATGCGACGCAACTCGCGTGGGCGACCTCGCGCTATACGGATCTCAAGGCCAAGATCATCTTCGTCAACGGTTCGCCGATCGATGCGATGACGGCGAAGAAGCGGCGCTTCTATTTCGACCAGGAAGGCAAGCTCACTGCAACGTTCGGGATCGAGCATACGCCTGCGGTGGTCAGCCAAAACGGCAGGACGATGCGCGTTTCCGAGATCGTGCTGAAGCCAGGGAAGTCCGGCTGATGGCGCTGTGGCTCGACATGCTCCGAACGCCGATGGCGGCGCCCGAGACGGCGAGGCTAAGGACCATGCGCCTGTCCTGGCTCGCTCTCTGCGTCACCCTGGCCGGCGCAGTGACTCTTCTCGACCAGCTGCGCGGTCGCATCGGCCGAGCCGCGCCCTGTTTGATCGCCGTGCTGCTCGCCACAGCGCTCGTGGTCACGGTCCTTTACCTTCGGGCGAAGCGGCGCGCCGACGCGGCGTATCTCGATCAACTGGCGGAGAGAGAATGATGCGCGGACTTCGACCGATTTTCGGCACGTTTCTCGTCGTCCTGTTCGCCATCATGCTGGCGCCACGCGCCGAGGCTGCCGGTCCCACCTGCAATGGGAAGTTCGTCAACCCGATTACCGACGTCTGCTGGTCATGCCTGTTTCCGCTGTCGGTGGGCGGATTGAAGATCTGGCCGAGCGGCCGACCCGACACGAAGAACCCGGCGTCTCCCATATGCGCCTGTGCAGATCCTCTACCGCGCATCGGCATTTCCGTGGGCTTCTGGGAGCCTGCCCGCCTGGCGGACGTCACCATGAAGCCCTGGTGTTTTCCCAATCTTGGCGGAGTGCGCATCGCTCCGGGCTTCGATATCGGTCAGGGCTATCTGGCCGGCCCTTCGATGGTCGGCGGCAGGTCGCAGAGCACGGCCAAATGGCATGTGCATTGGTATGTCTATCCGCTGCTCTACTGGATGGAGATCCTTACGGATTTCGTCTGCTTCGAGCAGGCGAGCTTCGACATCGCCTATATGACCGAGGTCGATCCGCTCTGGCAGGATGACTCGCTTGCGGCGCTCATCAACCCCGAAGCGATCATTTTCGCAAATCCGCTCGCCAAGGCAGCCTGTGCGGGCGACTGCGTCGCCGGCACGGTGAACCTGCCGCTCGACCAGCTATTCTGGTGCGCAGGTTGTCAGGGGTCCATGTATCCCCTGAACGGGAACATCCCGGCGTCGATCGGCCATGTCCAGTCCTCGCGGCTCGCATTGTCGCGCTTTGCCTACAAGATGCACCGGCAGGCGCTCGCCTGGGGCACGATGGGCTCGGAAGGGCTGTGCAAGAAGTACCTCATGCCAGTCATGCGCAAACAGCAGTACCGGTTTCAGATGACCAATCCGATTCCGACGGTGAGCGGGCGCTTCGCCTGCTCGGCGATCGGAGCTTCGACAATGCCGCCGGATGCCGGTCGTGCCTATCCCGCGGGGGGCGAGGACATGGGCTATCTGGTCTGGCGCAAGCGCAACTGCTGCGTGCTGTGAAGGAGGGAGCGATGCGACTTCTCATCTTGGGCGCCGTTGGCCTCGTCGCAGCCGCCAGCATGACCGCTCTCCTGGCCCAGACCGTCGATGGCATCGATGTTCAGGCCATCAAGAAGCGATCGGCGGACCTTCAGGCGGATGCCGAGGCGTTCGTCGATCAGATCAAGGACCGCGGTGACGCGTTTCGGGAAGAGGCGGTTACCGTTCGTGACAGCGGCATGGAAAACATGCGGCGCGTCGCGGCGACGGATCTGCCGAAAGGACCTGCAGGGGCTGTCGACTTCGATGAAATCGTGCAGGGTGCTGCGACGAACGCCAAAGTCGGCGGCGGGGAGGCGCCGCAGCTCATCGCGTTCGCCAGCCTCTCGATGCCCCCCAAGGCGCTTCGCCAGCTTATCGAGGACACGGCGAGGGCAGGGGGCGTCGTCGTTTTCCGCGGCTTTCCGAACAATTCGATGAAGGAGTTCTCGCAGGCTCTGGGCAAGATCGTCGACCGGGAGGACGATTTCGCCAACATCGGCATCGACCCGAGACTGTTCCGCGCCTTCGACGTACAGGCGGTGCCGACCTACGTCGCGGTCTCATCGGATTTCGACCTTTGCGCCGGCTTTTCATGCCGAACCAAGGTCCCGCCTCACGACCGGATGATCGGCAATGTGACCGTCGAATATGCGCTGTCGTCGTTCGCCGAGGGCAACGGTCCGGGCGCGCGCGTGGCGGCGGTGGGTCTCTCCAATCTAAGGAGAGCGTTGCCGTGAGCGTCCGCTTCTCGCTGATGCTGCTTATCGCGGGTCTTGCCGCCGCCTCCCCCGCTTCTGCCCAGATGTCGGTCGAGGAGGCCCGCCAGGAAGGGCGCTCGCTCGCCAATGAGAAACGGCAGGATACGACGCTGGTGCCGACCGACAATGCCCGCGCGGAAGCGGTGCCGGGCTATGGCGGCACGGCGCTGCCGCAAGGCGCCTATTTCGACGATCCGGAAAGAATGGAAGCGGAAGCCGCGGCGACAAAGGCGTCGAACGAGCAGTATCGCATCACCACGGACGCGGACCGGACACGGCCGACGTTCAGCAATTCCGAGATCCTCGAGACAACCGCTCGCGCCACGACCGTCGAGAATGATCCATCGGCCTACCTCGCCGGGGAGAGCATGGGGGGCAGCTCCGGCTCGTGCGTCCCGCTCCCGCCGGGCTCAGGATCTGAGGGCTATTACGAGGCGACCTGCAACAGCGGCACCAAGGTCGAGGACAGGCCCGAGACCTGCACCATCCGCATGGTGCCCGAGGTGCAAACCGTCGATAGCTACAAATACTATGTGGTGCCCGACAGCGCATATGGAACCCCGTTCGCGCGCTATGCCGCCATTGCCCCTCATATTTCCTCAGGAGTCTGCAAGCCGACAGGCGTTCGGAAACAGGCCTGCGCTGCCCATCGCGACTATGGCTGGCCCTGGCCTGACAACAAATATTGCGATGATTATTATGCGACGGAATATGAATGCACGGCGGATTTGCCGGTCGCGCTCAGCGTCAGCCCGCTCACCGGGGCGTCGTGGCATGCAAAGGGCAGCACGAGCACTGTCGTAACAAGAAGGGTCGACAGCTGCGGCAGTCTTGCCGGCGATGAGATGTGTTCGTTGCAGCCTGGCGGGGATGTTTGCACGGAAGGACCTGAAACGCGGATCATCGACGGCGTTCCGGTGACGCAAGCCTGCTGGGCGTGGAAACGCGACTATGTGTGTCATCGCTTCACGCCGGCAAACGATTGCGGCGATCTAGAAGCGAACGGAAGCTGCTCCTTTCTGCGCACCGAATGCCTCGACGAGGAGCGGGATGGCGCCTGCAAGGTTGAGGAGCGGGTCTACCGCTGCCCGACACCCGGCAGCGCGGTGACCGATGCACCGCAATATATCTGCGGAGACGACGTCTATTGCATCAATGGCGACTGCGAGCCGATCGTGCGCGAGGCGTCGACCGAGTTCAAGGATGCGCTGGTCGCTCTTCACTCCATCGACCAGGCCGGCAAGGAGTTCGACGAGAACAACTTCACGGTTTTCCAGGGCACGCGAGAGACCTGCCACAAGCCGGTATTCGGGCTGATCAACTGCTGTGCCGGCAAGGTGTCCGGCTTGTTGAGCGTGGGCGCGGGCGCAGCCGCGCTTGCCGGCGGCCCAGGCGCGATCGCGGCCCTCGCCACGCCGTTCCTCGCGCTCTTCGCATGCTCTCAGGACGAGATGAAGCTCGACATCAAGGATCGTATGGGCTTCTGCCACAAGGTCGGCACTTACTGTTCGTCGAGCTTTCTCGGAATCTGCAAGACCCGGCGAACGGCCTATTGCTGCTTTGAAAGCAAGCTCAGCCGCATCCTGCAGGAGCAGGGACGAATTCAGCTCAGCAAGCCCTGGGGCGCTCCCAAGAAGGAGCAGTGCCTTGGCTTTACGATCGAGGAATTCGCCAGGCTCGACCTTTCCCTCATGGATTTCACCGAGGTCTATGCCGAGTTCGTCGATGCCGCGCGGCTTCCGGACGAAGTCGAGACGATGACCCAGATCCAGCTGAAAATTCAGGGGTACTATGACCTGCACGGCAAATAGCATGGTCAAGGACGCGATGCGCAGCGTTTCGGTGGAATCGACCGGCGCGGCGCCTACGGACGTCTCCGCCGCGGCCGACCTTTCCCGTTCCCTCCCGCGCATGAGGCTCGTGGGTGAGAGCATCTATCAGAAAGGAAGTTTGTCCATGCATCCAATCATGGCGGCGCCGCTTCTGGCGCTTTCGCTCGCTGGCCTGGCTGTTCCCGCGGCGGCCCAGCCGCGCGATGGAGCGTCGGATGGCGTCGAGCGGGCCGATGCCGGCGATGACTTTTACTGTGCAGAACGCAGGCTCGGTCAATGGTTCTATTGCAGCAAGCCGCGAGCGACGGAGCCGGAGAAGCAAGCCGTCCCGGTCCCGTCGAGCGCGGTCGAGCGCATGTCCGCCATCACCCGCCAGCTCGACGAGCTCAAGGCACGGGCGATCCTCGATCCGACCGAGGAAAATGTCATCGCTTACGTCCGATTTCAGCGCGAGCAGCTCGACCGTGCTTCGACCTTCTCAGACACCTGGCAGCGCGCGCTGTGGCAGAACCCCGATCTCGACTACACGCTGCAGCGGCCTGTTTCGACGGTGGGCAAGCGAGCCTGGCTCGATAACCGGCGCGCCGATCGCGATGCGGTTATGGCGAACCTTAGCCAACGCTACGGGCTCTTCTACTTTTATGCGCAGAGCTGCGGCGCATGCGACCTGTTTTCACCGATCCTGCGATCGGTGGCCGACAGTCACGGCATGGCGGTGATGGCGGTTTCGATGGACGGCGGGCCGAGCCGCGATTTTCCAAATTATGTCGTCGATGCGGGCCAGCGCGCGCGCATGGGCGTCCCGGGTAACGAGACGCCGGCGCTCGTACTGTTCGACACCGTCACCAAACGCACGATTCCGGTGGGATATGGGATTCTCAGCGCCGACGAGATCATGGATCGCATTTTCGCGCTGACGAACACCAAGGTGGGGAGCGACTTCTGATGGAACAGGTTCGCCGTCGCGGCTTGATCGGCCGTGTGCTTCGCTCGTCCGCTGCCTGGGCGGGAATATTGGCTATGGCCAATCTCGCGTGCACCGGGACCGCCCGGGCCGACGTCGCCTCCGAGATGAACAGCTTCTTTTCGGACGTGGGCGGCGCGGCGAACGTCACCGGCCCATCGGCGTTTCAGGGTCAATCGGCGGGCTATTACTCGCTGGGTAATGTCTGGACCCGCTTCCCGCAGAAAAGCGTCCAGCCGTTCAATCTTCAGCTTCCGAGCGCGCGTGCGGGATGTGGAGGTATCGACCTCTTCAGTGGGAGCTTCTCCTTCATCAATGCCAGCGAGATCATCGCGATGCTGAAGGCGACCGCCAACAATGCGCTCGGCTTTGCCTTCAAGCTCGCCATCGATTCTGTTTCGCCGGAGATCGGCAAGGTGATGGACGAGTTCAGCCAGAAGGCGCAGCTCCTCAATCAGATGAACATCTCGAGCTGCGAGACGGCGCAGGCGCTGGTCGGCGGAATCTGGCCGCAGATGGAGACCACGCGCGCGACGATCTGCGAAGCCGTCGGCAACAGCCAGGGCGTATTCTCGGACTGGGCGGCAGCCCGCCAGGGTTGCAACAACGGCAACAGGCGGGATTCGACCATCGCGGGAAACACAGACGCGTCGATGAAAGACCAGCTGGTCGGAGAACCGCATAACTACACATGGGAGGCCCTTAAGAAATCGGCGAAGTTCGGCGCATTCGACAAGACATTCTCCGAATATATCATGACGCTGGTGGGAACGGTCGTGACCACGCCGTCGACCGATCCGAGCGTGGGCGGGAAGGTCGTGATGTTCGGACCTGCCGAAGAAGCGGTCGTCACTGCGTTGCTCGATGGCACGGCCGACGCGCCGCCCGTCAAGATACTGAAGTGCAACGACGAGAATTGCTACGATGTGGGGGAGCAGACGCTCTCCGTCCCCGCTTCGTCCGCGCTGCGGCCGCGGATCGCCACGATGATCAGGTCGATGAGCGACAAGATCCGCTCCGATACTCCGCTGGACGCCGCCGAGAAGCAGCTCCTCAACCTCGCCACGGTTCCGATCTATAAGATCCTGGGAGTTCAGGCCTATGCGCATTATGCGTTGACGGAAGGCGAGATCGAGACGCTGTCCGAGATCGTCGCCGTCGACCTGCTTTCGGCGATGCTCGACAATATGCTCGACCGGGTCGAGCAGGCGAAGGTTCATTATCAGACCTTCGATCAAGAGACCGCGACGCAGTGGAAACAGCAAATCGCGTCTACCCGGGCGAAATTCAGCCAACGGGACGTCCGGCTGAACAACAAGCTCCAGGTGACGATGCAGATCATCAACCGAAGCATTATGCTGGAATCGACGCTCCAGAATTCCATGACGCCCGGTATGGCGGCCGCGCTGAACTTTTCGCGCGGCCTCAACGCACAGGGTCTGAACTAGGCGCGGGGGCAGACCGATGCTTGAGGTCTTCACGGTTGGTGGCGGCGAGTATCTCGTAAACATCTTCAACGCAGTCGCGGCGTGGTCGGGAGGCGGTGGCTATCGCTCGCTCATCCGCGTCGTCATGGTCATGGGCCTCATCTATTCGCTGCTCGTGGTGGCCTTCACGCTCAACTATAAGGCGTGGCTGAACTGGTTCCTGCAAGCGACGGCCATTTATCTTTGCCTGATGGTCCCGACGGTGGACATCAAGGTAACGGATCGCATCAACCCGGGCCTGACGCCATCGACGGTCGACAATGTACCGATGGGATTGGGGGTGCTTGCGAGCTTCACGACACAGGTGGGCGATTGGCTGACGCGGACGGCCGAGACCGTCTTCGTCATGCCGAGCGAGCTCAACTACTCGACGAACGGCATGGTGTATGGCGCGCGACTGTTCGATGCGACGCGCAACTTCATCATTCGCGATGCGGAGTTCTCGACCAACCTCGAAAACCATTTCAAGAACTGCCTGTTCGGCGATGTGATGCTTTATCAGAAGTCGCTGACCAATCTTGCGAAGGCGCCCGATCTCTGGGCTGCGGTCGGGCCGGGCTCGGAAGCCCGATCGCAGCAATGGCTTGAGCGACAAGGTGACGGAACGGTTAACAGCTTCATCATCACTTGCCGGCAGGCGTACCAGGCGCTCGACGCGCAATGGGGTCCAATGATCGAGGCCAACGCGCCTCTTTGGGGCAAGGAGGTCTATCCCAAGCTCAGCAACGCTCTGGCGGCGGACAAGCTCAAACACGACGTTCCCATCGTCAGTGCGGCCTTCACGGGCACGAGCAACAACTTTGCTGAGGTGATGCGCCAGAACACAGCAATCAATGCTTTCATGCAGGCCCGAAATTCGATGTCCGGCGGGACGGGCGCCGCAGAGATCGACACCTTCGCGCAGACCCGTGCCGACATTCAGGCGCGCAACACCTATAATTCGATCGCTCAGCAGGCGATGGCATGGGTTCCGATTTTGAACATCGTGCTGACGGTGGTCTTCTTCGCCATGTTCCCGGTCGTTTTCCCGCTCTTCCTGATGCCTCAGACGGGCGTCTCGACGCTGAAGGGCTATGTGACAGGGTTCTTCTATCTCGCCGCATGGGGGCCGCTTTACGTCATCCTTCACATGATCTGCATGACGCGGGCGACGTCGGCAGCGACAGGCGTCGCGGAAGGCGGCGTTACGCTCGCAAGCTATGCGGGGATCGGGGCGGTGAATGGCGAGACCGCCACGATCGCTGGCTTCATGCTTATGAGCGTGCCCTTTCTCGCGGCAGGCCTCGCGCGCGGCGCGATGTCGATTGCCGGGCATTCCATGTCCATGCTCGCGCCGGCGCAGAACGCTGCGGAAGCGGCGGCGCTGGAACAGACGACCGGCAACTATTCGTATGGCAACGTGAGCTGGGCGAATGCCACGTCGAACATGCGGCAGGCCGATCAATGGTCGACGGCGCCCACCTATATGGGCGGCGGCGCCAGCTTCGGGTGGCGTCAGGACAATGGCGCCATGGTGACGGGGTTCGGCAACGGCCAGGAGGTATATGATACATCCGCGGCCATCTCGCGCCTTGGGTTCACGCCGACGATGACATCGGGATCGGTCGCTGAATGGCGCGAAATGGCCAGCGAGGCGCATCGCCAGGCGCGTGCCTATGAGAATGCCGCCAACGAGATTCTGACCGCGACCCATGCGAACCGCAGCACGTTCGGAAGCTCAACCGAGCATACGCGGGGTTGGGAATCGAGCAGCGGCAATCAGGCGAATGCCTCTGTAGAGCAGTTCGATCGGCGCACGGGCAGCAGTACCCAGGGCCTGGAAGAGCGATCGACGATTTCGCAAAGCGAGCGCGTTTCGGGGCGGCACGATCGCCAAGCGCAGATATCCGATCAGATCGGTGGAGCACTTTCGGCCGGCCTTGGCGGCCGCCGCGGTGGCGGCAACGGAGGCTCGGGTGGGCGCGGGCTGCCGGGGCTCGGAATCAATGTGTCCAAGTCGGGTAGCCAGATGGACACCATGAATTGGACGACGGACGATTCTCGGAGCAGTGAGAGCGGCAACACCTCGTCAAGCGGGGTTCGTGACGAGCATGCGAACGGTAGCGGCGCTTCGACGTCGGAAGGCACCTATGCTCGGAGCGGTGTCTTCGCCCGTGGCTCAAGGACGGATTCGTCGTCGGTCAGCACCGAAGATTCCCTGGCTCTGGCGAAATCCTATTCGGAAACCGCGCGACGGCTCGATGAGCTGTCGCAGCAGCTCTCGCGCGACGCGAGCTATGCGGAGACGCATGGAATGCAATTGAGCGAGAACCTGAGTCAGGATCTCGCCCAATGGTATCGCCACCAGCAGGTCGCAAATCCGGGGCTCGACGCGCCGGAGCTCTGGGCGACCGACTTGACCGATCAGCAGCGAGCGGTTCGGCAGGAGATGATCACGCGCTGGATGGACGAAAAGCAGGCGTCGATCCGGTCCGAGATCGAGGGCAGGCTCCATGCGCCCGATCTCGTCGATGTGCACCATCCCTCCGTCGATAGCGCTGCCGACGTTCGGGCGGCCTACCAGCCTCGCGGGCTAGCCGGAGTGCCGGCCGGTCCCGGAGGCGGCCAGTCATCGACGGCAGCGGACATAATCGAAGAGGGCAGGGCGGATATCGACCTGACGCGTGAGGCTGCCCAATCCATGCGCGGTCAACGCATCCAAGGCGCGGTCGATGTTCAAAGCGAGGTAAACCGGGGCAGGGACCATGGCTTCTTCCATGATCCCAAGCTGCGAGAATGAGGAGCTTTAGACGAACAGGACGAAATAGCCGACGCAGCCAGCCATGAGCAGATAGGCCAATGCATAGCCGATGCGACCGCCGAGCGTAGGATTGCCATCGTGATCGACAGCCGTCCCTATTTCGCAATATTCCTCGTCAACATGCGTGCAGACCGGCGTGCCCGAAGCCTTGGTCCTATTATAGGTTTCGATGTCGAATTTCACGGTTCGCATGGTGAACTCCCAGGAAGTTCACTAGCATGTTCAATCTTTGTTCACAAGGGGCGGCACTGTCCGAACGGCCATACGGCGCGCCGCTTTGCCCGATTAGGAATGGTCAAACGCAAGGTTGCGCGGAGGGGGTTCGAGATGAAATGGATGGCAGTTGTCATTGCCGGTAGCGCCCTCCTGGCCCAAGGTGGCCTTGCGACGGCAAAGGAGAGTGCGCTGCCACCACGGGAGTGCGCCGCCAAGGCACAGGCGGCGGCGATGAAACTCCGGGATATGGCCTCTGCGATCGAAGCGGAGGCTGCTTATGCCGAGCGGCACGGCGGGGCGTTTTCGCCCGAGCTCACCCAGGAATTCGTTCAATGGTATCGCGCGCAGAGCGCGAAAGCCGGAAGCGAATTGCCGGATCTGGGAAAGACGGATCTCACAGTTGATGAGGCTCGGGCGCGGCAAGCGGCGGTTGACCGCTTTCAGCGGGAGAGAAGCGACCGCCAAAATGCCATGGTTGCCGCGATCCATCGCGAGGCTGCGAGGGGATGTCCGGTGCTTGATCGCCCCGCGTCAAGATAGCAGGGATCGTGGACCAAGCGGCCGATCTCAGTGCTGCAGCTCGTGTTCAGGCCCCGCTTTGCGTCTTCGCAGGGTCAACCCAGGCGAGTGCCTCGGCGCGCTGATCGGGCTCGAACACGCGGTAGCTGATGAACGGGAGAATTGCGCTTTCAAGGCGGCTGGCCAAGCGAATCCAGGCCTGATCTGCAACGATGGCAACGCGTCCGAAGCGGTTGAGCTTCCCGAAGAGGGGCATTGCCCGGGCGGTGTAAGCGGGCAAGCCCGACAATTCGATGCCGTCGATCGTCCGCGTCTCAACGAACATATGCACCTTTTCGTGTCGCGCCATCGCGCTGTCCAATCGGGTCATGATCGCGTCAAGATCCGAGCCGGTGATCTTGCCTGAGACTGCGAGGGCGAGCACGTCGTCCGAACTGTCGATAAACTCGTGCATTCTGATCTCCTGCCAGCACCATCCTACGAAATTTCTCGACCGAAGCTACCCTGATTCCGGTCCGGTCAGAAATGGGAGATAGTCGATGTAGCAGGCCCGCTTGCATTCGAGAGATGTGCGAGCAAGGGCGGGAAGGCCATGCCCTCCCGCCCAGGAGGTCAGTAATCCATCGCCGGCATCGGCGCGGCCTTATCTTCCTTTGGAAGCTCGGCCACGAGCGCCTCGGTAGTGATGAGCAGCGAGGCGACCGAGGCGGCGTCCTGGAGGGCGGTACGCACGACCTTGGCCGGATCGATGACGCCCGACTTCACCAGGTCTTCATATTCGCCGGTGGCGGCGTTGAAGCCCCAGTTGTAGTCGCTGCTTTCCAGAAGCTTGCCCACGATGAAGGCGCCGTCCTCGCCCGCATTGTCGGCGATCTGCCGCGCCGGCGAGCGCAGAGCCCGCCTGACGATGTCGATGCCGGACTGCTGGTCGTCGTTGGCCGCCTTGAGACCGTCGAGTGCCTTCAGCGCGCGGAGCAGAGCGATGCCGCCGCCCGGCAGGATGCCTTCCTCGACCGCGGCGCGAGTGGCGTGGAGCGCGTCATCGACACGATCCTTCTTTTCCTTGACCTCGACTTCGGTCGCACCGCCGACGCGAATGACCGCGACGCCGCCTGCTAGCTTGGCTACGCGCTCCTGCAGCTTTTCGCGGTCATAGTCGCTGGTCGTGGTCTCGATCTGAGCACGGATCTGCGCGACCCGGGCATCGATGTCCGAGCGTGCGCCTGCGCCATCGACGACGGTGGTGTTGTCCTTGTCGATGATGATCTTCTTGGCGCGGCCGAGCATCCCCAGCGTTACGTTTTCCAGCTTCGTGCCGAGTTCCTCGCTGACCACATTGCCGGCGGTGAGGATTGCGATATCCTCGAGCATCGCTTTGCGGCGATCGCCGAAGCCAGGCGCCTTGACGGCCGCGACCTTGAGCCCACCGCGGAGCTTGTTGACGACGAGCGTGGCCAGCGCCTCGCCTTCGACGTCCTCGGCGATAATGAGAAGCGGCCGGCCCGACTGAACCACCTGCTCCAGCAGCGGAATGAGGGCCTGCAGGTTGGACAGCTTCTTCTCGTGGATGAGAATATAGGGGTCCTCGAGCTCGACCTTGAGCTTCTCGGCGTTGGTCACGAAATAGGGCGAGAGATAGCCGCGATCGAACTGCATGCCCTCGACCGTTTCGAGCTCGGTCGCGAGGCTCTTCGCCTCCTCGACTGTGATGACGCCCTCATTGCCGACCTTCTCCATGGCTTCAGCGAGAATGCGGCCGACTTCAGCATCGCCATTGGCCGATATGGTGGCGACCTGGGCGATCTCGCTGTTGGCGCTGACCTTCTTGGCATGCGCAGCGAGATCCTGGACCACGGCGCCGACCGCCAGATCGATGCCGCGCTTCAGGTCCATCGGGTTCATGCCGGCGGCCACCGCCTTCGAGCCCTCGCGCACGATCGACTGGGCGAGCACAGTGGCCGTGGTGGTTCCGTCACCCGCCTTGTCGTTCTGCTTCGAGGCCACTTCGCGCAGCATCTGCGCGCCCATGTTCTCGAACTTGTCCTTGAGCTCGATCTCCTTGGCGACGGTGACGCCGTCCTTGGTAATGCGCGGAGCGCCGAAGCTCTTCTCGATCACGACATTGCGGCCCTTGGGACCGAGCGTGACCTTTACTGCATTCGCAAGCGTATCCACGCCGCGCAGCATGCGATCACGCGCGTCCGACGCAAATTTCACTTCCTTGGCAGCCATCTTGGCTTAACTCCTTTCCTTGTTCCTTCCTGAATGCTTGAGGAATGGCGGTCCTGCTAGGCCGCCTGCTTGAGCGGGACGACATTGTCGATCACGCCGAGGATGTCGCTTTCCTTCATGATGAGCAGGTCCTCGCCGTCGATCTTGACCTCGGTCCCCGACCATTTGCCGAAAAGGACCCGGTCGCCGGCTTTCACGGCGAGTTCGATGAGATTGCCGTTGTCATCGCGCGCGCCGGGACCGACGGCGACGACTTCGCCTTCCTGCGGCTTTTCCTTGGCGGTGTCGGGGATGATGATGCCGCCCGAGGTTTTTTCCTCGGCTTCAATGCGGCGGACGACCACACGGTCGTGCAAGGGGCGGAAATGCATGCATAACCTCCGGATGCAAAACAATATGTGATGGCCCTCTCGTTCATCTGAACGACAGGCTTTCCGAAGCTAGGAAAGGAGATTTTTCCGTTCAAGGGGTGCAACGAAAAATATTGGCACTCTGCGCGAGTGAGTGCCAATTGCCCTGATTTCAGTGCCTTGGTCATCGCGAATGCCCTCTTGACGCGACTCACGCGCGCACCAAGATTTGCAGCGGTGGACGTGGCGCCACGAACAACAATGGAGCGACGAGAAGGAAAGGAGGCACAGCAATGTCGCAACCATTTTCCCGTTTTCTTCATCCCTTTGAAGTTGCCCGGCATCCGAGCCTGGAACCGGAAGTGAAGCGCGCAATTCTGGCGTCCTGGGCGTCCGACAGGTCCGCGGTCAGAAACCAGCCTGGCTTGCGCAAGCCCCCTGGAGCAAGGCGTCCCATCCCAGTCGACGAAATTCTTGCGGCGATGCACACGCTTGATCAGGGCCATGAGCGGCCGCAGCCGTCGCCGTGATCGACCGGGGATTTATTGCGCAGCTGCGCGGCTATGGCCTGACGACTGCGGAAATCCACTATTATCGTCCGGACGCGCCTTCGCTTCTCCAGCTATTCGTCTGGCAGGAATATGATCTCGCTCCAGACTTTCCCGTGCTGTTCGATTTTCTCGACCACTGGCGTCGCGAGATCGAGGCGGCGCTCCATTCTGTGCGCATAGCCCATGAAGGGCTGATACGCCCTACGGAATGGAACGCCGTCGACGGCGTGATTTCGATTCAGTGAATCAAGGGGTGTTCAAGCGGATGCGACGCGGCCGCAAGGATGGTGCGCGCGTGCGCCTGCCGTTCGACGATATCATGGAGTTCGCGATCGCGTTGCTATCCATCAGTCCGCAGGAGCTCGAGGCGCTGCGCTGGACTTTTGCCGATCGTAAGCGGCTGCTCGATCATCTGCTTGCATCGGGCCGAGCCGCACAGGGTGTCGATCCCGAACGGTTGGGCATGCTACCGATCGAGATTAGCATTCCCAGAGACGATCTGACGAAGATGCAGCAATTCGCCGTTCGCGAACTTCCAAAGGCCGCGAGCAAAGCAGCAGTGATCGACCGTGTTCTCACCGCCCTCGACCTGGCAGCGCACCGCCAGGACCGTGAAGCCAGGTGACGGTCTGGTAACCAGACCCGTTTCCGCCCGCTAATCGAGAAATTGGCTCATGGTGCTTCCTGAAATTCCGGGGCAGGAGCTTCGGAGCGCCGGTGGCCGGGAGCAGAGCGCCCCCGGCCTATCTCATGACGCCGCACCGCCATTGATCGGAATTCGGCGCACACTCTCGTCGGGCTTATCGGAGCGTGGCACTGTCACAGTCAGGACGCCGTTCTTGAACGTTGCGCTCGCCCTGTCGTGTTCGACACCGTTCGGAAGGCTGATCCGACGTTCGAAGCGGCCATAGCTTCGTTCAGAATAGCCGCGGTCCTTGTCCTCGACCTCGGCCTTCTTCTCGCCGCGAAGAGTGAGCGCGCCGTCCTCGACCAGCACCTCCACATTCTTCTCATCCAGGCCGGGAAGTTCGGCCGTTACACGGATTTCCTTGTCCGTCTCGCCGAGCTCTAGGTGAGGCCAGCCGGCGCGCCGATCAAACCCGGCAAAGGCGGGCATGTTGAAGCCACGCAAGACGTCGTCGAAGAGACGGTTCACCTCGCGGTGAAGCGATTGCAGCGGATGAGTGTCCCGGTCCTGTTCGGCGCTGACCGAGACAGGCAGCCGGTTTTCCTGCCGGCTCCAGGGAATGAGATCACGAAAAGCCATGATAAGCATCTCCTTTCTGGCTGGATCCTGTCGATACCTGCCGGCACCTGCCGGCCGCCGCTGGCGGGAGGGACGAAAGCGGCGCCGGCAGGCCGGCGGCGGGATCAGGCAACTTCGCTCGCCTTCTCCTTCGCCTCGCCGATTTGGCGACCGTCCGGGGCTCCGCCGCCGATTTCGATTCGGCGCGGCTTCATTGCTTCAGGAACGACACGCCGGAGTTCGATCGAGAGCAGTCCATGTTCGAAGCTCGCCGCTCCGACCTCGATGAAGTCGGCAAGCTGGAAGCGTCGCTCGAACGATCGAGACGCGATGCCTCGGTGGAGATACTCTCCCTTGTCCGCATCATCGGCGCGCTTGCCGGTCACGGTGAGCTGGTTCTGCTGCGCCACGATCTCGATGTCGTCGGGTCTGAACCCTGCGATCGCCAAGGTGATGCGGAAGCTGTCATCGCCAAGCTTCACAATATCGAAGAGCGGATAGCCGTCGTCCTCGCGTGCTCCCGCCTCAAGCAGGTTGAAAAGACGGTCAAAGCCGACCGTTGATCGCCTGTACGGCGTAAAGTCGAAGTTGGTTCTCATTTCCAAATCCTCCAACGAAGCAATTTGGGCATGAGAAGCGTCGGTATGCGAGAGCCGACGCCCTCTATGTCCATCCGGACCCGGATGGCGTCCGGTATTGCAGAGCTAGTGAGGCCAAAGTTCGATTCAAGAGCCTGATCGCACGTTGGCGGTACCTCTGATCGAACCGCGCTGGCTTCCACGAAAAAGCGGATATTGAACCCGCTGCAGGCGGAGACGGAACCGCATCGCGATGGGGTAGCGAGGATAGTGACGCGAGCCTGCCTCTCGCGATGGGCCTGGTTATGCAATTGCGGGGATTGTTCGACCGTCAGCTATTACCGTTTGCGCGAGCCAAGCGATGAAGCTGCCGTCCCTCCAGTTCCGGTGCGTTACCACGAACCCGGGAGATGTACGCTCGGCCTGGCACCGCGTGGCCTCACGCGTCGCATCGATCGCCAGCCGCATGCGCCGGCCACCTACCGCGTTCGAGATGACCAATTCAATCAGGGTTCGTTCGTCGTCTGCACCCGGTCGGACGCGGTGGATCGCACATTCGACGCCGTGGGCATCCAGCGCCGCTTGAAGATGCTCGAGAGCGCGGAGCACATCCCGATCGAGTTCCGAACGAACGAGGATGAACCGTCGAGCATGGAAGATCGGGGCTGCGTACGCTTCGATCGCTGCGGCGCGACCGTCCGGCTCGCCTTCGAAGGCAACGAGCGCGAGGTAAGGACCCTCGATGTCGCTTTCGGTGCCGATCGTTCCTGTCACACGCAGCGGCGACATATTGGGGCCATAGAGCAATGGCGGCCGGACATCGGTGGCATAGAGGACGGCGAAACCGTGTATGGAATGCCCGTTGCGTGCGGTGCGCAGAAGGGAGGCGGCGGCCTCGCCATTATGTAGAGCGACCGGGTGCGTCCAGAAGTGTTCGGCAAGGCCCACGCCGGGAGCCACTTCGAAGCCGGCAGCGGCCGTCTTCAACGCTCCGAACAGGTCAACGATAGAGGGCTGATCGGGTGCGCGGGCGGGGGCTGGAATTTCATTGCAGCCCGCAGCGTCGATGAGTTCCTCCAGCAGGTTCGCCATGGAGTGGCGCGAGGATGCGGCCGCATGCCCGGGCAGCGGCGGCAGGTCGAGATCCGTTGTGAGCCGGAACAATGGGCGAGCGACCGGCGCGGCTATGGAGGCAGCGGAGGAGCGAAACTGGTCCAGATCCATCGCCACGCTCTAGCACAGCTTCATCCGCGCGTGAGAGAGGGAAGCGCCGAACAATGACAACTACGTCACTTTACCTTGCCCAGCGGTAAAGTGACACTGGTGGCAAAATCGCCAAATGACCGTCTTTGTGAGTAATTGGGGGATTCACATGAGTCTAACTTTGTGCTTGATTCGTTCCATGTTTCAGCAGGACCTTTTCGCACCTCCGCCCGCCCGCCGGACAATCGGAATACCCGATATCGTCCGCACGATCGCCGAACATTCAGCGCGTCCGCGCTACACCTTCATGGTGCTCGACCTTATTTCGCGGGTCGCCCGGGCGAATGGGCAGGCCGGGCCGCTCGTGCGCGATGGCGAGGCTCTGGTACCGATCCGTGAATGGCTGGCGACCGCGATCGCGCCGAGCGGGGCGCGGTACCATCAGCGTCGCGCGACCGCCGGCAAGGTGCGGGCGGCGCTCGCCGCGAAGGGCGAGCTGCCGGCCGACACGGCTGAAGCTGAACGGATCGTGGAAGCGCAAGTCAGCGAGCGCATTCGGGATACGGGCATGACGGCGATCAGCCGGGCCGTGTCCGAGCTGGTGCGGGCGGGTCTTATCGAACGCCACTATCAGGGTTTCCTGGTGGATCATGAGAACCGCGGGGCGCAGCGACATGCGGTCTATACGATAACGCCCGCCGTCCGGGCCGCGCTGCATCCCAACGTCGCCACGAGTGAGCATCAGCGAGACTTCTACATTCGCGGAATGCACGGCCAGCCTCGCGCGGCGGTGTCATGATAGCGCTGGAGGTTTGCCGCTCAAGCGTGACCAGAAGTCGACGTCAGTTTTTCCAGTTTGGCGAGGAAAAAGCGCTCACTCCACAGATCAAGCGACCTGAGTTCGGCCGGCCGCAGGAAACGCCGCACGTCGTCAGCGGCGGCCTTCCAGTCGATCTTCGCAATCGTGCTGCCCAGCGCTTCGTTCAGCCAGGGCATGTCGACGGCGATGTGATTATCTCCCGCCCAGGGACCGGCCTGGATGAGGGCATTGCGCAGGAGGGCCAGATTGAGCGTTACTCCCTTGGCGACATACCAGGAGAAATCGAACCAGTCCCGACCCTTGAGGAAACCCCGGCATAGCAAGGCATGAATCTTGAGAGCGAAATTGGACGGCAGATCCTGGTGCCGAACTTCGTGGTCCGCTGGAAAATCGAGATAGCTGGACGCCTCGCCCGAACCCGCAGGTGGGTTGACGTCGATCTCTAGCTTGATCCGGATCGTCTTTGGCTTACCAGCGCCCGCAAAAGACAGGTCGAGTTGGCTCGCGATGGAATCGTTCTTGATCAGCGCCTGGCGGATAGCCGTGTCCATCTTCGCCCTGGGCAGAGCATCGAGCTTCAGCCCGAACTGGCCGAACACCTCGATCAGGGTCTTGAGATAAGGCGTCCAGTCGAAGTCTGGGTCGGCCTGGCGCAGCAGGAAGTCGAGATCTTCCGAGAAGCGCGGTAGGCTGTTCAGGATGCGCAGGGACGTGCCGCCCTGGAATAGCGCGACGTCGAAGAAGTCGCCGCGCCAAAGGGCATAGAGCGCGATTTCCTGGAGGATTTCCTTGACCGCATTCTCTTCCTCTAGCGCATTGGCGGGATCGTAGCGGCGCAGTTTCTCCTGGATGATGTCAATCATGTGCTGAGCGGACCTTCCTGGCCATGACAGTGCTTTCGAGCGCGGCGAGGAAGCTGTTCACGGCCTTGTGCTTGTAGACCGGTTTCAGCTTGGCGAAATCCTTCCGTCGGAGCCCGAGGAGCATGTCCTCGTCGATCCGCATGCCATGGGTCAGCCACTCGATGCCCGCCCACTGCTGCTTGCGCAGGGCAACGAGGTCCAACAAGGCCCGCAGCGGCTGTGCGACGAAGGCGATGAGCTTGCCCATCTGCACGCGATCGACGCCGGCCAGGAACTGATAATCCGCGATAGCGAGCGGATGAAAGCTGAACGTGCCGAAGTCTGTCGTTTCAAAGCGGAGCGTTTTGCGGCCAGGCGTCACTCCCGCGGTCACAAAGACCGCTTCGGGGATCCAGCCATGATGGGCGAGCGCGCTTTCGAAAGAGACATAGCTACCCGGCATCAGACCTTGCGCAATGGCGAAGGGATGGATGGTTTCGGCCCGATAGCGCTTAGCCAGCAGGTAGGTGCCGCGCTTCACGCGGAGCAGGGAACCATCCTTGAGCGCCCGATTGACCAGGCCGTAGCGCCGGGCGTCTCCGCCGCCCAGCAGATTGCCGAGCTGGCGTTCGCTGAGGATATGATCGGCCAGACCCGCTGCCGTGATCTGTTGCGCCAGGGAGGACATGAAATTCCCGATACTTCCAATGTATGAAAGTTTCCAGAATTTTCTGACGAAGGGCGGGAAGCAGCGGAGGCACCCAGCATTGCTTAGTCTGCCCTTGATCCTGTCCAGAATATCAAACAGGAGGTTATCGCCATGAGCAAGCCTGTTACGCTCAATGTTCGGATCAGGGGCGCACTAGGCGATTTCGTCATGGCACATGTCGGCGCCGAAGTGTCAACACCGGGATAAAAACGGGCCAGTCACCGGTTTAAAATGGGGCCAGTTGGCTTGAACAAAAAGCCTCATGG